>Ga0180007_10002737_pt1 | contig 20502 bp, 18 predicted proteins | sample MM_PC_MetaG_FD_121122 | JGI IMG/M metagenome (GOLD analysis project Ga0180007, IMG submission 121122) | Groundwater microbial communities from the Aspo Hard Rock Laboratory (HRL) deep subsurface site, Sweden - MM_PC_MetaG | ecosystem: Environmental > Aquatic > Deep subsurface > Groundwater... | reverse complement strand
CGGAAGTTCTACTATGGGCAAAATTGAAAAGCAGAAAGATGCAAGGTTATCTATTTACGAGGCAAAAGCCTATCGGGGATTACATCGTTGATTTTTATTGCAGTAAACTGGAACTGGTAATTGGAATTGATGGAGAAAGTCATGATAGAAAATTTCTGTACGATAAGAAGCCGCAACAGGCATTGGAGGCTGAGGGTTTAACTGTTTTAAGGTTCAATGATAATGATGTAAAAAAAGATATAGAAAGTGTTTTAATGGCAATCGAAGGGTGGATTGAAACGAGTATGAAGAAGGGACAACCCCCTGGCCCCCTTTGTTAAGGGGGAATTAAAGCGGTGCTCCCTTTATTAGTAGGAAATTTATGGGGATTTACATTTACTTTAGTGGGGTAGAGAATATTAAACTCAAAGTTGATTACGTATTGTCATTTCGAACAAAGTGAGAAATCTTAATGGATTGAGAGCCGGTGGAAGATATCTCCCTACGGTCGATATGACAAATAATAAATGAAGTATTTACTACCCGGTCTATAGCAGAAATAGGCACTACAATGAAACCTGGCTTTAACAAAAAAGTAAAACTTAATATTACAAAAAACTTTGATGACAGTTGCAAGCTTTACCAGGATTTTGAAGATAAGCATCTTTTCTTTGAATCTCTTGCTTTAAAGCTGGCTGAATCAATAAATATAAAGCCGAATACTACTGTACTTGATGTTGGTTGTGGAACCGGTGTTTCTGCTATAGCGTTGAATAAGCAATATTCTTGTAAAGTATTGGGTGTGGATATATCCGCAAAAATGGTAGAAGTCGGAAAGATATTGTGCAATTCCGGGGAAATTGAGCTGGTAGTAGGCGATGGTGAAAGACTGTCTGAAATTGTGAGAAACCGTTTATTTGATTATGTCTTTTACAATGCTTCTATTTTTATGTTTCCGGATATTAAGCAAGCTATAAAAGAAGCGTGTAGATGTTTACTGCCCAACGGAAAGATTGCTTTTTCTTTTTACCCGCAGATTGTTGATGAAAATGGAGAAGACTTGATACCGGTAGCATTTAAGCGTCTTGGAGAAACTCCGCCGCGCTTCAGGGTTATTACTGATTTTGATAAGATATGCCTTGCTCTTAAAAACTATTGCGGACCGGTTACCCATCATAAATGGGTCAGAGATTTTAATATAGAATTTTTAAAAGATTTCTTTTCAATTCCCGCTCAATCGGCATCACTTTTTCCGGGAAAAGAATATGATGAACGCCGCAAACTTGTATCCGGGCTTTTTGAAACACTTAAAGATATATCAGGCAAATCCAATATTATCTGGCGTATGGCAGAAAGCACCCTGACGGCTTCGTAAAAGCTCCCTATGCTGTGTTGCATTTCATCTTTCGTCATTGCAGCATCATTGGCGGTATATAAAATACCGCCCTACGATAGGGCGGGATTTTACACCCCCACCGAACTCTTTCATTCCTCAAAACTCGCGCGCCTTGCATAAGAAGCTTTGACGAAGCCGTCCAAACTATGATTTTCAATGAAGGTGGGAAATAATCGGTTATTAAAATTCACTGTATCTCATTTGGTAAATATGATAAAAAAAGCTTGTACAATATAATTTATTGCTTACACTATTTATTAATACATGACTGCCTGACCTAAACCGGCATACTTCCGGTAAAAAAATAACCGATTATTTATATTAAGGAGAATGGCAATGCGTAAATGGGAATGTACAGTTTGCGGATATATTCATACCGGCGATGAGCCGCCTGAAAAATGCCCGGTTTGCGGAGCGGATCGCAGCAAGTTCATTGAGATTACCGGCAAAGAAGAAAAAGCAGGTAAAACAGCTTCCAAACCAGGCAGCACAAAAGAGCAGAATACATCCGCAGCGGCTCAAAAAAGTCCATATAGCAAGATAAGAAACCTGATGGTAAAACATCATGCCCATCCGATTTCCGTTCATATCCCGAATGGCGTCTTGCCGGCTGCGGTGTTGTTCATTTTTATTGCCGCTGTTTTTGATTTTTACACTTTGGGACAAGCTGCATTTTACAATATGGTTTTTGTTCTTCTGACAATGCCCCTGGTCCTTTTTTCAGGATATAATGAGTGGCATATAAAATACGGTGGGAAAATGACCGCTTTATTCAGAACCAAAATCATATGTGGGGTGGTTGTAACCGTATTGGCCGCTATTATGGTAATCTGGCGCGCCATTAATCCAAATATAATCTCCGCTCAATCAGAACAGCGCTGGCTTTTTGTCGGCCTTGGTTTTATCGTGCTGGGAGCTGCCGGGATTGCCGGTTATCTGGGCGGAAAGCTGGTATTTAAAGATTGACGGCTTCGTAAAAAGTCATTCTGCTGTGTTGCGCTTCATCTTTCGTCATTGCAGCGTACCATTAAGTACGCTTCATTCCTCAAGACTTGCGCGCCTTGCATAATGAGCTTTTTACTTTGCCGTCTGTATTTGGTTTCTACGAGTCCAAAATAAAAGATAATTTGATACTTTCCTATGACAAAATATACCGGTATAAATCACCTGGCAATGGCAACCAGTGATCTTGATAAAACCATACGTTTCTGGCGGGACTTGCTGGGCATGCGTATGGTGGCAAAGTACGGCAGACCTGGGTATCGTCAGTATTTCTTTGAAATTACCGCTCATGATATGATTGCTTTTTTTGAGTGGCCTGATGTTAAACCTATTCCCGAAAAAGATCATGGAGCTCCGGTTAAAGGCTCTTTCGCCTTCGACCATGTATCTATGGAAGTTGCTGATGATGATGAGCTGTGGCAGCTCAAGGATCGTCTCGATGCAGCAGACGTGTGGGTATCCGAAGTAGTGGATCACGGATTTATACATTCGATTTATACTTTTGATCCCAATAATATTGCCATTGAGTTTAGCACACCGGTAAAAGAAGTGGATATCCACAAGTATCCGGTGGAAAAAGACGCTGCACCTGGAGCTGTGGCGGTGGAAGGAGTAGAACCACAACCCGGCCACTGGCCTTCAGTTAAGCACCCCACACCCAAAAATGAGCGCAGGGTATATCCCGGTGAACGGATAGTACCTGAACAGATTGAAAAAAAACGATGAAACCCTATTTTCTCAAAAAATATCCTGCTCCAAAAATGTTTTTTGGCGCCAAACCTGTAGTACCGTTACTTATCATTTTAACATCTTCTATTGAGTAAAATGCTCTGGGGTTATATTTTTTTATTATTTCTACAAGCTCAGGAATATCTTTTCTCTTGGCTATTGTAAATACCAGCCGAACCTTTCCGTTAAGCCCGCTTGCTCCGAAAACCGTTACCCCGTAATTTTTTTCTCTTATATGATCAACCAGTTCCTGTGCGTCTTTTTGTGCAATTATTCTCAAGGCCACATAACCTACAGCAAGTTTTTCCTCAAGGAAAATTCCGACAATATTACCTGAAGCAAAGCCTGCGGCATAGGTGATATAAATCAACCAATTGGATAAATTCTGCATGATTTGTGTTATAGCAACCAGCCACACAAGAACTTCAAAAAAGCCGCATAACGCGGCAAGAAATTTAATGCCTTTTGAAACATATATAATTCTTATAGTACCGATGGAAACATCAATAAGTCTTGCAAAAAAAACAAGAGCCGGCAGTACTACCCAACTATAAAATTCTGCGTTATTAAAATCTATCATTATTTATAAAAATCCAATTTTGGTACGTTCGTAAAAACTCAAAAAATCTTATTCCTTTACAGTGTTTATATCCAACGAGCATTTATCGTTTAAAATAATACGCGCATCAACAATCTGGATACCGGTTTCATAAACAATCACAGGATTTAAATCCATTTCCATAATCTCAGGGTAGGATTCAACCAGTTCGGAGCAAAGCAGCAATAATTTTCTGACCGCCGCCTTATCATAAGGTTTTTCTCCTCTTATGCCGTTTAGTAAAACCGACCCCTTAATTTCATCCATCATATGTCTTGCCGAACGGGGAGAAATCGGCAAAACCCTGAAAGATACATCTTTTAAAACTTCCACCATAATACCACCAAGTCCGAACATGATTACCGGCCCGAACTGGTCGTCAATCTTTGTTCCTATTATTGTTTCAAGACCTTTTTTTGCCATTGGTGAAACAAGAACTCCACGTATATCTGCATCCGGTTTGTATTTTAATGCGTTATTCATTATATCTTTAAAAGCTTTTTTGATTTCACTGCCGGTTTTAAGATTAAGATATACACCCCCTGCATCACTTTTGTGGAGTATGTCAGGAGATACTATTTTAAGGGCAACTTTATCATTATATTTTTCTGCAAATTTGACTGCTTCCTCTGCTGTTTTGGCCAGAGAATCATTGCTTACGGGAGCCCCGTGAATCCTTAAAAGCTGTTTAGCTTCAGGCTCAAGTAGATACCGGCGATTCTCTTTAATCGCTGTATTAATAATATTGGTGCCTTCCGGTTTTGCTTTTTGCCTCCAGTTAAAGATAAAGTTTATCTTGGCATGATATTCATCTATATACTGGCCTCGCTCTGATAAAGCGGCAATGCATCTGCAGGAAACATCCAAAGAATCATATACCGGAACTTTATAATATCGCAAAAGATCAAGAGCTCGTGGTTTTACAGAACTGTAAAGGCTGTGCACTACAATGGGTTTGTGTTGCTTTGTAACAAGTTTGCCTAATTGGTGTGCGGCATCTTCTTCCTGCAATGAAAGACTTTCCGCAAAACGAATGCCATAGCCTCCGAAAAGCCCGACCATTAACAAACCTCCCACATTGTGATCTTTCAAAATGATCCGGGCACATTCGGCAAAAAGTGTGGGGTCTGAATCGGTACCGCCTGCAACATCAACCGGATTTCTGACTGAAGCTGTAAAAGGAAGAATTTTGTTTAATTTTTGCTGAGTCTGTTCACTAAGTTCCGGAATTAACACTCCCAAATCGGATAATACATCAGCAGCAATGGTGGCATGGCCGCCGCCATCCGCCAATATTGCAATCCGGTTATTCTTAATAAGGGGAAGATTTGAAAGGGATTCTGCTACAGGAAAAAGAGCATCTGACTTTTCAATCACAATAATACCGGCTCTTTTAAAGGCCGATTTTGATACCTCTGACATTCCTGCCAATGCTCCGGTATGTGATCCGGCTGAAAGTTGGCCTGTTGCGGACCGACCGCTTTTAAGAAGTATAATTGGTTTATGCAATGAGGTTTTGTATGCTTCCTGAAGAAAACGCCGGCCATCGCGCATTCCTTCAACATACATAAGTATTGCCTTTGTATCAGGGTCATTTTTGAAAAATTCAAGATATTCATGAAACCTTATATCAAGCTCATTTCCAACCCCGACATAATATGAAAAGCCTTTTCTGCTTTTTAATCTTGCTTCCGTTATGAGGCTTAAGGCCATATTTCCGCTTTGCGAGATAAGGGCAATATCTCCCTTTGGAACATCATGTAAGCCGACAAGATTAAGATTATTTTTAACATTCATCATGCCGGAAGTATTAGGCCCGATTATTCTGATCTTATGCTCTCTTGCAGTTTCAATCAGTTCTTCTTCGACTTTTCTGCCTTTTTCTCCAAGCTCTCTGAAGCCCCCTGCGATAATAACTGCGCCTGCAACACCTTTTTTGCCGCAATCTTTCAACACCGCCTGGATAGTACTGGCCGGAGTAGTTATAAGTACAATATCAACGGGCTCCTGTATATCTGAAACCTTATTATAACATGGAATCCCAAGTATCTTGTTTTCTTTCGGGTTAACCGGAAAAATCTTTCCCTCAAATTTTTCATCAAGCAGTGTACGAATTGCCTGGAAACCACGTTTCGTATCGGTTTTTGAAGCTCCTACGATGGCAACGGATTCAGCATCCAAAATTTTATCTAACGGCATCTTTCCCCTTTCGGTTTTTGTTTTACAGAGTGAAGATTATAAAAACTAAGTTTTTTTCCTCTCCTCAAAATCCTTTAACGATGCTTCTCTTTCTTTAGTAGAAACGCAGGCAAGGCAGGCTTCGATTTCATATTCCATAAGCGCCTCCATACTTACCTCATCTGCCATATTTAAGCCCTTTTTTATCATCTTTAAAGAAAATGATGAATTCTGCGTAATTTCCTTTGCCATATTTATCGCAGTTTCCATAAGTATTTCAGCCGAAACGGAAAGGTTAACAAGCCCTATCCTTTCAGCTTCTTTGCCATCGATATTTTTTGCCGTAAAGAGAAGCTCTTTTGCTTTACCGGGTCCGATAAGTTTCTGGATCAGACGCATGGCTCCGCCTGTAACGGAAGAATTAACTTTCGCTTCAGGAGATCCGATTTGTGCGTCTTCTGCTGCAATTCGAATATCACATGCAAGAGCAAGTTCATAACCTGATCCGAGAGCAAATCCGTTAATTGCGGCAATAGTAGGTTTTTCAAAACGGATGATTTTTCGGGATGCTTCCTGCAGCTCTTTAAGGTAATCACGATAAGCTTCAGCACTTCTTGTTTTAGATTCCTTAAGATCCGCACCTGTTGAAAAGGCACGCCCCTCCCCTGTTATTATAAGAGCCTTAATATTCGGATCATTGCCTGCATCATCAAGCGCAGCCTGTAAATCAATCCATAATTGTTTATTCATGGCATTAAGGACTTTGGGACGATTCAGCTTTATTGTAGCTATCATAGCCGACTTATCATATATTATGCAGTCATATTCCACAAAAACCTCCTGTTATTAATTTGTTATCCACTGAAAGTATGCAAAAAAAGGCATTATCTGTCAATACAAGTTGGTATCTTTATACATCTTTTATTTTAAAGCCATATCTTAATGTGGTAAATATGTATTATTCAAAACTCTTAGCTTGTAACTTTCAACAATATTTTTTGTAGTTGACAGAACATATTCATTCATATACACAAAAATAAACGTTGTTTTGAATTTTCTATACCCCGATTTAAGTTCGTATTTATTTAATATTAATATCAATATGTTGTTAATTATTTTTTATGAGAACATCATTTCTAAATGGCAGATAAATTATATAAAATATTTATGCCACAAGCTATTTTGCTTTAAAATCATTATGTTATAATGGGTATATTTTGAAAGACGAAAACAGGAATAATCAGAATAGTAACAAAGTTTTTAAACCGGAAACTCAAAAACGGCTTGAAGAGGCTGCTCTGGAAATTTTTTCCGAATCGGATTTCCATAAAGCAAATATACGCACTGTAGCCAAAAAAGCCGGGGTCAGCTTAAATGTTATTTATGGTCATTACGGAAGCAAAGAAGGGCTTGTTTTTGCAGTTGCGGATATCTGGCTTGGAAGACTTACAGACAGGATTATTGACCACCTTCAAGGCATAGAGGATTTAAAAGAGAAGCTGCGGAAAGTTTTTTGGGTTCAAATGGACTATTATGAAAAGAATCCTGAGCTTGGGAAAATATTATTTATGACGCTTCCCATGAAAACATGGATGTCTGATAAAACTTTTCAACAAAAGAAAATGATAAACCTTTTCCTTGAGGTTTTACGTGAGGGCCAGAAAGAAGGCGTTTTAAATCCTGATGTGCGTGCAGGAATTCTGCTGGATTTCATGTTGGGTTTTGTACAACGATCGTTTTTTATGTGGGTTTCCCGGGGCCAGAAAGAAAGTTTGGTAGCAAATGCCAACTCACTCTTTGAAATGGTGTGGCGGGGGATTTCAAATCCATAATAAACTTAAATATTTTTTTGAGAAAGTATCAATTACGATGGATACTATATAAGAATATTAATAGCAGGAGTAATTTATGAAAATTTTAAAAATTGACCATATTGGAGTTGCTGTAAGCAAAATTGACGAAAAGAAAAATTTCTGGACCGATGTTTTGGGTTTATCATATGCTGGCGATGAAACTGTTGAAGAGCAGAAAGTTACCACGGCATTTTTGCCTGTAGGAGAAAGCGAAGTTGAACTTTTGGAATCTACTTCTGCGGATGGACCAATTGCAAAATATCTTGAAAAACGCGGAGAAGGCGTTCAGCATATTGCTTTTCGTGTAGATGATATCGATGCCGCTTTGGAAGAATTAAAAACAAAAGGCATCAGGCTCATCGATGAAAAAGCCCGTAAAGGCGCAGGTGGAGCCAGGATTGCTTTCTTACATCCAAAGGCAACATGCGGGGTTTTGGTTGAGTTATGCGAAAGAAAATAATAAAGGTTTGTAAAATATTTATCATAAATTAAATTTATTTGTTGTTTGAAGGAGTATAAAAAAATGCCGAATATTAATGATTGGGCCGAATTGTGTGCAAAAGAGATCAAAAAGCCCACAGAATCTTTAAACTGGGAAACACCGGAAGGTATCACGGTAAAACCGCTTTATACGGCCGAAGATCTTGAAGGATTGGAGTTTGTTAATTCTCTTCCGGGATTTGAACCTTATGTAAGAGGTGTCAAGGCCAGTATGTATGCAGGAAGACCATGGACTATACGGCAATATGCCGGTTTTTCAACTGCGAAAGAATCAAATGCATTTTACAGAAGAAATCTTGCAGCAGGGCAAAAAGGGCTTTCCGTTGCTTTCGACCTTGCCACTCACAGGGGTTATGATTCAGACCATCCCAGAGTAGTGGGTGATGTTGGAAAGGCCGGAGTTGCAGTAGATTCAATAGAAGATATGAAAATCCTGTTTGACCAGATTCCGCTTGATGAGATGTCCGTATCTATGACTATGAACGGCGCTGTTCTTCCCATTCTTGCAGGTTACATTGTTGCGGCGGAAGAACAAGGTGTTGCACATGAAAAATTAAACGGTACCATTCAAAATGACATTTTAAAAGAATACCTGACAAGAAACACATATATCTACCCGCCTGAACCGTCCATGAGAATCATATCAGATATTATCGGATTCTGCTCAAGAAATATGCCTAAATACAATACAGTAAGCATAAGCGGTTACCATATGATGGAAGCCGGAGCAAGCTCGGTTCTACAGACGGCTTTTACTCTGGCCGATGGTCTTGAATACGCAAAAGCAGCACTTGCGGCAGGACTTGATATAGATGCTTTTGCTCCGCGTCTTTCCTTTTTCTTCGGAATAGGAATGAATTTTTTCATGGATATAGCAATGCTAAGAGCAGCCCGTTATCTTTGGGCCGATATAATGAGCCAGTTCAATCCGAAAAAGAAACAGTCTTTGATGTTAAGAACCCATTGCCAAACATCCGGCTGGAGCCTTACCCAACAGGATCCTTATAATAATATAATAAGGACAACCTTGGAATGCCTTTCGGCAGTGCTTGGCGGAACACAGTCTTTGCATACCAATGCTTTTGATGAAGCTGTTGGGTTGCCGACTGATTTTTCGGCAAGAGTTGCAAGAAACACACAGATCATCGTCCAGGAAGAATCCCAGGTATGCCATGTTGTAGATCCTCTCGGTGGTTCTTATTATGTTGAATCACTTACCAATGCCATTATTAGTGAATCAAAAAAGATAATAAAGGAAATCGAGGATCTTGGCGGAATGGCCAAAGCCATTACTACCGGCATGCCTAAAATGAGAATTGAAGAGGCAGCAGCGAGAAAACAGGCAAGAATAGATCAGGGCAAAGATGTTATTGTCGGTGTAAATAAATACAAAATAGGAGAAGAAATACCGCTTGAAGTTCTTGAGGTGTCGGCCACTGTGCGTGATGAGCAGGTTGCAAGACTAAAGGAAATAAAGGCGAAAAGAGATTCCGCCGAGGTTAAAAGAACGCTTGAAGCATTAACAAACTGCGCTGAATCCGGTGGCAATCTTCTTGAAGCATGCCTTCCGGCTGTGCGCGCCAGAGCGACAATAGGGGAGATTACGGATGCCATGGAAAAAGTATTCGGAAGATTTGTTGCCACTACACAGTGTATTTCGGGAGTTTTTGCCTCTGAATATGGAGACAGCGAGATAATCGCTTCCATCAAAAAAAGAACGGATGAATTTCTTGAAATAGATGGAAGAAGGCCGAGAATCTTACTGACAAAAATGGGCCAGGATGGGCATGACCGCGGCGTTAAGGTTGTTGCCACCGCTTTTGCCGATCTGGGTTTTGATGTTGATATAAGTCCGATGTTCCAGACACCGGAAGAAGCTGCCCGTATGGCAGTGGAAAATGATGTTCACGTTGTCGGAGTTTCAAGCCTTGCAGCAGGTCACAAGGTGCTTGTACCACAACTCATTGAAGCCCTTAAAGCCGAAGGCGCAAAAGAGATTCTTGTTGTTGTGGGAGGCATAATTCCTCCTTCAGATTACGATTTTCTGTACAAAGCAGGCGCTGTTGGAATATTTGGCCCTGGCACGCCGATCACTGAGTCTTCCAACAAGGTTTTAAATGCTCTTTTTGAAAGCCGGAAATAGAATATTTCGTAAGCTCATAATGCTGTGAGCTGTTAATAGATAAGGGAGGGATAGCAGGTATTTATAAAAGCAAGGGGCCATGTGAAAAAACATCTATTCGCTTGAACCCTTGAATCCTTGAATCCTATATAGTGATATGCTGACAAATAAAATGCCGGATGATCCGCAATATTATGTAAATGGAGTTATTGAAGGCAACAGACGTATCCTGTCTAAAACAATAACTTTAATAGAGAGTTCTCATCCGGCTCATTATGATCTTGCAGGAACCATTGTTGACCGGCTTTTGCCTTACACGGGAAAAGCTGTTCGTTTGGGTGTTACCGGCGTTCCGGGTGTAGGAAAAAGTATGTTTATTGAAAGCTTCGGAATGACGCTTGTCAATAAAGGCCACAAGTTAGCGGTTTTGGCAGTTGATCCCAGCAGCAAAAGAAGCGGTGGAAGTATTATGGCTGACAAGCTGCGCATGGAAAAGCTTTCCATAGAGCCAAATGCTTTTATAAGACCGTCTCCTTCGGGGGATACTTTGGGAGGTGTGGCAAGAAAAACAAGAGAAGCAATGCTTGTTTTTGAAGCTGCCGGTTTTGACGTAATAATTGTTGAAACTGTAGGAGTTGGTCAGTCTGAAACCGAAGTATCTTCTATGGTTGATTTTTTCCTTGTTCTTATGCTTGCCGGTGCAGGAGACGAGTATCAGGGTATAAAAAAAGGAGTTCTGGAAATTGCAGACGCCGTAGCTATCACCAAAGCAGATGGCGATAATGTGCAAAAGGCTAAAAAAGCACGGTCGGAATATGAATCGGCTCTTCACATTATTGCACCAACATCACAAACATGGTCGCCGCCGGTTGTTATTTGCAGTTCTATGGAAAAGACGGGACTAAATGAAATCTGGGACATTGTTATTGATCACAGAAATAAAGTGACAAAAAGCGGAGAACTTGAGAAAAACAGAAAAAAACAGATGGTAAACTGGATGTGGGCACTTGTTAAAGAAGGGCTTAAGGAAAGATTTTTTGGCGACCCTGATGTAAAAAAGAGTCTTCCGAAAATAATCCGTGATGTTGAAAGCGGAACTAAAGCTCCGACTATTGCATCAGGTGAACTTCTTTTTTTTCTTGACAATAAAAGTGTTACCTATAAGAAACAGGCTTGATGTAAAATATGAAGAAAGGAACTTTGTTATGGGTATTGTGAAAGATAAGATTAAGGATCTAAAAGATCGTGAAGCCAAAACCCTCCTGATGGGCGGTGAAAAGGCAGTTGCAAAACATTGTAAGGATGGACGTCTTACAGCAAGAGACAGGCTGAATCTTTTGTTTGATCCCGGCACATTCCGGGAAATTGATATGTTTGTCACTCATCGCTGTGTAAATTTTGATATGGAAAAAGTGGAAATTCCTGCTGATGGAGTTATAACAGGGCATGGTTTGATTGATAAAAGGCCGGCTTTTGCATTTTCACAGGATTTTACCGCAAGAGCAGGAAGTCTTGGTGAAATGCATGCCAAAAAGATATGCAAAGTAATGGATCTTGCATTGAAAGCCGGAGTGCCCTGCATAGGACTTAATGATTCGGGCGGTGCAAGAATCCAGGAAGGAGTTGATGCTCTTTCCGGTTATGGCCAGATCTTTTACCGCAACTCACTTGCTTCGGGTGTAATACCCCAGATATCAGCTATAATGGGGCCAACAGCAGGTGGGGCGGTTTATTCTCCGGCTATGACAGACTTTATTTTCATGGTAAAAAATACAAGCTATATGTTTATTACAGGGCCTGATGTTATCAAATCGGTTACAGGTGAGCAGATAACCTTTGAAGAGCTTGGCGGAGCGATGACTCACAATGAAAAAAGCGGAGTCGCCCATTTTGCCTGTGAAAATGATACTGATACAATCATGAATATCAAAAAGCTCCTTTCATATCTGCCTGCAAATAATATGGAAGATCCTCCGATAGTTCTTTCAGGCGATGATCCAGCTCGCTTAGCTCCTCAATTGGATGAAATAATTCCTGACAGCACAAATCAGTCTTATGATATGAAGGATATAATAAAATCTATTGTTGATAGCGGAGAATTTTTTGAACCCCATCAATATTATGCCCGTAATATTATAATCTGTTTTGCAAGGCTTAATGGAAGAAGTGTCGGAATAATAGCAAACCAGCCAAATGAAAAAGCCGGATGCCTTGATATAAATGCTTCCGATAAAGCCACAAGATTTATAAGATTTTGCGATGCTTTTAATATTCCACTTCTTACCATTGCAGATGTCCCCGGTTATCTCCCGGGAAGCGACCAGGAATGGAGCGGAATTATCCGTCACGGGGCAAAGCTTCTCTGGAGCTATTCCGAGGCTACAGTTCCCAAGATGTTGCTTGTAACCAGAAAAGATTATGGCGGATCTTATCTTGCAATGTGCTCTAAAGATCTTGGTGCGGATATGGCATTTGCATGGCCTAGTTCCGAAATTGCCGTAATGGGGGCCGCCGGTGCAGCGAATGTAATTCACCGGAAAGAAATCAAAGAGGCCAAAGATCCTGTTGAAAAACGCAAGGAAAAGATAAAAGAATATGAGGATCTGTTTTCCAACCCGTATTGTGCTGCAAGAAGAGGCTATATTGATGCCGTTATCGTGCCAAGTACAACCAGACAGCGTCTCATAGATGCTCTTGAAATAATGTGCACCAAGCGTGAGATAAGACCATCAAAAAAACACGGGAATATTCCTTTGTAATGGAGCCGATTTCAAAATGTTTCAGTTTGGTCAAGCTCAAGGCGGGTGAGAATTTTAACCACAGGAATACATTGAGTATTTCGAGGATTGAAATTTGAGCCCAACGCAGAGATCGGCCAAAATGGGGCGTTTTGAAACTGGCTCAATAGTCTTATTTATCATGCCATAAGTTTCACATTATTAACGGTTGAGGAAATATAATATTATGAAAGTAAGCAAAAAAACTGCTGCAGTAATATCTGCAACAATAATGCATTATATAAGTACCGAAGAACAGGCTTTATCTGCAAAGCAGGCTGCAATGCCAGGTACCGGGACGCAAGCCATGCCCAATGTATGGGGGATAAGCGGCAGACAGGATATTATGCAGATGCGAAGCCTTATGCAGTTCAGGACGTTTAATAAATACAAAGGCTAAGCTACCGGCTAAAGCCGATAGCTTAAGGGTTCAAGGATTCAAGGGGTCAAGTGATCAAGGGGAAACCCCTTTGTTCTTTACACTTGAATCCTGGAATCCTTGAACCCTCGAACCCTTGTTATAAAAAAGGATCGAACCGGAAGTTTTGTAATGATATTCAATTAGGAGAATTATTATATGACCGATCATGATAAAGTTAAAAAAGCGGCCATGAAATACGGAAAAGACAGGCCCAAAGCGAAAAACCCGGTCTCGGTATTGGATTTAAGCCTTCGTGACGGGCATCAGTCTTTGTTTGCCACCAGAGGGCGAACTGAAGATATGATTCCGGTTGCCGAGATGATGGATGAAGTCGGGTTTTGGGCTATGGAAGTATGGGGTGGAGCAACTTTTGATACCATGCATCGTTTTTTGAATGAAGACCCATGGGAAAGAATAAGGACTCTCAAAAGGTATATTAAAAAAACCCCTTTTTCCATGCTCCTTCGCGCCCAGAATCTTGTGGGATACAGAAATTATGCGGATGATGTTGCACGGGCATTTGTTGAAAGAACGGCCGAAAACGGTATGGACATATTCAGGACTTTTGATGCGTTAAATGATTTCCGTAATTTTGAAACGGTTGTTCCCGTTATAAAGAGTTGCGGAAAACATTTTCAGGGCTGTTTATGCTATACCATGACTGAACCCAGGATGGGTGGTGATGTATACAATCTTGCTTATTATGTCAAAAAGGCAAAAGAGCTTGAAAAAATGGGTGCAGACAGTGTTTGCATCAAAGATATGGCCGGTATTATTGCTCCTTATGATGCATATGACCTTGTAAAAGCTTTAAAAGAAGCAATAAAAATTCCTGTACATCTTCACAGCCATTTTACTTCAGGCATGTCTCCCATGTCACATTTAAAAGCTATTGAGGCTGGAGTTGATATTATAGATACCTGCATGACTCCATACGCATACAGGACATCTCATGCCGCAATAGAACCGCTTGTCATGACACTTCTCGGCACAAGCAGGGATACGGGTTTTGACATAAAACATCTTGCAGCAATAAATGAAATCTTAGAAAGAGATATCCTTCCCAAGTACAAACATCTGCTTGATGATTCAAAAGTATCTATCATAGATATCAATGTTCTTCTGCATCAAACTCCGGGCGGAATGCTATCCAATCTGGTGAATCAACTAAAAGAAATGGATGCACTTGACAAGATTGACAAAGTCTATGAAGAATTGCCGAAAGTAAGAAAAGATTTGGGACAAATTCCGCTTGTTACACCTACCAGCCAGATAGTAGGTATTCAGACGGTTAATAATGTATTGTTTGATGATGAAAATGAAAGATATAAAATGATTACCGGTCAGGTGAAAGATCTGTGCTACGGTTTGTATGGTAAAACCGCCATTCCGATAAATAAGGAGCTTCAGCAAAAGGCTCTTAAGGGATATCCTCGCGGTGAAAAACCGATTACATGCAGACCGGCTGAAGTTCTTGAACCTGAACTTGAAAAAGCAAAAGAAGCTGTCAAGGATCTTACCACTGATATTGATGATGTACTCATTTATGCGCTTTATCCGGTTACCGGTAAAAAGTTTTTAAGATGGAAATATGGCAAAGAAGAGCCTCCTGAAGAAGTAAAACCAAGAACCCTTGAGCAGGTAAAGTTAGAGCAGGAAATCATAGCCAAGGCAAAGGCAGGAGAGCTTGTTGAAAAGAAAAACGTTCCAACAAAGGGGGACACATTGCGTAGATTTAATGTTGTTATAGACGGGGAAAATTTTGAAGTTGGAGTTGAAGAAATAGGCGGGGCAGCACCGGTTGTCAATTATATTCAGCAGGTTGCACCTACTGCGCCACAACAGGCAGCACCGCCAAAGCCTGCCGGATCACCTGCCAAAGAAAAAGCTCCTAAGCCAGTTGCAGCAGACGGGGTTACTCTTAATGCACCGATGCCGGGGATGATAATCTCATACTCAAAAGAGGTTGGAGATGAGGTTAAAAAAGGGGATACGATCGTAATACTCGAAGCCATGAAAATGGAAAACGCCCTTCCTGCACCTGCAGACGGAGTAATAAAATCTATAAATTTTAAAAGCGGAGATTCCGTTCCCAAAGACGCTGTTTTGTGTGTAATAGGTTAGTAAATGATGTGCTTTTCACGATGTTATCTTCAAACGATAATTTCGTGAAAAGTCATAATTAAAAATTAACCAGCACATATAAAATATATAGAGACCTTTAGTAAACGCTCCCTTTTGTCCGTTTGGTAAATACGCTTAAAGGCTTGGGCAATATTTTTCAAACTATCTGATATGTTATATATTATAGCTGTTATATTTCGGATAGCTCTTGAGTTTTAGCAAAATCGAACGTTCTTAAAAGATCTCCTATGGTTTAAAAGGAAACTAACATAGTATGAAAATTCATGAATACCAGGCAAAGGAATTATTCAAAAAGTATGGCATTCCTGTTCCGGTGGGAGGCGTTGCATTCAGTCCTGAAGAAGCGGTTAAGGTTTCAGATACGCTTGGTGGTTTTCCGGTTGTTGTAAAGGCACAGATTCATGCCGGCGGACGCGGTAAAGGAGGAGGCGTAAAGCTTGCCAAATCCACTGATGAAACAAGAAGTACAGCAGATAGTATTTTAGGAATGAACCTTGTCACCAATCAGACAGGTCCTGAAGGAAGACTTGTCAAAAAGGTGCTGGTCGAACAGGGACTTAATATCAAAAAAGAACTTTACCTTTCAATTATACCCGATCGGTCTACTGCAAAAATTGTTATTATGGCAAGCGAGGCCGGAGGTATGGATATAGAAGAAGTTTCCGAGAAGACACCGGAAAAAATCATTAAAATTTTTATTGATCCGGTTGCCGGAATTTATCCATATCATTGCCGGAACGCAGCTTACGGACTTAATTTACCTGAAGGCGCGGTAAAAGAATTCACCGGAATGCTAAATAGCCTTTATAAACTTTTTACAGACTATGACTGTTCTCTTCTTGAGATAAATCCTCTTGTGATTACTGCTGAAGATAAGGTTATTGCTCTTGATGCAAAAATAACTTTTGATGATAATGCTCTTTTCCGTCACAAAGACATCATAGAATACAGGGATATTGATGAAGAAGATCCCCTTGAGGTAGAAGCATCCAAATATAATCTGAACTACATCAAAATGGATGGAAATGTAGGAAATATGGTAAATGGTGCTGGGCTTGCGATGGCTACTATGGATATCATAAAGCTTGCAGGAGCCGAGCCTGCCAATTTCCTTGATGTTGGGGGCGGAGCTAGTGCCGAAATGGTTGAAAACGGCTTTAAGATTATACTCGGAGATAAGAATGTAAAAGGAATTTTCATAAATATTTTCGGCGGTATCTTAAGATGCGATGTTCTTGCAGAAGGCGTTGTTCAGGCAGCAAAAAAGACAGGGATATCCGTACCGGTTGTTATCCGTATGGAAGGAACAAATGTGGAAATAGGAAGGAAAATTCTTTCGGATTCAGGACTTAATCTTATTACAGCTGTTGATTTACAGGATGCTGCCAATAAAGTGGCCGGTATTGTAAACTCATGATTTGTAAGCTTACTGTGAATTGTTAATGGTAAGGTTTTATTTATTTTTAGCGTGGTTATGCTATTTTATATAGTTTTACATATAAGCGAGGTAACATAAAGTGAGTATTTTTGTTGATAAGAATACACGGCTTGTTGTTCAGGGTGTTACAGGAAAAGAAGGGCAATTTCATACGCGTCAGTGTGTTGCTTATGGAACCAATGTTGTTGCAGGAGTTACCCCCGGAAAAGGGGGCCAGAAAATGGATGAAGTGCCTGTTTTTAACACAGTAAATGAAGCAGTGGAAAAAACAGGAGCTAACTGCAGCATGATTTTTGTGCCTCCTCCTTTTACATCAGATGCAATTATGGAAGCAACAGATGCTGGCATTCCTTTGATTGTGGTGATTACCGAAGGGATTCCGGTTATGAATATGATGAAAGTTAAAAATTATATTTCAGGCAAAAAAAGCCGCATAATAGGGCCGAATTGCCCCGGAATAATCACACCGGGAGAGTGTAAGGTTGGAATTATGCCAGGACATATCCATCAACCGGGTGGACCTATAGGGGTTGTATCAAGGTCAGGAACTCTCACATATGAAGTTGTTCATCAGCTGACACAAAAAGGGATAGGCCAGACTACCTGCATAGGTATCGGAGGTGATCCGGTAAATGGAACAAGTTTTATAGATTGCCTTGAAGCTTTCCAAAACGATCCCCAAACCAAAGGAATTGTTATGGTTGGAGAAATTGGCGGTACCGCTGAGGAAGAAGCCTCGGAATTTATTTCAAAAAATCTAACAAAACCTGTCATAGGTTTTATAGCAGGGCTAACGGCTCCGCCGGGGCGGCGGATGGGACATGCGGGCGCAATTATAAGCGGTAATAGTGGAACTGCCCAGGGAAAAATCGAAGCAATGAAGAAAAGCGGAATACATATATGTGAGAATCTCGGCACTCTTGGTGATTTGTGTGTTTCGGTATTCAAGGGTGTATGAACATTTATTGCTCAATAATTTATACCTTATGGAGTCAAACTTTTTCCGGGAATAAAATTCTTGACAAGAAAGTCTTGACCGAAGTAATAGCTTGTAAAATAGTGAGACTTTTGGATAATACTTCGTATTTATTAACCGATGAATTGAGAAGGGAATAGAATCATGGATTATTCGACTTTAACTTTCAATAAAGAAAACGGTATCGGAACAATTACCTTAAACCGTCCCAAACAGAAAAACGCTATTAATGGTCAAATGATAGAGGAATTATCAGACCTGGTAAAAGCGATTTCTACAGATGATGAAGTAAAGGTAGTGGTTTTAACCGGAGGAAATGAATATTTTGCAGCCGGTGCGGATATAAACCTTGTACAAAGTGTTAACTCACCGATGCAAGCGTATGACTTCAGCCGTACAAGTCCTATTTCAGATTTAGATAAGCTTGAAAAACCATCTATAGCAGCTATTAGTGGTTTTTGTTTGGGCGGTGGGCTTGAACTGGCGCTTGCTTGCGATTTAAGAATTGCCTCCGATACTTCGTTACTGGGACAACCTGAAATCAACCTGGGAATTATTCCCGGATCAGGCGGAACGCAAAGATTAACAAGAATTGTAGGTATAGCTAAAGCCAAGGAATTGCTTTACACGGGAGATATAATAAATGCTGCTGAAGCTCTTCGTATAAATCTTGTAAATAAAGTAGTTCCTGTAGATAGCCTATCTGATGAAGTTAATAAGATGGCAAAAAAAATGGCCTCCAAACCTGCTATGGCTTTGAAGATTACCAAGGCGGTTGTTAATGCCGGAATCAACATGGATCTGGAATCGGCATTAAAAATGGAGTCTCAATCATTTGCACTGCTTTTTTCCACCGAAGATAAAACAGAGGGTGTTGCGGCTTTTCTTGAAAAAAGAAAACCGAATTTTAAAGGGAAATAATTTTTTGTATCAAATTTGCTTTGTCCTATAATTGTGATGGGATCATCGTGTAAATTTGATTTTTGAGAATTCAATAAGCATGAAATACAGGAGGAAATATGGATTTAGGAATTAAAGATAAAGTAGCATTAGTTACCGGATCAGGCGGAGGTCTTGGCCGCATAGTTTCTTTAAAATTGGCTCAGGAAGGATGTAAATTAGTTATCGCCGATGTTAAAAAGGAAGGTGTCGATAAGGTTGTTGAAGAAATTAAAGCCTTAGGTGCTGAAGCTATCGGTTATGAATGTGATATCACCAAACCGGAAAAACTGGAAGAAATGCTTAAGGATATTACATCCAAATGGAAAGCGGTTGATATTCTAGTTAACAATGCCGCAGTCTTAGATAATATGGCTCCGATTGATAAGATGAAAGACAGCTTATGGTTAAGAGATATAGCTGTTAACCTTACAGGAACTTATTATGTGACCAAGGCCTGTTTTTCCGGCATGAAAGCCCAGAACTGGGGTCGTATAGTAACTATGTCTTCGGTTGCCGGGGCTTTGGGCGGATTTGGCCAAGCAAGTTATTCGGCTTCTAAAAGCGGTGTTACCGGTCTTATGAGGACAGTAGCTCTGGAAGGCGGAAGAAATAATATTACCGCCAACAGCATTGTGGCTGGTATTATCGCAACAGAAATCTATCCAACTATCCGTGAGGACATGAGAAAAAGACTGGAAAAACGAACTGTATTTCTGCGACCCGCAAACCCTGATGAAATCGCCGATTCAATAGTTTACCTTTGCTCAGAAAGAGCAAGCTATGTTACTGGTACTGAAATGTATCTGACGGGTGGAATCCATCTTTTTACATTTTAACTGTTTTACCTGTTTTCTTCAAACGGCGGGAGAGAGAAAACCTTTCCCGCCGGATAAAAAACCCGCATTTAACTTTTTATTAACCCATTTGCTTTTTACAAAATTTCTAACTGCATTTTTTTGATCTCCTGCTGTTGTTTCTGCTTACTGTGCCGGAAAGCCAATCCGGTTAATTTATGATATTTAGTACATTATACCATATGCTATATAGCCGATTCCGGCATATCATAAAAATGCTATTTATATTGTATATTTTCAGGCATAAGTATATTTATCACACTGATATTATTATCATTTAAATATTGGCATGATTTAAGCATAGATACATTGGTTGGAATAAGTTTTTAATATATTTATGTTCTTAAAAATGTACGTTTTTAGCCTGACATTATAATGTCATAACGGCCATATTTTTACTGTTGATATATATATTTTGCCGTTTGCTAAATGTGGCAAAAAAAATTAGTTAATCAAAAAAACAACCTGAAAGGAGAGGAAATTATGTCAAAATATGATGTAATAGTAGCAGGAGGGGGCCATAACGGATTAATGGCCGGGTCTTATCTTGCGAAAGCAGGGCTTAATGTGTGTGTAGTTGAGCATCAGGAT
>Ga0180007_10002736_pt1 | contig 20503 bp, 23 predicted proteins | sample MM_PC_MetaG_FD_121122 | JGI IMG/M metagenome (GOLD analysis project Ga0180007, IMG submission 121122) | Groundwater microbial communities from the Aspo Hard Rock Laboratory (HRL) deep subsurface site, Sweden - MM_PC_MetaG | ecosystem: Environmental > Aquatic > Deep subsurface > Groundwater... | reverse complement strand
GAGTTGTTCAAGACCCCTGTGATTTATCGCTTCAGAGAAACTGCTACGGCTAATGCCGCCATCCGGAGCGATATGTTCTTTGGCAAAAACATTTTCTTTAAGATCCTGAACCAGATGTCGAGCCGATTTGTGCATAACCCCTTGTATAAATCCTTGTATTATGCATATAATTATCTCTTTTGTGGACATGTCCGTTAAAAAAAAAATGTGTTCAGATGCTTAAACAAAGAGGTTTTAGGCGATGCGTCAGCCAATCACAGTTACCGCCCCCCAAAGAGGATTCTTTAAATCGATTAAGTCGGCTCTTGATGCAATTTGTGTGGAAAAATCAAACCCAATATATCAATAAATGAGGAAGAAACATGTCGACCACCCTTGGCTCCACCTGGAGCAACCTTAAACTATCATATAAACTGGGCACCACCATCGGGCTGATGGCCTTTTTGATGCTTTTCGCCTTGTTCTTTTTTAACAACACCCTGGAAAAAGTTGTACAGAACTTTAAAGATGTAAATGAAACGGAATCTGCGATTCTGCTGCATGCAGAGAAAATCAGTAATGACATGCTCCAGTGCCGACGCAATGAAAAAGATTTTCTTTTAAGGCTGGATAAAAAATACCTGGTCAAACTGGAAGAAAGTTTGGCAGACCTCGTAAAAGAGGCCCAGGTGGTGCAGAAAATTTCGGTTCGGGCGAACCTCCCGAAAGAAGCCGGACTGGCCAAAGAGATCATAGAAAAAGCCGGGCTCTATGAATCAGCATTTAAAAAGATGGCCCACGCCCTTGAAGCAAGAGGACTTGATCATAACTCCGGCCTTCAAGGGGATTTCAGAAATGCTGTCAGCCAATTATCCGATACCGTTAAAATGCATGCCAAAGAAAAGCTGTTCATGGCCCTCTTGATGGTCCGCAGGTATGAAAAAGACTACCACAGAACCGAATCCAACAAATACAAAGAAAGTCTGATCCAGGCAATTTCAGCATATGAAGAGCTGCTGAACACAGGGAGCGATGATCCAGATTCCAAGGATCTCCAAAAACAAGGATTAACCGCCTATAAAGAGCTGATCAATGCCTATTTTACAGCGGAAGCCGGGGTTAAACCTGAATTGTACGATAAAATTAGAGCCGCTGCAAAGAAGATGGAAACCGGCATTAAGAAGGTCTTTATCCCCGATGTAGAGTTGATGATCCTTGAAATCAGAAAACAGGAAAAAGACTATCTGCTCCGGCTGGACCAAAAATATGCAGAAAACACCCGTAGAGCACTGGATAATCTGCTCAACGCCTTTAACGCATCTGAAGTTGAAGAAAAACATATTGTCCATGTCCAGGGGCTGATACAAAATTACAAAACCGCCTTTAATACCCTGGTTCAAGAGGACGGGGTCATCGCAGAGGTCAAGGCCCAGATGCGCGTCAGTGTCCAGGGCATTGAACCGGTGGTGGCTGCATTGGCCCAGTTGGCCATCGAGGAAAAAGAAAAAAAGATCAAATTGGTTGGAGCCCAGTCTGCCAGGGACGCAAAATTTGCTATTCTCATGGGCATTCTGGCTGTTATAGCAGGAATCGTTGCATCCCTTTTCATCACCCGGTCCATCACCCGCCAGCTCAACCGGGTGGTACACATGGCCGAAGAGATAGCCAAGGGTGACTTAAGGCAGCAACTGGATATCCATCAGCAAGACGAAATCGGCACCCTTGTCAAATCCATGAATACTATGTCCAAGAATCTTCAACAAATGTTTAAGGATATATCAATGGGGGTTGATACCCTGACCGCCTCTTCAACTGAGCTGTCATCGGTTTCCGAGCAGATCAGCGGGAATTCAAACCAGGCCGCTCAAAAATCCAACTCTGTGGCAGCGGCCTCAGAAGAAATGGCCGCCAGCATGAACAGCGTTGCTGCGGCAACAGAGCAGACCACAGGCAATATTCAGATGATTGTGGCGGCGGCAGAGGAGATGACCGCCACCATCAATGAAATCAGCCGCAATATTGCCAAAGGCAGTGCCACAACGAGCAGCGCAGTTGAAGCAGCGGGAGTGGTTTCAAAAAAGGTGGATGCGTTGGGGAAGTCTGCAAATGACATCAGCAAAGTCACGGAGACGATTTCCGATATTTCCGAGCAGACAAACCTTTTGGCCTTAAACGCCACCATTGAGGCGGCCCGGGCTGGGGAAGCCGGCAAAGGATTTGCCGTTGTGGCAGGAGAGATAAAGGCCCTTGCACAGCAGACAGCAGACGCAACAAAGGAGATCAACAAAAGAATTTCAGGGGTCCAGACCATCACCTCTGAATCCATTGTAGCCATTGAATCCATTGTTGAAGTCATTAATGAAATCAATGAGATTGTTTCAAGTGTGGCCACGGCCATTGAAGAACAATCCGCCACAACCCAGGAGATTTCAAACAATGTCACCCAGGCTGCCAAAGGGGTGCAGGAGGTGAATGACAATGTCAACCAGAGCTCGGCCGTGGCCATCGAGGTCAGCAAGGATATTTCTATTGTTAGTGCAACAGCAGAGGAAATAAGCCAGGGAAGCCGCCAGGTCAGCCTCAGCGCCACAGAGTTGTCCAGTTTGTCAGAAAAACTCAATCAAATGGTGATGCAATTTAAAATTTAAGGCGTTCAAATCACCAAGGCATTCTCCTTGTGCGACACAAGGCGAATGCCTTGGTGTTTCATATGGGTCAGGGCTCAATTGATGAAGGTTCTACTAATTTTGCACAACGATAATTGTGCAGAATTAGTAAAGGATAGGAACTTTCTTTTTTTCAAGCAAGGTGTAACAAAGAATAATAAAGATTATCAAGCGCCTAAAATATGGCCCCAGCCGGGCACGTCCACAACATGTTGTGGACGTGCCCGGCTGGGGCTTTGATGTCAAAGCGGTCTTGAGGATGACAAGAAATCCTGGAACGAATGGGGAAGGGTGCATCAGAGTATATCCGGGCCCGTATTTTGATGCTGAGACCGGGCTGCACTATAACTACCACCAAAGGATAACTGGAGATCAGAAATCCCCCGGCATCAGCCGTTCCCCATGGATGACGGCAATACCATCAATCTGATCCGGTCTGATCCGGTCGATAATCCGATATGGTCTTTCGATCACCTCCCGGATATCCTGGGCATCGTACTCCGGCACCTTCCTGCCGGAGTATCCATGCTCTGCAATCTGCTCGGAACGCCGGGTAATCCGGTCGATCATGCGTCTGGCATAGGTCGGTGAGTTGAACGCAATGTAGTCATAAATATGGACAAGATGATCAATGGCGTTCTCGGTCCAGTAACCTCTCATTTTAGCCCGAATTTCTTCCGAACGTCTTTGACAGCCATGGTGCGGCCCGCATCACTGTCTTTTATACCTGCCTCAATCGTTTGGCGAACGTAAATCTGCTGCATCAGGTCATCCCAGGTGGCCTGATCCGGAAGCTGGTTCAGAATTTTATAGGCTTCTTGTTTTATCCCTTCAGTCTGCATGGTTTTTATCCTTTAAAAATGAATTTGTATCCATTACACCTGTTTTAAAAACGCTATTAACACATAGTTTATATCCGAATATAACATAATCGCAAAACCAATGTTGACCTGAAGGCCTATACTGAACAAGCCACGGGCAGCGCATTTAAAAAGAACGGCAAAGGGTATGTGTGCCGCTGCCCCTTCCCGGACCATGACCATAAAACCCCGTCGTTTATTGTGACCCCGCAGGAAAATTTATTTAATTGCTTTGGCTGCGGCCGGGGTGGAGATATCTTTGAATTGGATCAACTATATTTTAGCCTGGGTTTTACAGCCTCGGTAAAAAAGCATGAATCCATTATCCCGGATCAAAAGAAAGCGGTTAAACAGAAAATATCCAAACAAAAGGGCATGGCCATTAAGGAACAAAAACTGTTGGGCCGGGTGGTCTCCTATTACCAGCATACCTTTGCAGAAGATCCAACAGGATCGGATTATCTTAAAAACAGGGGCATCACCAACAACCCGTCATTAAAGGACTTTGGCACAGGCTTTGCCAATGCCACGCTTTTAAACATCCTTCCGGAAGATGATCAGATCATCAGGAAAGTACCCCCACTCTCGATAACCGGACAGGCGATATCCTGTGTGAATAGCAGCAGGAGCTTGCCTTTAAACTCTCTGTAAAAGGCAAACTGTTGCGCCTGAGAACCCAGGCCCAAAGCCTTGGTACCATAAAAGCCTTTACCAGGTTTTTTAAGGAAAAGCGTATGTGATTGCCGATCCCGGAAAAGCCATCCAACAGCCAAAAAAACCCAACCGATTACCCAAGGTGATCCTGTATGATACCGCCATCCGGCGTTCAGAGATAGAAGGCATTAAAATCAACAGCCGTGATTTAAACTCAGGGTTTATCCATGTTCACGGCAAGGGAGATAAAGACCGGGTGGTGCCGTTAAGCCAACGGGTCTGCCGCCTTAAGGAAGGCTGGGGTATGGAAGAAGACCGGTTTATATGCCGCAGCCGCCAGATATTATATCCCCGCCCACCGGCTACAGACCTGTTCCTCCGGATCGTCTTCCGGCAGATTGTTGATTGCCTCAAGCTTGTTCAAAAGTTTTTGATTCTTTATTTTACTGACAGCCGCGGTTTTATCATCCCGGATTAAAAAATCAACACTGACATCAAAGACTTTTGCCATTTTGACGGTCAGCTCCATGGTCGGCCAAATCACACCGCGCTCGTATTGAGGAACACGCTGTAGGTCCGCTCCGATCTTTTGGAAAAGCTGTCCCTGGGACCATCCATGTTTTGTCCTCAAATCCTTTCGTCTTGCAGGAAAATCAAACGAAATATCACGTCAATAATTCTATAGTTTTTATAGATGGGAGATTGTTAAAAGAAAGGCCATCGACTTCCAAATCGGCAGAACTGATCCGGGAGGATATCGGCAAGCCTTTGATCCTGTCCAAAAGTTCCGCCGGTAAATCCACGTTGCAGAATGCCATCCTGTTATTAATGCCGGAAGAGATTGCATGGACCCATCAGGCATTGATGAGGTCCAGGGCCTTGTCTACAAATTGGGATGCCAGAATCTTGAACGCCTGATTCTGATTGTTTTTGTGTTCAACCAATTGCCCGTTGTCTGAGACCAGTTTTATATCATTGGCCCCGTTGGCCTCCAATTCCCTGATAAAACTTTCCTTCAGAAGTTTTTGACCGGATCCGGACCCCACAAGCCCCACAACATGGACATCATTGTCCACTGCCATTCTGGCCACAAGTTCCGGTGTCACACAGACAGGACTGATATCCACATCAAATCCTGCATCCGAATATAGGATGGCAAGGGCTTTCATCTGCGTTTCATCATTGCCGGACAGAAGAATCCTGGGACAGCGACCGGTTTTGCGTTTAAAGGCCTTTGTGCGGTTTTGCAGCGCAATTAACGCATCCCTTTGACAAATAGGTGAGTCCTCTGACATTGGCACTTCCTTTCAGGTCCCGTATCTATTTTACTTGCCCTGCATGGGATCAAAAACCGATTTTTGTTCCAGCTCAGGATGTCTTTGGCTAAAGGCTTCCAGCTCTTTTATCACTTCCGGTGATCCGATAAATACTACATGATTTGTCAAAGAAGTACAGTCTTTTTCAGGAGAATACGCCTCAACCGTGTTCTGGGACATGACCAGGTTAAACAGATAGGTAAAAGCCCCATGGGCAAGAATCCCCTTTGCCCGGATCAATTTTTTGGGGAAAAGGGGCACCAGGGATTTAAAGGTTTGGATATCCGTCCCTTTCCAAAAATAGACCGCAGACATGAGCCTGTCCGGAGGGGTGGCATTGGCATCGGGGTTTTCCAGCAGCGTTTCAATGGCCGCATCCAGTTCCAGGGCCGATACCCGTTCCTGCACACCATTGTCCGTATCCCCGGGCTGTCCGGCTGCATAAAACCTGTCCATGGGGATCTCGGCATAACTTGTTTCATAAAAAACCGGGGAAGGATGATGGGTGCGGATAAGGGTCTTAATGGCGGAAATGGTGTCTTTGGTGACAAGATCCTTCTTGTTGATCACAAACAAGCTGGAGGAGGCAATCTGCTTTTCCACGGAAACAAAGGCTTGGTATGCATCTTCAAAACAGGCGGCATCGATAAGACAAATCTGGTCTTTCATCTTGAACCGGTTTTTGAAAATCGACAAGTTCAGATCTTTTTTTAAATCCGACGGGTTTGCCACACCCGTTGATTCTACTATCAGGACATCGGGCTTTAACTCCTGGGCAATTTGGTTCAGGGCCCGGATAAAGTCTGTTTTGACGCAGACACAAAATATCGAGCCTTTGCTGATTTCAAGGATATCAAGATCCTCTCCCTCGATCAGGCTGCCGTCCAAACCGATTTCACCAAACTCGTTCATCAGAATCATGAGTTTTTGATTTTTGGGAAAATCCTTAATGATCCGGTTCAAAAAGGTGGTTTTACCGCTTCCCAGAAAGCCTGTAATTAAAATGACCTTGGTGACATTGCCCATGGGATTTATGCTCCTTATGAGTTGACACCGGAATTGGCCGGTGCTTTGTCCTTCAGAATTTCAACAATACCTTCCGGACTTAAAACCCTTCCGGATGAGATCAGTTTCCCATCAATCACAAGCCCGGGGGTGGTGAATAGGCCCATTTTCATGAAATAATCAATATCACCTGTTTTTTCCAGCTTAACCGAATGGGTCAGACCGGTTTGGGCCAATGCCCTGACCACGTTTTCATAAAGGGTTTCACAATTTTTACACCCGGTTCCAAGGATTTCAATCTTCATGGATCTTCTCCTTATGGCATGGTATTTTTAAATAGGGAATGATGCATTTTTTTCCAGGTATCGCCGGCGGATTTCCCGGCCCAGTTCTTCTTGTCCCGGAATAATGGAGGCGTATACAACTGCCCCGTCCATCGCAATACTGGGCAGTGACCTGGCCTTTATTTGCCGAAACCGGGCGACCCCTTCCAGGGTCCTTAAATCCCATTCATGAACCGTCATCATTTTTTGATACTCCCCCGGTAAAACCTTTACCGATTCCGCCATATAGACGCAGGCGGTTCACTGCCTGAAATCGGTTAACAAGACGTCAACAATGACCTTTTCCATTTGTTTAATTTCCATTTTCATTCCGGGCATTGACCATGGCACTCAATATTGATCTTAACTCCTCAACACCCGGGATAATATCAAAAACAAGGTTCCCGTTTACAAGGATCGACGGTACAGGCGGTTTTCTACCAAGGCATTTGGCAAGCTTTTGGTATCGTTTTGCGCCTTCCATGGTCCGGGTCACCACCTTTGCAACCGTCAATTGGTCTCCAAACTCAAGGGCAACGGATTCGGCCACCCGGGCCATATAAACACAGGGGATTCAATGCTCTCCCTCATGGAGGATTTCAAGATAAATCAAGGGTCTTGCTGGCCCGTCGTTGACCATTTGATGTTCTCCGGATATGCTTAACAGGCATTTTTGATAGTGAGCCCTTCGCTAATGGCTGCTTCCAATTCGTGTCTTGGGGGTATGGCATCAAAAAATAGTTCGCCGTTGATAAACAGGGAAGGAATGGGCGCAATTCGTTTGTGTTTGTACACACCCTCTTCCCCAAAAAGACAAACAGACAGATCCAGAAATCTTTTTTTACCTGCCGGCGTTTTTATGTCCACCCGATGGTAGACGATAACATCAGAATAAAAGGGAAAAATTTCCTTTACCGCTTCGTCCATGTAAAAACAGGGAAGGCACGAATCCGCTTTGTACATCACCTCGATGGTCATCTTTTTACAGGTATCCATAGACCCTCTGGTATTGTCCATATGAAGGTTATCGTTCTTTCGGCCGGGCCGGAGGAATGAACCCGACGGGGTCCACGCCTCCGGCAACGTCCGCTCAACCCGACAACAGCTTAACTATCAACCCGGGTACTGAGCCCGGAACCTGCCTTTTTAAGGTTCTCAGTGACCTTGTCAAACTGAAATCCCTTGTCCCGTGCAGCTTTCAGTTTAGCTGCAAGCTCCGGGGTTTTGGCTCTTTTGGCCATTTCATCGATCAACTCTTCATACTGGGGGATAATGCTGGGAAAAACAATGTCCCCTTCGATGGCAATGGACGGAAGAACCTTGCCCTTTAATTCCATGAATTTACCAACGCCGGTCTTGTTCTTGACCGACCATTCCTTATATTCGATAATGGCCTGGACTTCCTCGGGCATTGCCGCCATGGACTCCATCATGTATCCGCAGGCAGCACACTGAACACTGTCAAGGGTTAAAACATCCACTTGTATTTTATCATCAGCCATGGGTCACCCTCCTATGCTTTTTTTTTGTCGTGGGGATATCTGGGGAAGGTCTCTTCGAACCAGGCCTTTGCTTCGTATGCTTGCATCATATGTTCCACCGGAACATCATAGGGGAGATCTCAGCCAGGGGCAAAGGTATAACCGTGGGAACCGCCTGCCGCAAGACTGACAATGGCATCCTCCCTTGGAGATATCAGCCCCAGACTCAGGGAAAGGGTAAGCTTCAAGTTGCCGCCGAATCCTTTGCCGTATTCAAGGGCTTTGTCCCTGATAAAATTCATGTTTAGCTGCTCATCAATGGCAAACCCGTGGGTCCCGATTTTGCAGACTTCGTCCATGACCCGGGTGCAGTCTCCGCAGATAAAGAATGAAGAGGTGAGATTGGCATCATGGATCACTTTAATGGCCGGCTGGCAATGGGGGGTCACAAATTCACGGAAGGTGGTATCCCTTATCTGGGAAGCAACAGGGTCAACAATGGCAACAATTTCACATCCCATTTCAACATAAAATTGTGCTGCAGCCGCACAGACCTGTCCTGCAAATGTAAGCACCTTCTGTGCAAATTCCGGATTTTTATACACATCGGTAAAGATACGAACCCCGGCAAGATGGGAGGCCAGGGTCAGGGGACCGCACACAAGGCCCATCATAACACAATCCAGATCATCCAGCTGGGGCTTGGCTATTTTGGCAGCTTCAAACAGCAGGGGCCAGCGGCCGGAATCCTTTGTCGGAATCTTCAACCCGGCATCTGCCGGTGTCTTGTCCGAACACGGATGGGTGGACACGGATGGCACGTTGTCTTCCCACCATTTTAATTCACACCCAACGGAATTTGCCTCCACTGAAAGATCAAATAGTAACGGAATCCCATCTGCCTTGTATTGCCTGGCAGTGTGTACCACCCCCTTTGCCATAAGTTCCGGGCTTTTCAAAAAAGCATCGGCTTTCTCGTTGATGAGAAATGCACAATGAACACCGGCATAGGGAACCCAGGGGGCTGACTCAGTTCGCTTACCCCTGTAAGCATCGATCAACATCTGTTTTGACATGCGTGTTGCCTCCTCGTTGTTCTGATTAATGATAAATAATTATGAAACGAACTTGGGCTACATCGAATCCATAAACAATCTCAACACCTGGGTAAATAGTCCAGGGGCTGAATTTTCAAAATAAAATAGATGATTTTGGGCAAATATCGGATTACCCATGGGCCAACAACCGGCTTACAAAACAAATCCGTGGGCACAATGAACATGCGCCGGACATCTAATATCCATTTGGAAATTTTCAAAGACCTTCACGGGCAGGATATGCCCTATCGCCCCGGTAACATCAGCTCTTTTTCACCTAGGATTAATCCAGTAAAATAAGAGAATAATATTTGAAGCTTTCCTTTAAATCCATGGCCACCTGGGTGTCGATACCGATATTTTTCAAGGTCCCCACCAGATCAATGGACAAAGACTCCACCGTGGGCCGTTTCTCCATGGGAAATCTGCAGTTCTCAGGATAGGCACATTTTTTACAAAGGGAACAGGCACCGCTCACAAGTCCGAAGGCCTTGTCATATCCCTCAAGAAACATAAGGCGCTCAAGGGTAACCGTCCCTTTCCAATAGCGGACCTGATCCGTACGATTTTTGCTGGTTTCCCTGTAAAACTCACTGCATTGCTGATTTCCCACAAGCATCAAGGCTGTTGAATACTCAGCCAGAAGGTCACGCACTTCTGAAATGGTGGGTGTGGCCGGGGGGCAGGACCAATTGGAATTGAACTGGGAACAACCATAACGGCATTTCAGGTTCACCCAGTTGGCAATAACAATTTTTTCCACGCCAAAGGGCAGAATCGACTCCAGACCGTATTTTTCTCCCTTGACATGCAGTTTTTCCAGCAATTGCTCTGAAACGCCTTCTCTTGTGCGAAAAGACCTTATTCGCCGGGGGTTTCCCCCCTGCATGGGAACAATTTTTTTTACGATTTCTGCAGACTTCACGATGGCCTTCCCTTTCCAGTATGTCGGTAGCTTGAAGCCGGGTGATACTTTCGGCCTCAGCGTTTTTCAACTCTGAGAAACACATCTTTTGGTATTGCCAGGCCAAGTACCACTTCACACGCCTTGACAACTGCCACGGGAACAGGGCAGGCCAGATGGCACCCGGCCTTCTCCGCAGCAATGAAAATTACATTTTTTGTCAGGGGAACAAAAATATCCTGGAGGCCTAGATCAGGCAGGTCTTCGGAATATTGCCGGATCATGGCGCAACCGGATTCTGCAATCTCAACCCTGGCTTTTCTTTTCCCGGAGGTCTCTGCCACAACCTTGCAGTCAAACCCGCAGATACCCGGATTCACAAAGATCCGCACCTTTTCCATATCCCCCCCATTCTTATTGACACTTAAAAAGTGCCAGCCGTCATCTTTAATCCCCGGATCATTTTTCACGGGCATGGAAAAGATGCGGCTGACACATGGTTGCGGCAAGGAAAAACGCCACCTCCCTTTTTCTCTAGTTTTTCAACTCAGGTTTCACGGGGCCTTTGGGCCCCTGGTTCAACACATGATCCGGTACCACACCAATAAGATGGGGAAATGCATCCGTCATGTGGGGCATCTGCATGGCTTCCATGAAATCCTTTTCAAACGTGGGCTCAACCGTGAGCTCAAGGTATTGAACATTTCTGGCGCACCAATTGGCTTCATCCCGTTTTTTCTTGTTCAGGAGAGCTGCCCTGCAGCCGTCACCGGCGGCATTTCCCACGCCATGGATCTTTTCGATTTCGCAATCCGGGAACAGACCCATTACCAGTGCTTTTTCCCTGTCGACATGGGTGCCGAAGGCACCGGCTATTTTGACCGTGTCCACCTTTTCAATGCCCATGCGCTTCATCATCAGCTTACAGCCTGCATAGAGTGCGCCCTTTGCCAGCTGAATCTGCCGGACATCTTTCTGGGTGATCACAATATCCTTGCCAATGGAAGAATCTTCCTTCCATGCCAGAACAAATTCAGGCTGTCCCGTGTCAGTATTTTTCCTGAACCGCGGGTTTTCTTTCAAGGCTTTCTTATTGAAAACACCGGTTTTGGTGACAACACCGGAACGATACAATTCTGCCAGTACATCCAGGATGCCGGAACCGCAGATTCCCTTCACCTTCATATCTTCGGGTTTGGAAAATTTACGGGATTTGTCATGGCCGATGACCCTGTAATCCACTTCCTGGGTTTCCGGATCAATCTCAATGCGTTCAATGGCACCCGGAGCTGCCCGCATGCCGAATGCCAGCTGGGCCCCTTCCATGGCAGGACCTGTGGCACAGGAAGAAGAATACAGCTTGTGCCGGTTGCCAAGGATCAGCTCCCCATTGGTACCGATATCGATGATCAGCTGGATTTCATCGCTTTTATAGGGCTCTTCGGCCAAAAGTACACCCACATTATCCCCGCCCACAAATCCCGCCTCATTGGGCATGGCAAAAATATAGGAAGAGGGGTTGATGTTGATGCCAAGATCCCTGGCCTTGATGTCCAGGCTGTGGTGAATCACTGGGGGGAAAGGGGCAAGGCCCACAGGCTCCGGGTCCAGTCCCAGGAGAATGTGGTGCATGGCCGTGTTAAACCCGATGGTGACATCTTCGATGTCTTCTTTCTTAATCCGCAGGTATTCAACCCCTTCCTCCAGGATCTCCCTGTATTCATCGGGTCCGTCTTCACCCTTTTTCTTCTTGATTTTCTTTCGTTTGGGATGGGTGATGGCAATGGCTTTTTCAATCATTGAATTGATGCCTTCAATAATATCATCGCTCATCCGTTTCAGACCGCCGGGAGTTGTCATATGGAAGGTAATCCTTGCCATGACGTCCTCTCCGTACTTACACTGGGGATTCATGATGGAAGCGGTGTTAATCACCTCCATGGTGGTCAGGTCACACAAATAGCCGGCGCAGGTGGTGGTACCCACATCAATGGCGATGCCATAGGCTTTTTTGACCCTGCCCGGCTGGATGCGGATGACCTCCTTGTCATTCCAGACACTGACGGTCACCACAAAGTTCTGGGCCCGAAGGGCTCCGGGAAGGGTTCTTAGGGTAACAATATCAACGGTCAGGCCTGTGAGGCCGTATTCTCTTTCAAGCCCGTTTGTCATGCGTTCCCAGTCGCCTACCTTGTCCTCAAAATCCGGTTTTTTCAACTCGATGGTGTATAGTTTAACCGTGGGGTCCAGGTCTATTCTGATATCCCGGGCGGCTTTGGAGACCACCTGCTTGCCTGCACGGGATTCTTCCGGGACAAAGACCAGGATATCATCCAAAATTTTTGCCACGCACCCGAGCCGGAATCCCTTTGCTTTGTTTTCCGGATTGATGAATTTTGCTTCAACTTCTTGATTCCAGGGAGACACGTTTTCCATGGAAGACTGAATATTGTATTTTTCAAAATGGCCTTCTTCAATCCGGACAATACACTTCCCGCACACTTTTGTTTCTCCGCAGAGGGCTTCGATGTCAACACCGATGAGCCTTGAGGCTTCTATGATGTTACACCCCTTGGGAACTTTTCCCCGCCGGCCCGAGGGCTGAAATATTACATTTACATATTCTTGTGCCATGTCGTTTTTGCTCCTTTGATTACTTGACCTCGCCTTTCTGGTATTCCCTCAGACGGCCGATCATTTTAATTCCTTCGGATACGGCATTCCCGGCAGACTCTGCATACCCGTCCGCACCAAACAGATTGGCAACATCACGGGTTACGGGAGCCCCGCCCAGCATGATCAGGCAATCCGGATTTTTTTCTTTGACCATGGCAATAACCTTTTTCATGCCCATCATGGTGGTGGTCATCATGGCCGACATGGCCAGCACATCCGATTTTACATCCAGCTGTTTTTCAACAAAGGCTTCCAGGGGCACATCGCGGCCAAGGTCATGGACATCCCATCCGGCCACGTCAAACATCATTTTAACCAGGTTCTTACCGATGTCATGGACATCCCCCTGGATGGAACCGATGACAACAGATGCCTTGGGTGCATTGATATCCAGCTTGATATGGGGACGCAGGATATCCAGCCCTTTGTACAGAGCATCTGCGCACATCAATACTTCGGGAACAAAATACTCGTTGGTATCAAACAATACGCCGACCTCTTCCATTCCGGCTGCCAGTCCATCCATGACGGCTATCATGGGATCCACACCTGAATCCAGTGCTTCCTGGGCTGCGTCTGCGCAATCATCCTCTTCGTATTCCACAACAGCTTCCTTCAATTTTGCCAAAATTTCTTCCTGGGTTGACATGATCTGATCCTCCTTGAATTTATATTCTACCGACTGCGGGTGATGGTTTTTTGCCGTATTCCCTGACTGTCCGAACATAGGTTTTCATGTTTTCATCTTTCACGTCCGGCCAGATGTCACAACCGGGCCAGACAGAATCCAGGCCGTCATCAATGCATTTTTTAATAATTGCTTCCACCTGTGCCTGGTCTTCCATCTGACACAGGGTGGCATAGGGGTCAAAATTGCCAAAAAGCAGGACATCATTGCCCAGTTTTTCCCTTGTAACGGAAACGGTGTTTTTCTGGTCCACACTCAGGGCGTCGGCCCCGCACTCGTGCATCATCTCAATGATCATGTCTGTGGAGCCGCAGATGTGATTGACCGAAGGCACGCAGGTGATGGCATCAAACACCTTTTTAAGGTTCGGACCCACAAGGGTTTTCCACATGCGGGGCGACAAAAGATCCGTGCCGCTTCCCATGTCCCTCACACTGATGAAATCAACATCCAGTGTCTGGTAATGCTTGACCATGTCAATGGTCACCTGGGTGACCTTGTCCAGGAAGGCCGCCGTCTCATCTTTCTTTTTCTTCAGGCCTTTCAAGAGGATGTCCAATTCCATGATCTGTCCGGCCAGGGTAAAAGGTCCAAGAACCCAGGCACCCACCGCAAGATCCGGGGCCTGCTCCTTTATGATCCTGAAGGCTTCGTCAATCATGGGCAACCGCCCGCGGGTCATGTAATCGGCAGGGATATCAATTTCATCAAGGGTTTTCCATTTGTTGGGAACCGTCGGGTAAATAACCCCATCGGCATTTTCATACAGAGAAACACCCCGGCCCATGGCCTCGGCAACAGCTGCCATATCATAGGGAATAACCACGGCATCCATGCCGAACAACCGGGCAGAAGTAATGGCGGATTCGGCCATCAATTTTGCATCGGTATGAATTTTTGCGAACTGGGTGCCCATTTTCTCAATCGCCTGGACCACGACGGCTCCCTGGCCGCTGAAACACGGCATGGTGTCCACGGGTTCACGCTTGAACAGTTTTTGAACTCTTTGTTTTCCTGTAAGCTCTGACATTGTTCTCCCTCTCATGTGAAATGTAGTTCGGTTGATATCTGGTTTATTGGTTAAATACCGGGTAGCAGCAGCCTATTTTTTAATGCCCTTAAGATTTTCCACAAAGTCGGGAAAGAGCTTAAAGAGCGGGTGGTTCGGGTCCTTGGGCAATCTGCCGGTTTCACTGTAAACAGCGGTTGCCAGGAAGGCATCGGACATTGCAATGGCCGGCATAATCCGCTGGGCACCGACCATGGGACCGGAAAAAATAATATCGTGGTACATGAAAGCAGACAGGGATTCCAAGGCCGCGTCAGCAGCCGACCATCCCTTAAATCCCCATTTCTCCCTTGCCTCCTTCCACATATAGGACCCGTTGGAGGGGGCGCTGCCGGTAACAAATCCCCATTTTTCCTTGATCATCTTGTTGGCAAGGCCGCACATCGCTGTCGCCGGGCCATTCATCACAGAGGTGTCAACGAACATATTCTCAAATTTTGCCCCGTTTCTTTCAATGGCATCCAGCAGTTTCTGGGTCCCGGCAATACGGCCGGAGGGCATCTGATTTTCCTGGTCAAAGGAAACCAGAAGGACATTTTTAACACCGATCTTGACCATTTCGCTGATCTCCGTATCCAGGTCCTGTTCCCAGACCGTAATACTATTATAAAACATCCGGTCCAGAAGACCCTTTTCCGCGCAGTAGGCAGCGGCCTCAAGCTTGGGTTTCACGGTCCAGGCATCAATACAAAAGGGCATATCTGTATTATCAATAACAAAATCAATAAATGTTTTGAATTCATCTCCTGTATTGGCAACGATATCGGCCATCCCTGGAACGCCAGTCTCTTTTGTCAGCCGGTCCTGGGTTTTGAGGAGATCGGCAGCCATCTTTTCATCAAACCCGTCTTTACGTTTACCAGGGAAAATTTTATCCCCTTTCTGAAAAATGGAATTACATACAACCGTGGGATAATCACCCGGCTGTCCACCAAACTTTACACCGCCGACTTCGCAAACCTGTTGCTGGGTATCAAACTGAAACATCTTTTCCTCCTGCGTTTTTTAAAAGTGTTCGGCCATTGACGTTTCTTATCATAACGAAATTTTAAAGTACGAATGGACCATAGCAAAGAGGCTCAAATAAAGTAAATCGTCCCCTAGACGATTTTTTGGCTGAAAAAGACGATTTATTTGCAAAAAACGCCTAGGCAGCGTCACGGTTTTTTTTGACGACGGAACTTACCCAAAGGAGGGTTTGTCTGAAATCCGAGCAAAAATGGGACGTCCGGCCTCACCCAATGGACGACAGGCTTTGATTTTTTGGCCTAGAGGCCCAAAACAGAGTCCGGGCCCTGGGGTGAACCCTTAGGTGTCAACGCCCAAAAGTATCTGTCTATTTTCCATGGCCGGCAGCCCGGGCCATCATTTCAAGGCCCTCTGAAACGACCGTTCCGGCGGATGCGGCATACCCGTCCGCCCCGAAAAGATAGGCAATATCCCGGGTCACCGGAGCACCGCCTATCAGAATCAGACACCCGGGCCGTTTCGCCTTTACCGCTGCGATCACTTTTTTCATTTCCATCATGGTGGTGGTCATCATGGCCGACATGGCCAGGATATCGGCCATGACTTCATCTTGTTTTTCAACAAACAGGTCAAGGGGAACATCACAGCCAAGATCGTGCACCTCCCAGCCGGCCGCCTCAAACATCATTTTCACCATATTCTTACCGATCTCATGGAAATCTCCGTGCACGCTGCCGATAACCAGTCTTGCCTTTGGCATATCCGGGTCTCGTTTGATATGGGGCTGCAAAATCCCAAGTCCTTCATAAAGGGCTTCGGCACACATCAAAACTTCGGGCACAAAATAGTGACTGGCATCAAATAATCTGCCGGCTTTTTCCATTCCCCGGGCCAGGCCCTCCATGACAGCAAGGGTTGGATCTACCCCATGGTCAAGGGCCAAGCGGGCGGCGCGCTTACACGCTTCGTTTTTGTATTCAAGGACCGCATCTTGGAGTGCTGCTAAAATTTCTTCCTGTCCTGGCATTGTCCGGTTCTTCCTTTTTTTAATTTACAAACAGATTAAATCTGGATGTCAATGATCCCCAGCTGGATGGCATATTGAATCAATTGGGACAGGTTTTCCATTTTTAATTTTTCCATAATATTGGATCTATGGGACTTGACGGTGCTGGGACTCACACAGAGCGTTTCTGCAATTTTTTTGGTGGAACTGCCCTCTACAACCATCTGAAACACCTCCCGCTCCCTGTTGGACAAGGTGTTGTACAATTCTTCCTCCAAAGATTTTTTATTCATTCCCACATAATCTTCGATCACCCGGCTTGAAATGGAAGGACTCAGGTAGGTATCCCCTTTTATGGCGCTGTTAACCGCTTTTACGATATCCCTGCTGGCGGCATTTTTTAACAGATATCCCGAAACCCCCAACCCCAGGAGCTCCCGGATATACCGGCTGTGGTCGTGCATGGAAAGAATAATGATCTTTGTTTCAAGCCCTGCCTGCTTGATTTGCCGGGTTGCTTCAATGCCGTTCAGTTCCGGCATGGCGATATCCATGATCACGATGTCCGGTTCCATGGATTGGGCCAGGGCGACCGCTTCCCTCCCATCCTTGGCCTCCCCTATAACCTGAAGACCTTTTTCTTCTTTGAAAATCTTCTTTAACCCCTGACGGACAATGGTGTGGTCATCTGCAATGACGATTGTTATCAATTTGCTGGTCATCGGTCTCCTGTCATGCGCCCTGAAGGCAATTCTGCCTTAACGCGCTGTCTTTGTTGATGGGGATTTCAATTCTGATGCGTGTCCCCTGGCCTATTGCAGTTCTTAAGACAAAGGTTCCCCCCTGCATGGTTGCCCTTTCCCGCATCGACAACAACCCCAGTGCCGGTCTTTTCTGAAAGCTGACATCGGAATCAAATCCGATCCCGTCGTCCTCGGCAACAAAAATAATGGAGGGATATCCTTTGATAATGGACAACTTGAACACATTGGCCTTTGCATATTTCAAGGTATTGGAAAGTGCTTCCTGGGAAAACCGGTATAGCACGGTTTCAATCCCGGGATTGATCCTTCCCGTAAAACCGATCATTTTAAAAACGATATTCAACTGGGTCTGTTCCGAAATTTCGGAAATGTACTGGTCCAGTGCCGGTTCAAGTCCAAGATCGGTTAACAGGGCCGGGTGAAGTCTGTGGGAAATCCTGCGCATTTCCAGATAGGTATGATTAATCTGTCCCTTTATGTGACGCAGCAATTTTCTTGTTTCATGGGCATAAGCCGGAATTTTATTTTCCACTGCATCCAGCTTGAGATTAATCCCTATCAGGGATGATCCTGTTTCATCATGGAGTTCACGGGAGATTCTTTTACACTCAATCTCCTGTGACTGAAAAAGTTCGGCCGTGACTCTTTTGAGCTCCCCGCGGTGTTTTTGAACGGTTTTGATCAGATTGATGTTTGCAATGGCGCCACCGACAAAATTGCCAAGGGACCCCAGAAGATGGAAGTCTTCTATGGAGAGCTTGTCATCATTCTTGATCCAGAAGGCCATAAACCCGGAAGGCTTTTCCTTTTCCGTAATTAGAAAACAGGTCAGGGTAATGGCATCTCGTATTTCGGAATTGTCCAGGGATACTTTGAAGGAAGGAAAAATGGATTTGGGGGTAAGGTGATTATCGGGCCCGAGAAGAAAGGCCATGAGTTCCTGATCATGGAAAACCAGATCCACAGGATTGTTGTTCACCTTTTCGGAGAATCCGATTTGGGCCCTGGGCTCAAAAATTCCTTTTTCATGGTTGATAAGAAAAATAACACCAATTGAAAAATCCAATAATTTCATCACCTTGGTCAGGGCAATGGACAGCACTTCATTGAGCTCATGGACAGAGTTCATTGTTACGGCAATGGTATTTAAGAGCAGAAGTTCCTGGTGGTTTTTATACAGATTCCGAAAGGCATCCATGCGGGGGGTAATGTCCTTTGCAATGCCTTCATACCCAATGATATTGCCGCTGTCGTCCCTGACCGCGTTGGCACTCAAAGAGCAATGGAGGCGGCTTCCGTCCTTTGTTTTAAACCCTGCCTCGAAATCCTTTACATAGCCGTTGAGAAGGATCTGTTTTTGAAACACCTGCCAATGGATGATATCAATAAAAATTTTTTCAATAAAGTAAAGATCATAGAGATCTTTTTTCTCCTTATAGCCCAGCAGATCGACAAGGGCCTGATTAAAATCAAGAAACCGCCCGCTTTTTGAGGTGATGAAAATCATATCCTTGGTGCTTTCAAAAAGCCTGCGGTATTTATACTCGGAATCTTTCAGGCCGTCTTCAAGGCGCTTAATCTTGGAAATATCTTTAAATACCTCCACCGCACCCGTAACAATGCCATCTGTATCGACAATGGTTGATGTGGAGGATTCAATGGGAATAAGGGTTCCGTCTTTATGGGTGATCACCAGTTCCTGTTTGTTGCAGATTTTTTTTGTACCCAGATCGAACCTGAATGAGCAGCCGGTATCACATGTCGCTGATTTGAACAGCTCATGACATCTCATACCTCTTGCTTCAAGGCTTGTATAGCCGGTAATCTTCTCTCCCACCCCATTCAAAAATTCAACCCGACCCCTTGCATCCATAATCATGAACCCGTCGGACAGATTGTTTAAAATAGCAGCAAGACTCTTATTGTGTATATCCACCTTAGACTGTCAATCCATTTCTTAAACGGTTCCCATTAAAAAATAGCTATCACGCTATAATCAAACCAGCAGTGGAACATAAAATCAACCTCTATTTTTGCAAAGACCGAAAAGACAGGCCATTCATTATGGTACCGGTCCAATGAATGGGGAAATTATCATAGATTTTATTTGGGATACAAGGGGTTCTTTTCAAAAAATTGACCTAAATTTTTGCATCCAAAAAAATGGAAAGGAAACATTTAACCTTCTTCGTCTTTTTATCCATTGGATTTCGTCTCCTGGACTATTTACCTCAAAGGGCATTGCAACTATGTTGACGCCATGGATGCAGGGCCAAGCGGACCTGTTGAACCAAAAGGACAAATATTTTGGACAATTGGGCATTGTTTTAAAAAAAGAGGAGCGCTATGAACAATCGTGGAAAACTTTTTGGTGTCGGCGTGGGGCCCGGCGACCCTGAACTTCTGACATTAAAAGCAGTACGCATCATTCAGGAGGCAGATGTCATCTTTACGGCCGCTTCCTCCAAAAATGACTACAGCCTGGCTGTGGAAATCGCAAAACCCCATATTGCCCGATTAACACAGGTCACCTTTCTGCCCTTTCCAATGACAAACGATAAAATCCTTACCCGGGACGCCTGGGATGAGAATGCCGGGAAAATAGCCTGTGTCCTAAAACAGGGACTTACAGCGATCTTTCTCACCCTTGGAGACCCCCTGACCTACTCCACCTTCGGATATGTGTTAAAAAGCCTTAAAACCATAATGCCTGAAGCCGACATCGAAACCATTCCCGGCATTACCTCCTTCCATGCCGCCTCGGCCAGGATGAACAGGACCCTTGTTGAGGCCGAAGAATCCCTTCTGATAACCTCCGGTGCCTATGGGGGTGAGCATCTGAGAACTTGTACCCAAAACATTCAGAATATTGTTTTAATGAAAGCATATCGGCATATAAAGGATATCACGGATGCATTAAAAGATTCCGGCTTCCACAAAAACTGTGTGGCCATATCAAAGTGCGGCCGTGAAGGTGAACAGATCATGGAGAATATCGATGTTCTTGAAACCCGGGAACCGGACTATTGGACTCTTATCCTGGCAG
>Ga0180007_10002735_pt1 | contig 20522 bp, 21 predicted proteins | sample MM_PC_MetaG_FD_121122 | JGI IMG/M metagenome (GOLD analysis project Ga0180007, IMG submission 121122) | Groundwater microbial communities from the Aspo Hard Rock Laboratory (HRL) deep subsurface site, Sweden - MM_PC_MetaG | ecosystem: Environmental > Aquatic > Deep subsurface > Groundwater... | reverse complement strand
CCTTTCCTTTTGTGGTAAGGATGTAATTGATATTAGATTTTTTTGATACTGGATTGAATTTGCTTGGTTTTATTGGGTGGACTTGAATTAATTCATTTTTAGCTGAAGCTTTGAACTGTTCAGAAATTTCCAGAATTGGGATTTTTAGAAATTCGGAAATTTCTTGTGAAGTAGCTTCACCATATAGCCACAAAGGCAGAAGGCAATTTTCGAATTGTTTTTTGGTTAGATTTAGCTCGGCATAAATACCAGGTTTGTTTACTTGGATTTCCATGATTACTCCTAAGTTATTAATTTGATTTCTGAGTTTTATTAGCTGTACGATTAGGAAAGGAAAAAGAATAATGATTGCACTAATAAGGACTGCGATTATAGTATATTGGATACTCATAAAGATTTCCTCCTTTGATGAAACTCTTTAACGAATTCATTTGGGTTAAAAGTTATAATTGTTTCTTTATATGGAATTTCAGAAACTTGATAAACACTTGTCTCTTGGAAAATTCTGATATCTGCCAGACGAAAACGGTAACGAGTATTATGATTTTTATCCTTATAGGTACGAGCTTTGAGATTTCCCTTTTTAACATCCTCTATAACGCTTTCTGAACCTCTTTTCAACAACTTTGAAGCTTTATTAAGGCTAACCTCTTCAATGCTATGCAGCTCTTCTCTGTTAACTAATTGAGTTAATATTTTACGCTGTTCAATTAGTTCATCCCAAATCATTTGCTGAGTAACCAACATTACAATTTTCCCTTAGTTGAAATTATTTATTTGATATAAATTCCTTAAAACCTTCTTGTTGTAAAGCTTTTTTTAATATTCTTTCAGTTACGGTTTGAATATTTCTTTCTTCCGAAACAGCGATATTTCTGATAGTGTCATGAATGCTTATGTGCACCTTAAGAAAGCCATATTTAGTGTTTGGTTCGCGAGTAATTGGACGTCCAACATTTGCTTTAAATTCTTTTGCATTTTCCATTATATTTCCTTATTATTAAATGAAATTATTATTTGTTAGTGCAATATAGTTTCTTGAAACGTTTTTGTCAAGAATTTTATTAATATAGAAATGTTTTGTCAATTATTTATTGGGAAATATGAAAAACAAGAAATACTATAAAGAAGATATAGTAGATGCAATAGTAGATAAATTTGGATCTGTAGATGACTTAGCGAAACATTTAGGAACTTCACGCCAGAATATTTACGGAAAGATTGATAGGCAGTCACGAGCATTTATAAAGGAATTAATAACAGCGGGTGTGAACCTAAATGAAGGAATTCAAATAGGAGAATCCAACATAAAAAACAATAGAGGAGATATTAAAATAGGGTCCAGTAATTCATTATTAGTTACTGAAATTGAAAATCTTAAAAATGAAATTGCCATGCTCAGAGAAATAATAAATGGAAAGGATGAGATTATTGCTCTGCTGAAAAGCAAAAATTAGGGAAACACTCTGGAGGGGTGAAGGGATGGAAGTAAAAAAGTTAGGTATAGACAATAATGCAGGCGAAGCAAGCGTTATTCAAACAAATAATTATTACAACGATTCATGCAAGAAACAAATCCTCGAAATTGAACGCAAGCTAAACAAAAAAGATAAACACGTTAAAAAACTATTCAAATTGGTGAAAGCAAAAAAAAATGCCATACAAAGCATGGAACTAGTTGTAAAAACAATGCTTCCAGAGATATATTATCATATAATTAAGCAAGACCATTGTGATTGGCAAAATACAACTATAGTTCAGCCACAATTAAATTTATTTGAAGAAATTCAAAAGATAGAATAATAGACAAGAGATATAAAATATTGTTTACGCAGAAGGAAAAATATTAAGATTTATAGAAAAGAAAAAGAAAGACTTATTTTTGAAACATTGAAAAGAGTAAAAAATGAGCGGGATATACACACAAAATAATAGTCCATATTATTGGCTAAGATACTACAATAAGTTTGAGGAAGACCCAAAGAAAAAGAGAAAATCCTTAAACACAAAAATACCAGTAACGGAAGCTGATAAGAAAAGGATTAAACTTGCTAAGACAAAGGATGAAAAAGCAGAGCTTATTGGTACACCCGAACTAAAGAAATTGAAGAGAGAGTTTGAGCAAGGGCTGGCAGAATGGGCGATAAAAATGAATACTGGTATTGAATTGATAAAAACTTTGACATTTAGTGAAGGATTTGAAGAATATAAAAAGGATAAAACCATTCCTGGTCGTAAGGGTTCGATAAAACAAAGTACAATTTCAAATTATACAATTGCTGTAGATCATATGCTTAAATGCTGCAGCAATAAACTAATTTATAAGTATAAAGAAAGTGATTATAACCAACTTTTATTCCATTTTGAGAGTATTGGGTTATCAATAAATTCGCGTTCAATTTATTCAAAAGCTTTGCATTCGGTTTGGAAATTTTTTGAGATTAAACATTATGCAAGAAAAAATATAATTGATATAGTAGAACCAGAAGAAAAAGATCCAAATCCAATTCCATTAGGAACGATGGCTATAATAATAAAATATTTAAAAGAAAATGAGAATAAGCACCATTATCAAATAATTTATTTTATGCTTTTAACGGGGTGTCGTCCAAGTTCAGCAATTGAACAGTTAAAAGAGGATATTGATTTTCTTAGTAAACAGATAACGATAAACAACATAAAAACTGGCGCAAGGAAAGGGAAAAAGTTCTATCGCTTCCCTCTTTATCCAGAACTTGAAAGATTTTTATATGAAGAAATGGGAGTAGTTCAAGGGAATAAAGGTAGATTATTTGAACAGTTTAGTGTAGTACCTGAGCACTACACATGGCCATTAACATTTTGGAAAAGAGCGATCAACTATTTGCACAAGAATGAGATTATTCCAGAAAAATATACATTAAAACAGATAAGACCTACTTTTGCAACATTTCTAATAAATGTACTTGGAATAGATATTTATGATGTTCAAAAATTGTTAGATCATACAAATATAAAAATAACTGATAAGCATTATGTATCGTATAATACACAAAGAATTAGGAAAGATATGTTTGCAATAACATCTGGAAGTTTATTGAATGCAAAATAATGATAATAAAATTGGCAGAATATAAAAAAGGTGTTATAAAAGGTGTTATAGTTTTATATTTAAGTGAATTGAACAAAACAAAAAAGCCTTGTAACTTATTTAATTACAAGGCTTTACGAGAGTGGAGCTAGACGGGTTCGAACCGACGACCTCTTGACTGCCAGTCAAGCGCTCTCCCAACTGAGCTATAGCCCCAATTTTAATAATTGAGATTGTAAATTTCTTAAAATGCTTCACCAATTGCAAAATGTATTTGAAGTAAATCACTCCAAAATGGTCTTTTCCAAATGCTTTTACTCGAATTTGGATCGTAAACCTTAACAGCAAAATCAATTCTGAAAGGTATAAAATCGGTATAGTATCTAAATCCTAAACCAGCTGAAATTGCAATTTCATCAAAACGGAATGATTTTACATTACTCCAAGTATTTCCATAATCGACAAATAATGCTGTACCAATATTACCAATTAGCCTATTTCTAGTTTCAAATGTACCTTCAAATTGAAATAATCCTCCAGGTGTAGCTTGGTCAAGAAATATTGATTCTAAATCTGATGGGGATAAAGAATTAAAATCTAAATTCCTTGAATCAAATTCAGGAACCAAACCTCTGGATTGCCAACCACGCACAGAGTTACTGCCACCGCTTGTAAATCTTTGGTTGTAAGGAACAGTCGTTTCAATTCCGTCATAAACTAAAATATTGCCTGCTCTTAGTTTTATTCCAAAAGCATTTTCTTTTGAGTAATAAAAAGAAGGATATAGACTTAAATCGATTAGAACTTTATAATATAGCGGACTTTTAATTTCATAATTAAATAATTTACTCGATAATAATTGGGTAAAATTAGCATTTGCTAATATAATATTAGCTCTATATCCTACAGTAGGAAATGTAAAATCATCTGTTTTATTAACTCCAAAATTTAATAAAAGAAGCGTGTTAATGCTATTTGTTGATTTTGATATTTCCTTCGCGAATTCAGTTGCCGCAGAATCAATTTGTTCTGTAGTTAATTCGCTATTTTGATTTTCAATTACTTTAATTGAAACTTGCTTAATATATTCTTCTTGATATAAAACACTTAATTTTTCCAAATTCCATGAAGTTCCAAATGAGGTTAAATAAACGTATTGAGGAAGTTCAAAATTTAGACTTACTTTAAAACCGCTGGCAATAGTGTTGTATTCATTTTTTCTTTTTTGCAAAGTGGAATATAATTCATATCGTGTATCAATATTTTCTCCAAATAGAAATGGTTGTTCTAGAATTAATCTTAAATCGGCATAACCAATTACTTGAGTATTTGAGACTGACATATTTTGAATAAAATCAAAAATATTTTGGGCGGCAATTGAAGAATTTAACGTTAATATGCGAGCACCACCAAGGAAATTCCGTTTTGAGAAACCTAAACCAAGACCAAGATTAAACGTACGGTCTTCATCGTTCATAATAACTTCGGGTGAAGCTTGATACATATTTCCAATTTCAGCAGATATTTTTAGTGGAACTTTATTCCCAACTGTGTCATCAACTTCGCTATTAATAATTGCAACGTTAAATAATTTTGATTTGAATAAACGGTTTTGACCAAGTTCAATGTTATATCTACTATATGTTTCCCCTTCTTTAATTCCAACAATATCATATATAAGATTATCTTCTACTTCGTCTTTTCCTTCGCCACTTCTTTCAATTATAATATCCGATATTTTATACTTTTTACCTGGATGATAGTATATTTCAGTATTTACATAATTTTGCGTTGTATCAATAAAAATGAGAGTACTATCAACACTTGCAAACATAAAACCATTATCTTTAAGATAATTTACAATATTATCATTCATTCTTGCAATAAAATTATAAGTGTAAATTTCAGAAGTATCGATAACCACAAAGTCTTTTATTTTTTTTTTGTCTGCACTATTAAGTGAATCTAACCCAAAAATATCAATTCTTTTATAATGGTTTGATTTTCCTTCAAAAATATTGAATTCAATTTCTGCACTTTTTTCATTTATGTTAATAAAATGTTTTTCGCTAATACTTGAATTAAAATATCCATTATCAAAATAAAAAGATTTTAATCGTAACATTTCAGCATTTAGCGAAAGTGAGTCAAAATAAACTGCTTCTTCTCCTAACCCAATTAAATTGTTTAACGATTGAGATAATGAACTTGGCGATTCTTTTAAGGCAATAACATCTTTTAATTCTGTATCAGAAAAGAATTCATTGCCAGTAAAACTAATTTTTTTTAGTTCAATTAATTTGATGTTTTGAGCAAATGTTGTTGCAACAAGTAGAAGTAATGTAATTAATGTATTTTTCATTTAAAGGAATTATTTTTGATATGCTAATCTAATCATAAGCTTATATCTTTTCTTAAAGAAACAGTTTATTTGTTTAAATTTATTATTATTTAATTTTACTAATAATATTTTAAAATTGAACCAATGTAAAAGCAAAAAAGTATTTTTAAGTTTTATCCTAAAACAATAATTTTAATTGAATAATATATTAAATTTGAATTTGATAATTGACTAATTAAATGATGGAAATTAAAACAATGAATCAAATATTTTCCAAAATAGTAATTTTAATCCTAATTTTAATAGTAGTAATTTCTGGATGTGATGACACTCTTAATGAAAGTAATATTGACGCTGTTGTTATTCCAGATAAAAACGTAAGTTATAGCCAATACATCCAACCAGTTTTAACAATTAAATGTTCAACTTCTGGTTGCCATGATGACGAATCGCGTGCTGGAAATTACAGTGTTACAAGTTGGTCAAACGTTGTTACACCCGGTATTGTTAATCCTGGTGATATTGAAACTAGCATTTTAGTTTGGCGAATTGAAGGAATGGGTGTTGAAATTATGCCTCCTATTGGCGCATTGCTTTCAAAACCACTTAATACTAATCAAGTTAATGGAATAAAAACATGGATTAAAGAAGGTGCAAAAAGTAATTAATAAAATTGATTATTTGTTATGAATATTTCAAATAGTGGAGTTTACGTTTTAGAACTTTTTGCAGAAAAAGTATTTTCAGTTTCTATCAATAAATTCAAAAATACTGTATTTCCAAAAGGCTATTACTATTATATTGGAAGTGCTCAAAAAAACCTCAAATCAAGAATTGAACGGCATTTTAAGAGAGAAAAAAATATTCATTGGCACATTGACCATTTGACAACTCACCAAAATATGAAAACTCTTGCTTCCTATGTTATTATTGACGCTGAAAAACATGTTGAAGCAGAATTAGCTAATAATTTTAATAACTACTTTAATTCCAAAATAGCAATAGAAGGATTTGGTAATTCTGATACGAAGGAGACAAAAACACATTTGTTTTATTCGTCATATTCAATACCAACTAAATTGTTACAAAAATATTATCCAAATATTAAAACATTTTTGGTGTAATTATAAACACATTTGCTTTTCTGTTTCAATTTAAGTTCAAACCTCTATTTTAATGCAATACTGCGTTATAATTCCCTTCTCATATTGATAATTACTAAGTACTGCAAATATAATTTCTATCAAGTATAATGGCTTTCTTTTTATGTCAATGGATTTATGAATATTATTGCCAAAAGGTTATTAGATTGTTAAATTTACTCTCATATAAAAACGGCTAGACAATTAGTTTATGCATTATTGTCTATTTAACATATTGCAATTAATCTATCAAAAAATTCTTGTCATTATTTATTGTTAAAATTATAATTGAAGAAATTAGATAAAAAAAATAAAATACTTTTGATTGAGGATAACAGACTTCTCCGTGAAGGTATTTCTGCAATGTTAAAGCAGCAAGATGACATGCATGTGGTTGCTAAAATTGGTGACGGCGATAATATTTTGACAATAATGGATAAATTAAATCCTGATGTAGTTCTTATTGATCTTGGCTTGCGAAGTCAAAATAGTCTTCAAGTCGTAAAATTGATTACAATAAATTTCGAGAAAACTAAAATTATTGTGATGGATTTAATTCCACTGCAGGCTGATGTTCTGGATTATGTTCAAGCAGGTGTTTCTGGTTTTATACTCAAAGATGCCAACAGTAATGATTTCTTCAAAACAATCAGATCAGTATATGAAGGTGTTCAAGTTTTGCCCTCTGATTTAACCGGTTCGCTCTTTTCTCAAATAGTTGATCAATCGTTAAACGAGGATAAACCCTCTAAAGTTCTTAATACAGTCAGAATGACCAAACGTGAACGTCAGGTAGTTGAATTGATTGCCGATGGTTCCACAAATAAAGAAATAGCACAGATACTTCATCTTTCGCCTCTTACCGTAAAGAGTCACGTACACAACATACTTGAAAAATTAACACTTAACTCAAGAGTACAGATTGCAAAACATGCACAGTCTTGGGACGGAAATTAGTCTACGAAAACAACAGATTCTTTTAACAGCAAATAATTCCAACAAAAAATTTACACTCAGGAATTAATCCATTTTTCATCCTTCTGGACGATAGTATTCATCCCAAGATGTAGTTAATATTAATTGTGACAAAATGATAATACAGAAATATTCTGTTTCATAGGTTAATGAATTACTCAACTCACGCATATGTCATGCCCGAATGTTCTAATCAGGCATCTTTTGCTGAGATTCTAGCCAAAAACATGTGGGAAAGACACAGTGTTTTTGAGTTAGTGCGAAAGATAAATTATTAAAATATTGTAAATTATTTTGGTGGATAAAATGATGAACAAAAACAAAACAAAATTTAAGCGAAAAACTCTTGCAAAAGTACTCACAAGCATAAAAGGATTGGATGAAATAACCGATGGAGGTTTGCCTAAAGGGAGACCAACATTAATATGCGGAGATGCTGGATGCGGAAAAACTTTGTTTGCTATGGAGTTTATTGTTCATGGCGCCACTATGTATAATGAACCGGGCGTATTCATTTCCTTTGAGGAAACCGAAAAAGAGTTAACGGCTAATGTTGCTTCTTTAGGTTTCGATTTAGATGATCTTGTATCAAAGAAAAAGCTTTGGCTTGAACATATTTTTATAGATCGCGGAGAAATTGAAGAGAAAGGCGAATATGATTTGAAGGGATTATTCGTTCGAATTCACCATGCAATAGAGAGCACAAAAGCTAAACGAGTTGTGTTGGATACAATAGAATCACTTTTTTCGGCGCTTCCAAATCCGATTGTTATTCGTACGGAACTTAGAAGGTTATTCGGTTGGCTGAAAAAGAAAGGTGTTACCGCAATTATAACGGGCGAGCGCGGCAATGGTAGTTTAACTCGCCAAGGATTAGAAGAGTATGTCTCGGATTGTGTAATTCTTTTGGATCACCGTGTACACGATCAATCATCCATACGAAGATTACGAATAGTAAAATACCGTGGTTCAATTCATGGCACAAACGAATATCCTTTTCTGATAGACGAAGATGGTTTTTCAATTTTGCCTGTTACATCCTTGGGATTAAATCATATATCTTCTAACGAAAGAATTTCAACGGGAATTCCGCGTTTGGATACAATGTTCTCGGGTAAAGGATATTACCGTGGCAGTACAATTCTTGTGTCGGGCACAGCGGGCACGGGTAAAACAAGTCTTGCAGCGCAGTTTGTTGAAGCAGCATGTAAGAGAGGTGAACGTGTTTTATATTTTGCTTTTGAAGAATCGCCAAGTCAATTTATGCGTAATATGTCCTCCATCGGAATAGACCTAGAGCCTCACGTAAAAAAAGGAATTCTTCATTTTCATGCTACTCGCCCAACACTATATGGATTGGAACATCATCTAACAACCACAATAAAGTTAATTAACAAATTTAAACCGCGGATTGTTGTTCTTGACCCAATTGATGCATTTATTATGGGCGATAATCGTACCGAAGTAAAAATTATGTTACTGCGGCTTGTAGATTTTTTAAAAGGAAACAATATAACAGCGTTTTTCGCAAATCTAACAAACTGCGGTAATAGCCAAGAACTTACCGATATGGCAATATCGTCACTTATAGATACATGGCTGCTTTTGCGTGATATTGAAATTGGTGGTGAGCGGAACCGAGGTTTGTACATACTTAAATCACGAGGTATGTCGCATTCAAATCAGATTCGTGAATTTAAATTAACCGATAAGGGAATTGATTTACTTGACGTTTATGTTGGTCCGGAAGGTGTATTAACCGGCACAGCACGAATATCGCAAGAAACAAAAAACAAAGAAGAACAATTACAACGTAAGCAGGAAATTGAGCGTAAACAAATTGCGTTAAATCTCAAACGTGCGGTTATAGATGCACAGATTGTTGTATTGCAATCCGAATATAAAGCAGAAGAATCTGAAACATTAAAAATTATAGATATGGAAAAAGCAAAAACCGAAAGATTTGAGCAACATCAAAAGAAAATGGCGGAAAGTAGAAAAGCAGATTTATTAGCGAATGCTCAAAAATAGAAATAAGTAAGATTAAAACTTTACTAATATGTGAATATTCTTTCTTTTCCATTCAACCCAAAATACATCAAGAGATCTAGTTCTTTTTTCATCCTTTTGCTCGATATGTTTTAAAAGCTTTGTGCGGTAAATTTAATATAAATCATTAAAGGAATTTTCAGTTAATGGTTAACCGAAAATTCAACAATAACTAAATAGGAGGAATCAATGAAGAATCTTCATATTTCTATAATTATGGGATTTATAATCATCGCTTTTGGAATTGCTGGTTGCGGAAGTAGCGAGGTAGCTGTTAATAAAGAAGCTTCCACGTCAGCTATCAGAGCTGCTCAAGAAGTAGGAGCAACTGAAGTTCCGAGAGCATCATTTTATTTGCAACTGGCAAAAGAAGGAGTGGTAAAAGCTGAAAATCTTGCCAATGAAGGTGAAAAGGAACAAGCAGAGTCAATGCTACTCCGCGCTCAATCCGATGCCGAACTAGCAATAGTTCTTTCACATGGAGATGCAGACAAAACTGAAGCCACTGAAGCTTTAGAGCGTGTTAAAAAACTTCAACAAACTAATAAATAAATTTTAAAAAGGAATGAAAAATGAAATCAATTAAATATTTTTTTGTAACAGTAATTGTTGCAATATTTATTGGCTGTTCGGCAAGTCTTCCACCACAAGAATTGAAGGACGCACGTATGTCTTACGAAAAGGCAAGTAAAGGACAAGCATTAAAATTAGTGCCTGCAGAATTGCATAAAGCCGAAGTAGCACTTGCAATAGCAGAGAAATCATTTCTGGAAGATCCAAATTCATTTACCACACGAGATCTTGCGTATATTGCTGATAGAAAAGCAAAAATGGCCGAAGGGCTTGCAAATAGTGCAGTAGAAAAAGCTGCAGCAGAAAAAGCAAATAAAGATTATGAAATAGCACAAGCTGAGATTATAGAAAAAGCAAAAGTGGACCTTGCAAAATCTAAAAGTGAATCAAAACTTAAAGCCGATCAACTGGCAGCGGCACTTGTAAAACTTGCAGCAAAGGAAGAAGAACGTGGACTTGTAATTACTCTTTCGGGAAGTGTTCTTTTTGCTTCTAATAAATCGGAACTAATGCCTGCGGCTCAAAATAAATTAAACGAAGTATCAGACGCACTTCTGGCAACAAAAGAACGAAAACTGACAATTGAAGGACATACCGATTCACAAGGTGCTATAAGCTATAATTTGGATTTAGCTCAAAATCGTGCTGAAGCTGTGCGTTCATACATTATCTCTCGCGGTTATCCTAGCGATATGATTTTTGCGCAAGGTATAGGAGAAGGCAGACCTATTGCTGATAATAACTCTGCTGAAGGAAGAGCAAATAACAGAAGAGTAGAGATAATTATAGATAATAAGTAACATTGTCGAATATAGCTAAGCACTATTTATTATCATTAAAATCAAGATAAACAATGTTGAGGATAATTATGAAAGCGAAATATTTTATTACACTAGTTATCATGCTATTGGCAGGATTCGTTTTTACCAGTTGTGAAAACAATCGAAAAAATGTTGCGGATGCTAAAGAGGATGTTGAAAGCGCAAAACAAGATCTTAGAGATGCGCGAGCTGAGTATGATAAAGAATGGCAGCAATTCAGAACTGATTCTGAACTAAAAATTAATGTAAACCAAAAAGGAATTGATGATTTTAAAGTTAAACTCCGCACTGCGAGTTCAACATTTAAAAACAAATTTGAAAATGAAATAGTGTCTCTTGAAGAAAAAAACATAGAACTAAAGGAGAGAATAAGCGAATATAATTTTCAAGGAAAAGATAATTGGGAAGCATTCAAACGAGAGTTTAATCATGATTTGGATGCAACTGAAAAGGCTCTAAAGGATGTGTTAAACCAAAACTAATAATATGCAATTTATTTCTGATTTATAAAATGTAATAATGTTTTATTCTTTATTGAATAGTAAGATTTGGTCCGTTGTATTAATTATGACCAATAAAAAAAATAATTATAAACGAAAGGAATTTGTTATGTCACAAAATACTAAAAATGTAAAAGGATATTTCATTGGCTTTTTGGCTGGCGGTGTTGTTGGCGCTGCAGTTGCCTTTTTAACTACACCTAAAAGCGGTAAGAAAATGAGAAAAGAAATAATACAAAAGTCCGATGAATACATTGATGAAGTGGATAAGTATATTTCCAAGACAAAACGTGATGCTGTTAAAGTCATAGATAAAAATAGAAAGAAATTTGCAAATGTTCTGCACGATATGACATCAAAATCGGAAGCCATGTACAGGGATGCTGAAAAAGTCTTTAATGATGCAAAAGAAAAAACAATTGAAGTCTTTAATTCCGGGAAAGAAATAGTTGAAACAGAAACAGAGAAATTGACGTCTTCGGTTAAAGCAGGAAAAGAAACCTATGATGATGAAAAGAAAAAAAAGTAAAGTAATAAAATGAACATAACAGAAATTTTAATAGTTATTTTGCTAATATCAGCTTCAGCTCTTTGTATTGCACTGATTTACTTTCATTTTCTGATTGCTAAATCAGTGCAATCTATTAGTTCAAATTTCGCGAATCTCTCAATCAAGATTAATTTATTTATCGATTCAGCTCATGAGGTTTCCAAAAATATTGATAATGTAACAAATGAAATTGATATACAGCTAAAAGTCACGAGATCGATTATTAGTGATGTTAGAGAATTTGCAAATAAATTATTGAATTTAGAAACCATAATTCGAGATGGTATTGAAGAAGCTGTTGGTCCTTTAGCAAAATACTTCCGAGCTTTGGGTAAAGGTATTGGTTCATTCTGGAAAAACTATAAAAAGTAAAACCCAATACGTCTTTTGCAAATGAATATTTCGTTATTATTTTTCACATAGATAAAACCAAAATCCGTCATTAGAAATTTATGCCTATTGACAAATTATGGATAATGTTTCAATTATAATGCATTACTTATTGAAATTATTCAACAAGTTGCATTTCATTACCTATTTAAATTTAATCCCTATCTGGATTGACTTATAAAGATAATGTGGTTAATGATTTATCTATGAGATTGGTCTATATTATGTTTCTATTCAGATAACTCCTATAGGAGTTTAATTTTATTAGATTATTTTGCAAAGATATTTCAAAATAAATGGGTGTCCCGAGTTAATTTGTAAGTGTATTTAAGATAAAAGGAAAATATATATTGAAAGTATTTCAGTACAGATTATCTCAAAATAATATGTCAAAGCTCTCTATTCAGCGATTCGAGCTAAAATGTAGTGCGATTCGCCGAATCGCAACGCTACTAACAAACTTGTAAAACTGTATTAGAAATTGGCAAATTACAACAATGTTCTTAAAAAGTTGAGGTGTCCAAATACTGAATCCAAGACAATTGGTTTTTGGATAAAAAAGACAAGATAGATTCGTTATATTAATTTTGTAGTGTGAATAGCAAACTAGTAAATGGCAAAGCTCTCGAATCAGCGATTCGAGCTACAATGTAGTGCGATTCGCCGAAACGCAACGATACTGACAAACTTGTAAAACTGTATTAGAAATTGGCAAATTACAATAATGTTCTTAAAAAGTTTGGTGTCCCAATACTGAAAACATGTAGAAAAATATTTACTTCAGTTTAATTAAAAGATCTAGTCCTTTTATCATCCTTTTGCTCTATTGAGCTTATTCATCAATATTCGTAAACTATATTATTCCTAATTAGTTGTGAATTAATTTACACTATAATTTCATTTTATTCTAAAGCACATGAGCAAAACAAATGGATTCTTTAATAGATAGATTGACAAAAAATAGATATAATAAATTAACATCACGGCTAATGAGCAATATTACCCGCACTAGATACATTCTCCCCTCTTTGGTTTTGGCTACATGTTTAGTAATCACTTACTTTAATTGGGATTTTGCTAATACCGCTAGAAAAACTGAACTTCAATCATATTTTAAATATCGAGCAGATGATGTTAATGAACACATTGAGCACCTGGTTATTAGTTATAAGCAAATACTTAAAAGCACGCTAGGATTATTCCAAGCAAGCGATGAAGTAACTCGGGCAGAATTCCATTCATTCTTTGATTCCCAAAATCTTGATGAAACTTATCCTGGAATACAAGGTGTTGGTTTTTCTTTAATAATTCCTTCAGAGCAAATTATAAACCATACAACTGCAATTCGTAAAGAAGGATTTGCCGAATACAAATTGTGGCCTGAGGGAATTAGGGAAACTTACACTTCCATAATTTATCTTGAGCCATTCAAAGACCTCAATCTTCGTGCATTTGGATATGATATGTATTCTGAACCGGTTCGTAGAAAAGCAATGGAAACTGCACGCGACTCAAACAAAGACAGATAATTGACAGAATAGATAATCCTGATAATCACGCAAAATCATTAAATTCCTAACATAGAGGTGCGTCGTCTGTATGTCTAAAATATTGGCAAAATCTAAACATGAAATGTTAAAACAAAAACCCAAAACCACTAAATAACTTTGAAAACAAAACCAGAAAAATCATATTCATTTTAATAAACTATTTTTGGAACAGATGAATAATTAACAAAATCAAAGAAATTTTTAATCTTCTCAAATATCAAATATTTTTTTATTCAAAATTATAGCAATCGTTTAATTATTTTTATATTTTTCTACAAAGAATCTCCTATCTAATAGTTAAAGTATTTTTTGCGTAACCAAGTAATTGGTTCAAAATGTTATCATTTATGGAGTTATTGCTATGAAAAGTAAAACTTGCAATGTCTTCAAATCTTTTATGTTTTTTTTCTCACTTCTAGTATTGCCACTGTTTTTAACTCAAAATGTATTTGCTCAATATTGCGATGAATGTTCAAGACCAAACGTAGCTGTCTATGATTTTGATTTACAAATTGCCAGACCACAAACCGATAGTCTAATTCTTAAATGGATGAATTTGTTTTGGCCTGGTATTTTTGCCACATCAGCCTTAAGGGCTAATGAACCAAAATCAGATTGTATAACTTGGTTTGACGGAGCAATTTTAAATGCGAGGGCATTGGAGGGAATAATATTAGTGTTCGGACCGGAATACTTAAATCTACCACCGGACGGACCACTTACCTCGTCTGATTATATTTTAAGTGGATTTACAAGGGAGCTTAACGGTCATTATGAATCAGCACTTACTCTTGAAGCTGCCTATTCACGCGAAATGGTTAAATCAGTAAGCATTGAGTATGAAAACACACAAACAAATATTTCAGAAGTTGGTAAAAACCTTGCTATTAAGTTTGGTTCTATTTGGGATGTAATAAAAGATTTTGAAAGGTTTAAAAGAGACACTGATAACGAAGTTGCCATTAGAGATTTGTGGACAAGGAATTCGAATCCGGAAATTGTACTTACACCTGAAAAGCAAAAAGTTGAACCGAACGAAACTATTGATATTGAACTGGAAATGATTGATTGTGACGGTGTTCCGCTAGACAATCGTCAAATATTTTTTGCCGATACAACAATTATGGAAATGGAATTTACCGGCACTAAAGGAGGTGTAATTGATCCGCCTATTGTTTATACCGATGCAAACGGAAAAGCGACTGTTAAATTTACTGCGGGAAATTCTTTAGGCATTGCTAATATTTCCGCATTTTTCCCTCACAAAAGAACATACGGTGCTCCTGATGGTTTTTTAGAAAATACAATTGTTGTTATTGGAAAACCGCCTGTAGATAAATGGATTTTAAATGTAAAAATATCGGAACAATTTACGCGGTCTATAGATACAAGCTGGACTGATGGTAATAACAATGGCTCTTATAGAATGCATGAAAAATTCAACGGTACTGCTTTTATTTCCGGATTAATTAAAAACGAATCTCTAGATTCTATGTTTTACGCTGTTTATAGTGACGAGTATGAAAATCCTATAGAAAATTGCACAGTAAGCGGATTTGGTAATATCGATTATTTTAACAAATACTACCTTAATTGGGCAGATCCATTACCAGAAATGGATATTGAAAATTGTATCTATAGAGGAATAGTTGAACCTGGATCAACTGAATTTGAATTTCATTATCCAACCGAACCTGGTGAAATTGTAATAACGGCTGCTGGTGGTGGTGTAGCAGAAGGTTCAATGAGTAGGACACATTCGGTTTATTTCCCTGAAAGAAAGATTGAAAAGGAAACCAACAATAGTTCATCTTTTTTTTCTGTTGGAGCAGTATTTCTGGATGGAGAGTGTACGGTAACTAAAACCGATTCATCTTATTTTATAACAGGTTTTCAAACGGAAACTATTCAAGAAGAAACCAGTTCCGGAATGGAAACTACTGAAAGCTCAATGAAACTCAAGGCAGTTTTAACAAGTAACGGTTCTTTGACAGGTGTTAAAAGAGAAGATAATAATTTCCCATTTATTTTTAGCTTGGCACAAAATTATCCAAATCCATTTAATCCAACAACCATTATAAAGTATTCAGTTCCTAGCAATCAATATGTAACTTTACAAGTTTTTGATGTACTAGGAAATGAAGTAGCAACTTTGGTTAATGAACAAAAATCTGCTGGAACTTATGAAGTGAATTTTAATGCTAGTCATTTATCAAGCGGAATTTATTTGTATAGAATTAATACTTCAAGCGGAATGAAAATGATAAAAAAATTAATGTTGATTAAATAATAGTATGCAAGATTGATTGATACATAAGCATATCTGTTTTCACAAGCGCCACTTTGCTTATAAAACAAGGTTGGCGCAAAGTGATCTCAAATTTCAGCAATAAATTCCAACTGACTTATCTAAATATATCTTTTAATATCCTAATTATGGGGTTTTTAAATTGGTTGATATACAATACATAATTTATTTTTTTACTAATGCCGATATATCATTAATAAGATAAGCACTTGAAAAATTGATGTATTGCTTTCGTTCTTCAGTAACATTAAAATTAGAAAGAGCAAAATCAATCTTCCCAGATTTTAATGCTGAGATTAAGCTTTCGAAATTCATATCAATAATTTCAATTTTCTTACCTAGTATTTTGCCTAATTTCAAAGACAATTCAATATCAAATCCTGTAATCTTATTATTATATAAAAATGTAATAGGCTCAACCGTAGCACAAGTACCCATTTTAAGTTTTCCATTTTTAGAATCATTTTGAATAACTGGCAATTCTGGAACTGTTTTGTATTGTGAGTCAATCCATTTTTCTTTCATGGCTTCAAGCGAACCATCGTTTCTTAATTCTTCTAAAGCGTTATTAATTTCATTAAGAAGGCTGTTATTTTCTTTACTTAACGCAATAGCTATTTCAACATTTGCAACGGGATCACTCAATATTTTTAAGTAGTTATCTTTTTTTGTAAGGCTCACAAGTACAGATTTATCAAATATGAAAGCATCAATTTTTCCAATTTTTACATTGTAAGCTGCATCAGCACTTGCAATAAAATCGAAATATTTTGCATTAGGAAAAACTTTTCTCGCTGCAATATCGCCTGCAGAGCCCGTAAGAACTGCTATTTTTTTATTCTTTAACTGTGCTGTTTCGTTAATCTTTTCATTCTCTTTTGAACACGCTACTAGAACTAATACAAGAAACAAAATGCTTATTATTTTTCTCATTTTTAATTTTCTCTTTATGCTTATTTAATTTTTATTTGTCTCAGCTTAATTTAAAACTATGCACTTAATTTTATCTCGCTTTATCTTCTAAAAATGTCATAATAAATAACAAACGACAAAAAATAAATTTTAAACAAATAACAAAAACGAATAACCCAAATCCAAACTCATTATTTTTAAATAAATCATGTGTAAAAAAGAAAATAGTTTGGATATTAGAACTTGAAATTTGGATATTATTTGGTTTTTGTGGTTTGTCATTTTGTCTTTCAAAACTAATTTTATTCGTAACCAAAACTACAGACTTACAGTCCATAGTGGTTTATTTATTCATTTTCAAATACAAAGTGAGTGTATTTTTATCCTCACTTCTCTCAAACTCAATTTTTTCAGTTTTATTTTTAATAATCATTACACCAATATCATCAGGCTCTGCATTTTCTATGATATTTAATTCTTTATCATCAGTTTCAAAAATAATTTCAACAGAATTGTGTTTCTCTGAATATGAAATTCTTAAATCCACTTTCATAGTTTCAGTTTGAGATTTATAAAGGACTAATAATTCTTCAATTATCAATAAAATGTCATTTACCATTTTATGCGAAAATACGTGCTTCTCCGAAAATTGTTCAATCTCAGAATTCATTTTATATAGATCATAATTTGGACTGTCTATATGATAATTAAAACTGCGTACTCTATTGATAAATTCTTTTGTTTTCGCTTTTTTAGGATTTTCAAAAATCTGTTCTGGTGGCCCGTCTTCGTAAATAAGACCTTCATCCATATAAAAGACACGATTTGAAACATCTCTTGCAAAATCCATTTCGTGAGTTACAATTGCCAAAGTCATTCCCTCTCGTGCAAGTCTGCGAATAACAGCAAGCACTTCGCTAACCATTGTTGGGTCAAGTGCGGAAGTCGGCTCATCAAAAAGGATTATTTCAGGGTCCATTGATAAACACCTTGCAATTGCAACTCTTTGCTTTTGTCCACCAGAAAGTTCATCAGCAAAACTATCGGCTTTTTCCGCAAGTCCAACCATTTTAAGCAGTTCAATAGCTTTATTTTCTGCTTCCTCTTTTGTTTTATTTAATAATTTAATTGGACCAATTGTTAAATTTTCAAGAATTGAAAGATGATTAAAAAGATTAAATGACTGGAAAACCATTCCCATTTTCTGACGCATTTTAGGAACATCTGTATTCTTGTCAAGTATGTCAATTTCATCAATAAATATTTTTCCACCTGTTGGTTGTTCCAATAAATTTAAGCATCTTAAAAACGTACTTTTGCCTGTACCCGAAGGACCAATAATTGAAATTACTTCCCCTTTATGAATCTCAACATTTATATCTTTAAGAACCGTTAGGTTTCCAAATTTTTTCTCTAAATGCTCAACTCTAATCATTGTTAACCTCTATTCTTTTCAATTTTGGATTTGTAATGCGTTCAATATATCCAATTGAAACCATAAGCAACCACGAAATAAGAAAATACAAAACTGCTACCATGATTAGTGGAAAAAAAGCATCAAATGTGCGACTTCTAATAATATCGCTTGCTTTGGTTAAATCTTGAACTGCAATATATCCAACAATAGATGTCATTTTAACAAGTGAAATCATTTCGCCTTTATAAACGGGCAATATACGCCGTGTTGCTTGTGGTAAAACTATATAAATAAATGTCTTTACTTTTGAAAAACCAATAGCAATTCCTGCTTCTGTCTGTCCCCTATCAACACCTTCAATACCTGTTCTAAACATTTCTGAAACATAAGCTGCAAAGTTTAATCCAAAAGCAATTACCGCAACAAAAACTGGATCAATATCAACAGAAGCAAAAACCACATAAAATATTATCATCAAAACAACTAATACTGGTGTGCCTCTCAAAACAGAAATAAATACTTTTGCGGTTACCAACAGAATTTTTCGGCGCGACATACGCATAAAACAAACCAATCCACCAAGTAAAGTTCCAAAAATTGTTGCCAAAACTGAAATTATTGCTGTTGTTTGAAGTCCATCCAAAATTAACAAATAACGATTTTCTTGAATAATATTGCTTTTAAAACTCTGAATAACTCCTTGTAAGAAAGATAATTCCGAACTTGATTCTTTAGTGAATTCTGAACCATCCGCTCTATTTTTAAGGATGAACATACTTGCACCGAGCTGCATATAAGCATCTGAAAAATCTATTTGTTTTGCACGTTCTTTTGTTATCATTAAAGTGCTTGTAATCATATCAATTTTATTTGTGGCGGCAGCAACAATCAAACTTCCAAATTCCATGTCAGAATATTTAACTTCTTTGCCTAAAGATGCAGCAAATCTTTCGGCTAATTCAATGTCAAATCCAATTAATTTATTATCTTTTACAATTGTAAATGGCAGACCTTTATCGCTGACAGTTCCAATTATTAAAACTCCATTTTGCTTCAAATTATTAATTTTTGGCATTTCATCTTTGCCCTCTGTAATCCAACGTTTTACCATATCGTCAAATATTCCGTTTTCCTTTACGCTTTGCAAAAATTGATTGAATTTTTCTTTTAATTCATCATTTTTTTGATTAAAACCCATTGCTATTGGAACAGAAAACAAAGTATCGCCTAAAATCTGCATATCCTTTTCAATTCTTAAAATTTCATAAAGAGTCTCACTTGTGTACATTGCTGCATCAACTTTTCCAGATTTTACCGCTAAAATCAATTCAGATGGATTTTTATACTGCATTATCTTCGCATTGGGGAAATTTTTGATTGCATAAGTATCATGAACAGAACCAAGAAGTACACCAATTTGCTTGTCTTTTAATTCATCAATTGATTTAATTTTTTCATTTTTATTTCCAATGTTTTGTTCATCAAATGATCTTTTAACAATCATTACCTGCGAATTTTTAAAATAAGATGTTGAAAAGTTAATAGATTTTGCTCTTTCTTCGGTCGCAGTCATTCCAGCAACAATCATATCAACTTTTCCAGATTGAAGTGCGGGAATTAATGCTGAGAACTTCATATCAACAAATTGGATTGGACGCTTTAATTCGGCGGCAATTCTTAATGCAAACTCGCCATCGTGTCCACTAATTTTTTGATTTTCATCCACAAAGCAAAATGGTTCGCGTGTTGCACTTGTTCCAATTTTTATCACTTCCCCATCTTTTGGCAACTGAATATCAACTATTTCATAAGGCAATAAATCTGTTTTAAGCCATCTTCGTTTTAAATCATCAAATGTACCGTCTTTTTGAAATTTTTGAATAATTTCGTTCACGGATTTTAATAACTCATCATTCCCCTTTTT
>Ga0180007_10002734_pt1 | contig 20525 bp, 22 predicted proteins | sample MM_PC_MetaG_FD_121122 | JGI IMG/M metagenome (GOLD analysis project Ga0180007, IMG submission 121122) | Groundwater microbial communities from the Aspo Hard Rock Laboratory (HRL) deep subsurface site, Sweden - MM_PC_MetaG | ecosystem: Environmental > Aquatic > Deep subsurface > Groundwater... | reverse complement strand
TGCAGTCGCAAAATGGTTCTCCACGCACCCGCCGGCAGAAGAGAGGATCAAGGTGCTGAGGGGGATGGTATAAAATCCAACTAGACAAATCTCCCAAATCTTGGTACGCTCCACCAAAAGTACAACAGTTTTTTTGATATAAAAAACACAAGCCTCTAATCTCTAGTCTCCAATGTCCAACTACAAAATCGCAACACTCGGCTCCCACACGGCCCTTCAGATTCTCAAAGGAGCGAAAGATGAAGGCTTCGAAACAATATGCATTTGCGAAAAAGACAAAAGAAGACCTTACGAGAGCTACGGAGTTGCGGACTACATCATCGATGTTGATAAATTTTCCACAGGATTTTTCGAGATAGAACAGCAACTAATCGACAGCAACGCAATCCTGATCCCTCACGGCTCATTCGTGAGCTACATCGGCCACGAACGCATGAAAGACATTAAAGTAATGCACTATGGCGACAAACACATCCTCGAATGGGAATCGGACAGAACCAAAGAAAGACAATGGCTCCTCGACGCAGGGCTCAAACTCCCAAGAGTTTTCAGCTCACCGGAAGAAATCGAATGCCCGGTCATCATCAAATTCCACGGCGCACAAGGTGGATTCGGATATTTTATCGCCAATAACACTCAAGAATTTTACGAAAGAATCAAGAAATACCCCAATAACAGCGGATATGCAATCCAGGAATATATTGTTGGAGTACCGATCTATACGCATTATTTTTATTCAAATTTAACAGGAGAACTTGAAGTAATGAGTTTCGACAAAAGGTACGAATCAAACGCCGACTCAATCGGACGAATAGCCGCCAAAGACCAGCTCGATGTGGAAATTCAGACCAGCTACACAATCACAGGGAATATCCCGGTCGTACTTCGAGAATCCCTCTTGCCGAAAGTCTTCGAAATGGGGCAAAGCGTAGTCGAAAAAGCCAAAAAACTGGTGCCGAAAGGCCTTTATGGTCCATTCTGCCTCGAAGCGATTCTCGATCCTTACCTGGACTTCTACACCTTCGAAATTTCCGCAAGAATCGTCGCCGGAACCAACCCGTACACAGAAGGCTCGCCATACACAGCCTACAAATATGATGTCCCAATGAGTACCGGAAGAAGAATTGCGCGAGAGATCAAAACTGCGATAGAATCGGGGCGGTTGGAAGAAGTGTTAGGCTAGAATTGTCAATTCTCAATTACCAATTTTCAATAATTATGCATTTAACGTTTAAACCATATTAATAAAATGATTACACAAGAGGAAGTAAAAGAGATTATTAAAAACTACGATCTTAAAGGAATAACCATCGGCGTTCTCGGAGGCCACAGCGGTCTCGATGTTTGCCGAGGAGCCAAAAAATACGGCTTCCGAACAGTCGCAGTTTGCCAGCGCGGCCGCGAACTTACCTTCGACAAATATTACAAAACTCGTGGCGACAAAGGCTGCATCGACGAAACAATTCTCGTAGACAAATTCTCAGACATCACGAAGCCGGAAGTCCAAGAAAAACTCCGATACCTTAACACAATATTCATCCACAACAGATACTTCTGGGTCTATTTTTCAGACTTCGCAGACATCGAAGACAGGTTCAAGGTTCCGATTTTCGGCCTAAGACAAGGAGTTAAGTTGGAAGAAAGAGATCAACCTCTCAATCAATACCATCTTCTGGAAAAAGCAGGCATCAGACTGCCAAAAATATTCAATTCTTCCGCAGAAATCGACCGCCTTTGTATAATCAAGGTAAACGAAGCAACTCGCGGATACGAACGATCATTCTTTTTCGCAAACTCACCGGAGTCTTTCCAAAAAGAGTCTGCCAAAAAGATAGAAAAAGGCGACATAACTCAGGAAGCACTCGATAAAGCGGTTATAGAAGAGTACGTCGTTGGAGCCCAAGTGAACCTCAACTATTTCTACTCGGAATTAAACGGCGAACTCGAACTTATGGGTACAGACACCAGAAGGCAAACAGACTTAGATGGTTTCCTAAGACTCTCGGCTCAAGACCAACTCGACCTCCTAAACACCGGCTTCAAACCAAAAATGATCGAAACCGGCCACTACGCGGTTACGATGAAGGAATCCCTTCTGGAAAAAGCTTTCGCAATCGGCGAAAAATTCGTCAAAACCATGCGAGAAGAGGTCGCCCCAGGCATGATCGGACCATTCGCTCTTCAAGGAGCGGTTGCGGCAGGGGACGGCAAAGAAGAGTTCGTTATATTCGATGTCAGCATGCGCATCCCGGGCTCCCCGGGGACGGCATTCACCCCTTATTCAGGCTATCTTCACGGCGACAGCATCAGTTATGGCGAAAGAATAGCAATGGAAGTGAAAGATGCGATTGCAGCGGGTGAGCTTGAGAAGATTTTGACGTAAGAAGAGCTTGACACAAATCAAAAACATCAAATTGCCAGCATTGGAAATTGGCAATTGAATATTAATCATTTCTCTTCTCCTGTTTCTCCTGATCCTCCTTAAGCGCCTCCCCATCTCTAAGCAGCTCCATGCGGGTCTTTTCCAGTTCCTCCAGGTTGTATCTGTTCAGTTTTGCGAGCAGCCCATCCTTTTCTTCTTCTGTAAAAAAATCATTACCTGAAAGAAAAGCCTCAATTCCCGCTCGGACTTCGCGCTTCTTTTTCTCCTCATCGAACGCACCGGGACTTGGCATAGGATTTGTCATACCAGGATTATATCACTATAATACTCGCGCTTTAAATCAATCTTATGCACGCAGTAATTTTGGCCGCAGGCCGTTCAAAAAGAATCAAGCCGATCGAGGACAAAAATTTCCTGAAATTCTTAGGAAAAACTCTCATAGAGCATCAGATCGAGAATGTCCGAAAAGCGGGCTTTGAGAAAATCACCGTAATTGGCGGCGCTCACAATCTGGCCAAACTGCAAAAATTGGATGTTCAGGTGGTCGAGCAGGAAAATCTCGACGAGGGTATGGCGGGAGCGATGATGAGTCTTGAAAGCCATATCGGCAACGAACCGATACTTCTTCTGAGCGCGAACGATTATTTGGATTCGGAAGCTTTTACTTTAATAAAAAAATCAGCAGAAAATTCAGAGGCGGAAATGTTAATGCTTGCCAAAAAAGTCACCTCTTACTTCCCGGGCGGATATCTGGCAGTTGAAGGAAATAAAATTACAGAAATAGTGGAAAAACCGGGAGAAGGGAACGAACCGAGCGATATGATAAATATCGTGCTTCATTGGCACAAAAAGCCGCTAGAATTCATCGCAAAAATCCGCGAGTCGCAAACAAGTCAGGACGATTGGTACGAAGTTGCGATAGACAACATGATTAAGTCCGGCACGCTAGTTGAAGCGGTCCCGTATGAAGGGTATTGGCAGGCTCTCAAATATCCTTGGCACGTTCTTGAATTGCAAAAATACTTCCTCTCCCAGATAAAACAGCCGAAAATTGCCGACTCGGCCCAAATCGCAGAAACAGCAACAATAAAAGGCCCGGTAATCATAGAAGAAGGAGTGAAAGTCTTCGACCACGCAGTAGTAGCAGGGCCCGCATATATCGGCAAAAACGCAGTAATCGCAAACAATTCATTGGTAAGAGATTCGATGATAGGAGAGAACACAGTTGTCGGGTACGGCTCCGAAGTTGCCAGAAGCCACCTGGAAAACGACGTTTGGCTCCACACGAACTATGTTGGTGACTCAATTCTTTGTCAGAACACCGCCCTCGGGGCAGGTACAGTCACAGGCAATCTGCGCCTCGACGAAGGTGAGATTTTTATGAATATAAAAGACGAAAAAACGGGAGCCCAAACCAATAAGTTCGGCACAATCATAGGTGCAAACTCAAGAGTCGGGATCAACGCTTCGATCATGCCCGGGATCAAAATCGGAAGAGGAAGCTTCGTTTCCGGAGGGATTCCGATCGCGCAAGACATCCCCGACAACAGTTTTGTAAAAGGAAAAGTGACCTTGGAAATCTGCGAAAATACCCGGCAAGCTCACAAGCGCGACACATTATAAAAAATCGTTTTGCGTCAGCAAAACACCACTCACTCGGTACTTGGCACTCCACACTAAAAAATGAAACTTTCAATAACACTCGTCAATCATAACCAAAAATACTTCCCGCGAATGTGCGTGGAATCTTTACAAAAAAGCAAAACAGACTTCGAATATGAAATTATAGTAGTCGACAACGATTCACACGATGAAAGCCTCGACTACCTCGAGAAAGCCGCCGAAAACCAAGAGCTAACTCTAATAAAATCCGATAAAAACCTTGGATACGGACGCGCCAACAACCTCGCCGCCAAGAGCGCAAAAGGCGAGTACATCCTCATAATGAACGAAGACATCACCGTTGAACCTGACACCATCCAAAAAATGGTCGACCACCTGGAAAAGAACCCTGAAATCGGTATTCTCGCACCAAGACTGGTTTACCACAACGGCGATACTCAAGAATCTTGCAGACGCAATATGACCTTCATGGATCTGGTATTAAAAAGAACACCTCTCCGCTACCTCCCGCCTTTCAAAAAAAGATACGAAAGATCTTTGATGCGCGACTTTAACCACAAAACAACGAGAGAAGTCGATCTTCTGGTAGGCGCATTCCTGATGATGCCGAAAAAAATCTTCGATCAAGTTGAAGGGTTCGACGAACGCTACTTCCTGTTCATGGAAGATTTTGATCTTTGCCGGAAAATTTGGGATAAAGGGCTGAAAGTTGTGTATTTCCCGGAAGCGGAAGCCGTTCACTATCACAAAAGACTCAGCGGAGGATCATTCCTGGGGCAATTTACAAAGAAAGTATTCTGGCTTCATGTCGCAAGCTCTCTTAAGTATTTCTGGAAATGGCGAGGTGAATCGCGATAATTAATGAGTTGTCGTCTATACCTGCTCCTCCCGCCAGGGCGGGAGGACTCTGCGGCGCCGACCCTCCGGGCTTGTTTTTCGTGAATTTTGTAGCTCGCCGTATTAATTATCGCAATTCACGTGATAAAAAACTTGCCAGATAGTGAAAGATGGCTATAATTACAACCCTAAAATAATTAATAACAAAACAATGAAAAAACTTTTAGCTGTAGCAATAATCCTGATGACTTTGACAGGTTGTATCGGAGCAGATAAGAACCCCGTTTTCGAGGGGGTAAGCCAGAAATATTTCGTAGCCGATCTATCAGGCGACCCTAATAACAGGAATGTTTTCAGGGCAACTACCGTTTGGGCCGATGATGCGGTTTTTGAGATGCTTTTGCCTGACTACTGGGAGGTGAAAATAGACAAAGAAGATATTTATAAAACAGATATTTATCTGACTTCATCAGAATACGAAGATGATGCTTGTGTAGTGCTTGCAGGTACAATGGGATACGGAATTCCGGAAGATTACGAGAAAGAGCTTTGGCAGACAACTGTCGCTTGGGGAATGGCGGACGACTATTATTTTTACGAAAAAATATCTGAAGAAGAAAGAAGACCGGTTATTAGGATCGTTGAATTCCATGACGATGCCAGTAACTATTATGTCTTTGAACTCAGATTCCCTGAAACAGAGTACGACGCTTGTAATGCGGATTTTTCAAACATGATCGCAACATTCAAAACATTGCAAGGAACAATAGAAGAAAACTATATCGAGCAGGAAATTTTCGAAGAAAAATGGCCGTCAATCGCTTTCAAGAATCTTGGGAATCAGGAAGACAAAATAGTTATAGATTACTCGCCCAATTGGGAAGTTGCAGATGATGCGGAAGGGAATGATATTCTTGCAAAACCACCTACGGACAACACATTTCATGCAGGAGTTGAAGCAAGAGATTTAAGCGAAGCCGCAAGTTACGAAGAGGATGTGCTTGTCCTTGATAACAATGAAATGGCTGAAAAATACCTTCTATATGACGCGAACGGTAATCTTTATATGGAAGTTGTAAAAATCATGCATAACGATGTAACCTACAACTTCGAACTGAAAAATCCGACTTCTCTCGATGAAGCCAGTATTGAAGAGTTCGAAACAATGGTGAAAAGCTTCCGAACCCTTGCAGAAGAGAATGCGGCGAAACAAGGCTACAGTATTTTTGATGAAGAAGAGGTTTAAGACTTCGGATGCATAACGATTCCACTCTCCTCAAGGGAAAAGTATGCCCATGGTGTATCGTAGTAATAGCCTTCTTTTTCGACGTATAAGTCCGGCAAGTCCTCGGTTAAGCATGGTCTTCAAACCTTACCACAAAATTGCATCTTGTTTCTTAATCTTCAACATGAATCACAGCAACAGGACAAGATTCCGCAGCTTGCTTGTTGCAATCGAGATCCTCTTCGTCGATCTCAAGCTCGTTATTGACCGCATCCTTCAGGTCAGCTTTTCCGTCATCCCCAATACTCCAAAACTGCCCGCAAACCATGGTGCAAGCTCCGCAACCGATACAGTTATCTCGATCATGTTTGATTTTGAATTTAGCCATTTTTAGAAAAAATTAAGAAGTAATGCGATCCGTATTATACCTGAAAAAACTCGCTAAGCAATTTCCCCTCTGGAAAACATCCTAATAACCTCCGGATACCACTTCTTCTCCAAAGCCTGAACCTTATCCTTCAAGGAATCAACAGTATCGCCCTCCTCAACTTCGCATTTTTTTTGCAAAACAATATCACCCGTATCGCATCCCTCATCCACCATGAAAATAGTCATGCCTGTTTCTTTTTCTTCGGCCTCCATAACAGCCTTATGAACATTTGAACCAAAAAATCCTTTGCCACAAAACTTCGGAATCAAAGAGGGATGAACATTAATAATTTTTCTCTCAAAACGCCTGACAAACCACTCGGAAAGAATCCGCATATACCCGACAAGAACGATTAAATCAACATTCCCAAGAAACTCAGCTATCTCCCGATCAAACTCATCGCGACTCTTGCCCTCAGGATCAATATAGTGAGCCTCGAACCCCTGCTCTCGAGCTCTCTGGAGCGCATGGCACTCTTTATTGCTCAAAACGACGGATAACTCAACCCCGGGCATCTTACCGGCCTTCATCTCATCGATAATAGCTTGAAGATCCGTTCCGTTAGTCGAGGCCAGAACCGCTATTTTGAAGTTGGACATTGAGAGTAGATATTAGACGCTAGACCTTAGATATTAGAGATAGTAGATAGTAAATTGTAGATAGTAAAGGATTCCGCAAGAAAAATTTATCATAACAGGGCGGCCGAAGGCCAGCCCCACCACCAATCAAGCCGTTTTGCGATAGCAAAACACCATTCACTGGGTACTTGAGACTTGGCACCCACTACCGACTGTAGACTGTAGACTAAAAGTTATTAACTATCTTAATTCCAAGCTTCTTAGTCGTTTTCATCGCAGTTTTGGACACAGCCAGCCCGCCAAGAGCGGTCTCTCGAAGTTTGGGAGACAGTAATCGACCGATTTTGCCCATAGCATCAATAACCTCATCAATCGGAATAAAACTCTCGACGCCGGACATTGCCAAGTCGGATGCGGAAATAGCAAAAGTTGCAGCCAACCCGCCTCTCTTAACGCAAGGAACCTCAACCATCCCGCCGACAGGGTCGCAAGTCAAACCGAGAAGGTTTTTGAGCCCCAAAGCCGCTGCATGCATGCACTGCTCAGGAGTTCCACCGCGCATCTCTGTAAGACCGGCGGCAGCCATAGCCACAGCGCTACCTATTTCGGCTTGGCAGCCGCCTTTTGAACCTGCGAGAGTGGCGTTTTCGGCGATGGTGAGTCCGATCCCCGAGGCTGTAAACATCGCTTCAATAAGTTTTTTGTCACTGCATTTGAGTTTTTCTTGTGTTGCGAAAAAGGCTCCGGGTATAACTCCGGAAGCTCCTGCGGTAGGGAAGGCGACGATGCAGCCCATAGATGCATTCGTTTCTCCCGTTGCTATCGCGTACATCATCGCTTTGTAGCTAACCTCGCTTAGTAGTAAGTTTTTCTTTTTTCTGGAAAAAAACTTCTTCATTCTCTTGGTTGATTCTCCCGTCATGCCGCTTACGGAAATTTCAGGGTCTTTCATCGATTTATTTATCGCATTTTTCATCACTTTTGCGCGGTTTTTCATCTCATCAATAATCTTATTGCGGGAGTTATCGGAAATAGCACATTCATATCGAATCACAATCTCGCTGAGGGAGGTGTCGTGTTTCTGAGCAAGTTTTAATAATTTCTCGCAGGTAGTAAAATCGTACATGTTTAGGTAACTTTGGTTAAAGATCTGACAAAATGAATTCCCGGAAGTTTCTCGAGTTCGAGGATATCGGGAAGTCCGACAGCGGTGTCAAGATTTGCGATAGTGAGGGCTTTGCCCCCCTCGGCAACACGCGAACTCTGCATATTTGCAATATTTATACCCCTTTCAGATATAAAAGTCGTAATGTAAGAGAGGATCCCAACCTGATTTTTGTGAGAAATTACAATTGTGAAATATTTCCCGGCAATTCCCTTGAAATCAACGTTGAAGTCATCAATCTGGCTGATATTAACATTTCCTCCGCCCGTTGAAGAGCCTGTCATCGACATCTTGCGATTACCTTTTTTTAGAGTGATTTTGACCGAATTAGGATGATAACCAAGACCAAGATCTCCTACAGTAAACTTGTATTTGATCCCTTTTTCATCCGCAATATTAAAAGCATCCTTGATTCTGGCATCGCTTGTGTACATTTTCATCACCCCGGCCAAAAGAGCGCGATCAGTTGCGTGCCCTTTATACACGGTTCCGAAAGATCCATGCAGTAAATATTGTACTTCATCAGGGGTAGAGTCAAAAAGCGCCCTTGCCATTTGCCCGAGCTTTACCGCACCCGCAGTATGAGAGCTGGAAGGGCCTGTCATTATCGGTCCCGCGATATCGAAAACTGAGTAGTTAGACATTGGATGCTAGTTTTTTTAGTAAAAAAAATATAACATAAGTAGTTTTTTAAAGCTATCCTTTGACCTGTAGATTTTAAATCAAAAAACAACCCCTGGATCAATCAAGCCCTAAAAGTTTGACTTTTAAAATAACCTAGGTACAATAATCTGAAAATCAAATTTCAAACATCGTCCTTTCACAAAACAAACACAAACAGCGCGAGGAAGCGAAAGCGATCCACGCGCCCTAAAAACGCGCCTTAAGGGCGCAACCTATATAAAGCAATTCTGTAGAACTTGGAACTGCTTCCAAAAACACCTTATACACCTGGTCAAAGCCAAAAATTATAAAACGGCATACCGGATAGGGTAAAAAGGAAGCATTCAAGTTACAGATTGGAGATAGTTCTAGTAGACCACCCGCTCAATGCTTATTAAGCACCAGCCAACGCTACCCCCGAATCTATTTTCAGCCGTAACCACTAAGTTCTCGGTTCTCATGATTGCTTTGCGAGGGACCCCTACTTTTAAACCCGCTTGCGGAGGAGGGAGTGGACTAAGGGGGCCTGCAGTAACCTTGGAAGGTTACAAGAAATTTGCTTCGTATTTTAGTTTCTCCCAAGTGTCGCTTGTCGACCACTAGAGTACAACATGGAGCGGTCCCGGTCCGACCATAAAGCCGACCGAAGCAAGGCAAACAAATGAGGAGGTTTAGTCACCTACCCACCAGCCGTTGATATTGGACATTGTCCTCAGTGATTATAAAAAATCATTGATAGGACTCCAGAATCAGCGGCTGTTTTAGTAGTAGCGAGTTTTGCGCTTGGAAGCGCAGAGGAGGCGGAACGCTCTCCCCGGAGCGGACAACAATTTTCAAGAAATTAGACGGCGAACTGTGTGAGCCGGCTTATTTCGTATTTTACAGATGAAGAACAGGTAGCTCATGACGCTGAAATAGATGCAAAGCTTGCAGAATTTAAAAGGGGAATCCCTGCAATCCTAGAGCGAGCAGAAGAATGGGATAAAGAGGGGATTTAATCATCTCAAGTCAACTTCAGGAAAACAATGTAGATGCAGAAATCCTTTTTGCCTTAAAAGATTCAATAGGCTTAGGATATGCTCTGCTTGCTGCCACAGCTCTTAGAACTTCTGCAGGAGAATTACTCATGTTGCTGAATTCCAGGCTGAGCTTTTCCTTGTAACAAAGTAATTCATGAGCTGCTGACCTGGACATGAAATCAATTCCTTCAAAATCTAGAACAATAAGATCTTTTTTATTGGGTTTAAACTCATCAAAGATATACTTAATAGCACGTCTGGAAGACAAAGTGCTGACTTTCAGCAGGTCAATTAATTTAATAGTCTTCATGAAAGGTGAATTTATTGTCCAATCTTATTTTACTCGTAATAATCTGTAATATCAATGGGATGCTTTGGCGAGGGGATTCTATAAACAATGACCACGCCTTGCCAGTGAAATTTAGGCAAAGTAACAATTTTATCTTCAGTATTGTAGCCTGAGATCAATACAGAATTTCCAGATAAAAGCATGAATTCGCCTTTTAGTTTTTCACAAATAGCTTTTTTGGATGTTCGGATGCCAAATCCTCTTTCTTTATCGTTCTTAGTCGAATGTCCCTCCATAACCTCTTTTATAGCTTTTGCATCTGTAAGATCTAATCCGCTTTCTTGATTGTAAGACCCGGCTAGGCCGCGACCGCAATCTGCAATACATACTTCTAAGTATTGTTTTTTAGGGAAAATTTGACCAAAAGCGAACCCGTATTTTCTTTTGCTGTGTTCAAATATATTAGTTGCCAATTCGGAAATAGGATAAAATAAGGCGGTTTTGGTCCCTTTTACGCCACCGACGCTTTTATAAATAAGTTCTGAAAAAAGATCTATAACCAATTCTCGAGATAGTGGGTCCGATGTATTTTCTAAAAAGCTAATAGGAATATAGTTTTTAGCCTTAAGGATATCGGTTGAGTCGGCACCTTTAGGGAAGTAAACGGTTTTTAAATAAGAATTAACATCATCATTGTCTTCAGAGAGTGTAAATGAACTACCAGTACTATGAATGTAGGCAACAATAGGTAGCATAACCAAGGGAGTTGCCCATTTGAGCGCTGAAAGATTGAAATTTACTTTAGTATTAAACTCAAGGCCTTTGAAGGTGTTGTAAAAGACCTTTAATTCTTCAGTCAGACTATTATTGCTTGTTGTTGGTATAAGTATATTTTTCATAAACTTTGCTTTAAGTTCACAAACACCTTCTTCCCAAGATACTTGGCCTTATCGCCGAGTTCTTCCTCAATTCGAAGCAGCTGATTATACTTCGCAACCCTGTCAGTCCGACATAACGATCCGGTCTTAATCTGTCCGGTCTCCATCGCAGTAACGAAGTCGGAAATAAAAGTATCTTCAGTCTCCCCGCTTCTGTGAGAAACAACGGCAGTCCAGTTCGCCGCATGCGCCATGTGAATAGCGGAAATTGTCTCGGTTAGAGTACCGATTTGATTCAGTTTGATCAAGATCGAGTTCGCAGTCCCTTCATTTGTTCCTCTTTGCAGCCTTTTTACATTTGTAACAAAAAGATCATCACCCATAATCTGCACCTTATCCCCGACCGCATCCGTTAAATCCTTAAATCCGGCCCAATCATCTTCCGCCAAGCCGTCCTCGATCGATACCAGCGGATACTTTTTGGCTAAATTTTTATAAAAAACGATCATATCATCACTGGAAAGAACCTCTTCCTTACCTTCAATCTTGATCCTATATCCCAAATCCTCTTCATAAAACTCACTCGCAGCCGCATCAATCGCCAGAAGAACATCACTGCCGGCCTTGTATCCGGCAGATTCGATAGCTTTCAGGATATAATCAAAAGCCGCCTCATTATTCGGAAGATTCGGAGCAAATCCACCCTCATCTCCAACAGCAGTTCCCAGGTTATTAGCCTTGAGAATCTTCTTAAGATGGTGAAAAATTTCAGCACCCATCCGGAGCCCCTCGGAGAAGCTTTTGGCTCCTACCGGCATAATCATAAACTCCTGAATATCCAGACCGCTATCCGCATGCTGCCCTCCATTCATAATATTCATCATCGGAACAGGAAGAACATGAGCATGAGGATTCAAATACTTGAATAGAGAAACGCCCTTAAGATTAGCCGCACACCGAGCCGCAGCCAAAGAAACCCCCAAGATAGCATTCGCCCCAAGCCGACCCTTGTTTTCGGTCCCGTCAACCTCGATCATCTTATAGTCGAGAGCCTCTTGATCTGTAACATCCATGCCTTTCACAGCCTTAAAAAGCTCACCTTCGGCATTTGATACAGCCTTGGTCACGCCTTTTCCCGAATACCGATCCTTATCCCCATCCCGAAGCTCACAAGCCTCATGCACTCCCGTTGAAGCACCACTCGGAACGATAGCTCGACCCATAATATCTCCTGCCCAAACATCAACCTCAACAGTAGGATTCCCGCGCGAATCAAGAACCTCGCGAGCTTTGATTTTTGTAATTTTCGACATAATTTTTTATTTAAAATCTACAAAAAGATTATAGCAGAGCAATCGAACTTTGCCACATCACACCTTTTCTACTAAAATGTCCCCGCACAACTTACAATTAACAACTATTCACAATGGAAATCACATGGCACGGACACTCATGCTTCACCATCAAAGAAAAAGGAGTGACAATTGTAACTGACCCTTATACCAATCTCGGTACAAAACTTCCCAAGCTCAAAGGGGACATCGTAACCTTGTCTGACGAACTGATCGATGCAGAAGGGGATATCGCGGAAGTTGACGGAGAACCGAAAGTTCTTTCATGGCCGGGAGAATACGAGGTGAAAGGGGTCGGAATCGAAGGGTTCAGCGCATTCCACTTCGCAAAAAGCGCGGAAAAAGCTGAAAAAGCAAACTGCAAAGTTGTGATTTACAATTTCTTCGTAAACGGATTCAAGATCTGCCATCTAAGCGGTCTCGGTCACAGACTTACAAGCGAACTGACAGAATCGATAGGGGATGTGGATATTCTTCTCGTACCTATTGGCGGAAATTTGGTGATAGATCACAAGAAAGCTGTCGAAGTTATCGAGGCAATCGAGCCGAGAATCGTTATTCCGATGTACTACCATGTCCCGGGTTCAAAGCTGGATATTTCCGGAGCCGAGGAGTTTTTGAAAGCTGTTGGGAAAGAAGGCGCGGAAGAAATAGAGGTTTTTGAAGTTGCCAAAAAAGAAGACCTCCCCGATGACAAGACGGATTATGTTGTTCTCAAGCCAATGCTGGGTTAATGGCGGATAGCGGATGGCCAATGGCGGATAGCTAATAAAAAATCCAAAACAGGGCGGCCACAAGGCCAGCCCCACTACCAATCAAGCCGTTTCGCTGCAAGCGAAACACTAAATACCATGCGCCATAAGCTATAAGCTACGCGCAAAAAAGTCCCTGTAGTTAAATGGATATAACGGCTCCCTCCTAAGGAGCAATTACAGGTTCGATTCCTGTCGGGGACACCATGACGTTTGTGATGAATTATCTCGCAACCGGTTGATATTTCTCTTTTCTGCTGCTCCGAAAAATAGAAGCTCCAAATGGTTGCTCAATAATTATCACAACCTTTTGTTTTTGAAGGATTTTTTCGCGCTCGCATCGGTCTTCGCCTACCTGAGAGTAGGCTCGTCTACAAGGTTGCTTAAAAAATCTTGCAAACCTTTTGTCTAATCAATCACTTAAGAGCTATTTTAATGTTTCAACCTAAACCCCACTCTCATCACCAAAAACCATACCTCTAACCTCCAAAATAGGAAGCCTCAACTCTGCACATCTGGCTAAAAATCTTTCAACGGTCTCGCGGTTATCAATAATTCCACGGTCTATAAATGCTCCAACTATATGCGCACCCGGATGCAAAATTGCCTCAGTCCATTTAAAAGGGTCACCAGCATGTATTTCATCATAATTATCAGCAATACTTTGGATATCGGTCTCATTAGCAAGTTCATCAGGAGTGCCCTCGTATCGTCCAGCATCACCATACGCAAGATGGGAACCGTCATCATAACAAATCCGGATACCCCCATCCATGATGAGCCCATAGTAATTATGATAATACACTGCACTATCAGCTCTAGCCAAAGTACACATGATTTCACGATGAGCCAGGCCCATTGTATGCTCCACAGCTTCAATCGTATCACCTCCCCTAAGGACGTTGTCGATCTTTCGGTGTTTGGTAGGACACCCTTTTCTTCTTAAATATTTTATAAGAGAACTAGAGAAAGTATTTACCAAAGTATGCAGCAAAAATATCTTCCTGCCATTTTGATATACTGTTTTATGTGGAACGGAATTCATTCAGTGTCAGATAATATCGGTAACGCTGCTTACAATAAAATTAACTTCATGATTAACCTCATTTGGGTTCTTTTTATCGTTTCCCGGCTCCTCTTCGATTCCTTCGGTAGGTCCTTGCGGAGGAAGTTTTTCTAAAGGATATTGCGCGGGAGGTTTTTGCTCCTCTTTTAGTTTTTCGAATTTTTCTCTATGTCCCGGATGAACCATATGAGTTATTTTACGGAAGCGAATTATACATTCTTTACTCGCGCGGTCAAGTGATTAAAGCTTGACGGTGAGCGACGCCTCACCTAAGATGTGAGCACGAACTCACCTTGCGGCAACCTACGCTAAGAGTACCATTCACTTGGTACTTGGTACTTGAGACTTCACACAAATCAAAAATATGAAAACTTTCCTCCTCCTCTACATCGCAAAAATACTCCTCGTCCTAATGTTGGTCCCTTTATACAAGGATTACAGAAGAAGAACACTTCGCCACGCAAGAGTTGAAGCTTGGAGAGAAAGAAATTTTAACTCAAACAACAGAAAGCAAAACACATTATTTCCTAATCAATAATCCCAAATGAAACCGGAACCTACCAAAAAACAGGCAAAAGTCCTAAAATTCATCGAAAAATACCAGTTCAAGAACGGCGCATCCCCAACAATCAAAGAAATGCGGGAACATTTCGAGGTAAAATCAGACAACAGCATCTTGAAGATGGTCAAAGCCCTCGAAATAAAAGGCTACCTCAAAAAAGGCGACACCCCCAGAAGCATTAAGCTCCTCGATAGCGTCAGAGAACGCATGGATACAGCCAAAAACATAATTTCCATACCTGTACTGAGTACAATCCCGGCGGGAGGAGCGGCAGTCTCGGAAGAAACCATAATAGATAGAGTGGAAATAGGGAAAGATGTGTTCAAAAAAGCGGAAGGCTCATTCGCACTCCGTGTAACGGGCAGTAGCATGGAAGGTGCGGGGATTTATGAAGGAGACTTGGTATTCGCACACTCGGGAATCGAACCTCAAAACGGCGATATCGTCGTAGCTCTCGTTGACGGCGGAAGCACACTTAAACGTCTTGTCAAAAAAGACGGCAAAGCCTATCTCAAAGCGGAAAACCCCGGATACGAAGATATCTATCCTGCAGAATCCCTCGAAGTGCAAGGGGTTATAACGGGGATGGTTAGAAATTACATGTAATGCGCAACGGGAAAAGTTCCCGATTGCGCACAAAAAACATAGAACTTTTTTGCCAACCAAGGCGAAGCCAGTTTCTCGTATATCAAAGAAATGATATCCTTATGAAGAACCTGTCATTGACGTTTACCCATTGCTGGATTTAGAATGACCTCCAACAGTCGCAAGCGACTCTTCAAGGCGCGACTCGCTAAACCCCTAAATCCTACACACCCCTCAATGAAATTGACCCCAATGATGCGACAGTATCAGGAGATTAAGTCTCGCTACGAAGACGCTATCCTGTTTTTTCGGCTTGGGGATTTTTATGAAATGTTTGGTGAGGACGCCAAGGAAGGTTCCAGAATCCTTAATATTACCCTGACGGCCCGGAATAAAGGTGAAAATAGGATGCCGATGTGTGGAATACCTTTTCATGCGGCGGAGAACTATATTGCCAAATTAACTCGTGCAGGTAAAAAAGTTGCTATTTGCGAGCAGATTTCAGATCCGAGTGAGCCGGGGATCGTTGAGCGTGATGTTGTGAAAGTTATAACTCCCGGGACGACTTTCAATGACAATATTTTGGATACCAAGGCCAACAATTTCGTCATCAGTATTTTTCCTAAAGAAAGCTATTTCGGCCTCGCTCTTGCAGATCTAACAACTGGAGAGTTCAAGGTTACGGAACTTGATAGTGAAAAAGCTCTCAAAACAGAAATAGCCAAACTCAGGCCGACAGAATGCATCATCCGCAAAGACCTTTTAGAAGACGAAAAATTCAAGAAAATTCTCCGTGAATTCGAAGAGATGCATGTTTTCCCGTTCGAAACATTCGAAGACTCTTACCAAACTCTCTTAGATCACTTCAAAGTCCGTTCTCTCGAAGGATTCGGGGTGGAAAGATGGCCTTTTGGAATGCAGGCGGCGGGAATCCTCCTCAATTATTTAAAAGAAAATCAAAAAAACGACCTAAAACATCTCGCAAAAATCCAGTCTTACAGCACGCAGGAATCGATGCTTTTGGATGAGTCGACAATTCGTAATTTGGAGCTGACTCAAACACTTCAGGATGCAAAAAAAGAAGGTTCTCTTCTCGGAGTAATCGACCAAACAATAACATCAATGGGCGGAAGACTTATTCGTTCTTGGCTTGTCCGTCCTCTTTTAAGCAAAGAAGAAATAGAAGCTCGCCTCCAGGCTGTAGAAGAACTTATCGAAGACAACAAGCTCAGAAGAATAATAGAAAACGACCTCAAAAAAATCCTCGACTTAGAACGCCTAATCGGAAGACTATCCTGCGAATCCGGAAACGCCAGAGATTTGGTGGCTTTAAAAACATCATTGCAAGTGATCCCGAGCATAAAAGTCGCACTGGAAACCCGCAACGCACCACTCCTGCAAAACCTCCACAAAAACCTTTCAAAAGTCCGCAAACTGACTCACCTGATAGAAAACGCAATCTTAGACGAACCAAAAGCAACGATAAAAGAAGGCGGAATGATAAAAGAAGGTTTTTACAGAGAACTGGACGACCTCAAGCACATATCACTCAAGAGCAAAAATTTCATAAAAAACCTTCAGCAAAAAGAGATAAAACGAACCGGAGTTAACTCCCTCAAAGTCAAATACAACAAAGTTTTCGGCTACTACATAGAGTTGTCAAAAGCCAATCTCTCAAATATCCCCGAAGATTACATTCGCAAACAAACCCTCGTAAACGCCGAGCGATTCATAACCCCGGAACTCAAAGAGTACGAAGAAACTGTCCTCACAGCCGAAGAAAAAATAGTTGCCCTGGAATACAAAATCTTCCAAGAAGTCCGCACCCAAACCTTAAAACACCTCGAGGAAATCCAAGAAAATGCCCGCCTGATCGCAATTCTGGACACGCTCCATTCTTTCGCTCAAATCGCGATCCAAAATCGCTATACAAAACCGGAAATAACCTCAACCCGAACTCTCGAAATCAAAAAAGGCCGCCATCCGGTAGTCGAACAAATGACATTGGCCCGCAGCTTCATACCGAACGATACAACTCTGGATCACGAAAAAGACCAATTCATCCTTCTGACAGGTCCGAACATGAGCGGAAAATCCACATATTTGAGACAAACAGCCCTGATAACGCTCCTCGCGCATATCGGATCTTATGTGCCGGCTGCCGAAGCGAAGATATGTATAACAGATAGGATTTTCACAAGAGTCGGAGCCTCGGACAACCTGGCGAAAGGTCAATCAACATTTATGGTAGAGATGTATGAAGCCGCGAATATCGTCAACAATGCAACCGAGCGCAGCTTGATTATCCTCGATGAAGTCGGTCGCGGAACCAGCACTTATGACGGAGTTTCCATCGCCTGGGCAATCTGCGAATATCTTCACGACCGCATCAAGGCCAAGACTCTTTTCGCGACTCATTATCATGAGCTTGTGAGCGTTGTCGCGCGGCTTGAAAAGGGCGCCAACTACCATATCGCAGTTAAGGAGAGCAGTGAAAAGGGTGTGACTTTTTTGTATAAAATTCTTAAAGGCGGAATTGATAAAAGTTATGGTATAGAGGTGGCGAAACTTGCAGGTATACCTGTTGAAATTACAGGAAAAGCGGAGCAGATTTTGAGCAAATTGGAAGAAGGTGATTTGGAAAAAAAGATAAAAACAAGAGTTTCCGAAGACCAAATGAACCTTTTTGAAGGTGGGGCGACTTATTATTCAAGAGAACCGGGGAAATTGACTCATCCCGCCATTGAAGCTTTGAAAAAACTTGATATAAATAAGATGACCCCGCTAGACGCACTAAAAAAACTGGATGAACTTAAGAACTTATAACAGGGCGACCGCAGGCGAAACACCAGCTACCACATTCACTGCCGCAATGTTCGACATCGACGGGACCCTAACCGAAATCGGGAAGAAAGGGATCCCCGAGCCTCTTGCAAAAAAGCTCGCAGAATTGAGCATGCGTGTCCCGCTTTCTTTCGCAACCGGAAGATCTTTACCTCAAATTAAAGAAAAACTGGAAGAAATTTTGGCTTTTGCGTCGGATCCGGAAAAAGCTCGTAAAAACTGGCACTCAATCTGTGAAAACGGCGCACTTGGGTATTTTTATAATCCGGGAAAAGGAGATTTCGAGCAGTATTATCATATCAAATGGGATGAAACCGTAATAAGCCGCGAAAAACTCAAAAAACGTCTCGAAGAAGAACTTAAAGATTTATATGACGCAATTTTACTACGAAAAACACAGCTCTTAATAAGGGTCACGGAAGGTGAAGATTTTTCTAAGGAAATTTTGAAAAAAGTTCAAAAAATCGCCAAAATAACAAAAAAAACTCTAAAAGAATTCCCCGGGCACGAACAGTTCGAAGTCCTGGATTCGGGAATAGCGGTCCACATAAGCCCGAAAAACGCCAACAAAGACCAAGGAATCAAACATTTCGCACAGAGACTAGGTATAGAGCTACCCGCAAGAGAGATATTGGTAGTCGGAGATCAAGCGGGAGAAGGTAGAAACGATGTCGCACTACTGAGAGGGGAGTACGGTACACCTTACTCGGCAGGGGAACTGGATCCTGATTCGAATTGGCCTCTGCCTATACTCGATGATGACGGGGGGAAGCTGAAGGGGCCGGAAGCGACGCTTGCGCTTTTACAAAAAACAGAATTTCCCCTTGCGTAACGAAATACCCTCTGTTACCATCCCCTTCGCCTAAAAAATAGATTTTCTGCTCTTAAAATAGGCATTTAAGGGCTCTAACCATAGAAAAACAATGACTAATGAAATGCAAGCTCGATACGAGCTTATGGTCATCCTCAAGGCCGACAGGCGCGAAGAGGAGATCTCAAAACATCTTGGCGAAATCAAAAAGCTCGTCTCCGATCTCGATGGGAAATTTTTTCATGAAGACGATTGGGGAAAAAGAGACCTCGCTTATAAAATTAAGAAAGAAGAGATCGGATATTACACCGTTTTTGGGTTTGAACTGGATCCTGGGAAAATCAACGAAGTAAACGATGCCCTCAGAATCGATCCGGCAATTATTAGGTATCTGCTTTCAAGAATGCCAAAAGGTTACGAGTTAACCGAAATAACACAGGCGGATTTGGACTTCAGCAAACCTTCAAACGAGGAGAAAAAAGAGGAAGAAGAGAAGCCGAAACCTGCAGCAAAGCCGGAGGTTAAGAAAGTCGAAGAAAAAGGCGAAGCGCCAGCGGAGCCTAAAAAAGAAGAGGTTGAAGAACAGGAAGAGGTTGAAGTTGTAGAGGAGATTGAAGAACAGAAAACAGAAGAGCCAGCGGAAGAGATTGCTCAAGAAGAAGAAGTTGTTCAAGAGGAAGAGAAAAAAGAGGAGCCAAAAGAAGAACCTGAAAAAGAAGAAAAAAAGAAAGAGATAACAATGGATGATCTTGATGAAAAATTAAAGGCCATTATGAACGACACCGACATAGATATTAGTCTTTAATTCACTACTTCGTTACATACTACTTAACTACTTCACTAAAATGCGCACAGTAAACAAAGTAATCCTCATTGGCAATTTGACTCGAGATGTTGAGCTCAAAGAGACTCAGGGGGGACAAAAAATTGCCACATTTGGTATTGCAACCAATAGAGAATGGGTCACATCCGACGGCGAAAAACACGAATCGGTCGAATTTACAGAGTGTGTTGCCTGGTCAAAACTCGCGGAAATCTGCGAAAAATTCCTCAAAAAAGGGAATCTTATCTACGCCGAAGGATACCTCAAAACAAGATCTTGGGATCTTCCGGACGGTACAAGAAAACATAGAACGGAAGTTGTCGTTGAAGACATGGTAATGTTGGAAAAGAGAAAAGATAGAGTGGACGGAGAAGAAATAGAATTGGACGACGATGTCCTTCCGGTTAAAGAAGAAGAACTCCCGGGCGATGAGGATCTTGCATTCTAACAGGGTGGCCGCGAGGCCAGCCCCAAAAACTATAAACAAGCCGTTCCCCGCAGGAGGGAAACACCAACCACTCCTTACTCCTTACTCCTTACTCCTTACTCCTTACTCCTTACTCCTTACTCCTTACTCCTTACTCCTTACTCCTTACTCCTTACTCCTTACTCCTTACTCCTTACTCCTTACTCCTTACTC
>Ga0180007_10002733_pt1 | contig 20532 bp, 15 predicted proteins | sample MM_PC_MetaG_FD_121122 | JGI IMG/M metagenome (GOLD analysis project Ga0180007, IMG submission 121122) | Groundwater microbial communities from the Aspo Hard Rock Laboratory (HRL) deep subsurface site, Sweden - MM_PC_MetaG | ecosystem: Environmental > Aquatic > Deep subsurface > Groundwater... | reverse complement strand
GCGGCAGGCCCGATGTATGAGTGAGCAGATGATAGAGCCGGATGGGATCGGTGGGATGACCGTTGTCGTTGATGAATGGCGTGAATTCGGGAATGAATTTCGTGACGGGGTCCATGAGGCGGAGCCGGCCCTGTTCGGCCAGGATCATGACCGATGTAGCGGTGGCGATGGGTTTGGTGACCGACGCCATGTCGAATATTTTTCCCGGCGTCATGGGGATGGTGTCGGGAAATACCTGGGCATTGCCGTAGGCCTTGCGAATGACGACTGCGCCTTTGCGGGCGACAATCAGCACGGCGCCGGGCAGATTTTGCGCTTCGATCTCTTCATTGATCAGATCATCGATCAGGGCCAGTCTTTCGGAATCCATTCCAACGCTGGCGGGTCGATCCCAGCGCAGAACTGTTGGGTCGGATTTCGTTCCACAGGAGGCCAACAGCACGACAATCAATATCAAAAATAAGTGACGGTAATTATTGAACATAGACAGTTCCCTTAAATCACTATTATAAGCGGTCGATGGAAATATCCAGGACCGGTTTGTCTTTGTAGCCCTGATAATTGAAGTGCCACCATTCGGAATCGATACCGCTGAAGCCGTGGCGTTCCATGGTTTCCCTGAGAATTTGGCGATGATGGATGGCTTCTGCGGAGCAATCCATGTAATCCATGTGGGCCCGTTCGGAAAAGTCGTCGAATTCCGAAGGCATCGACACTTCATTTCCTTCTAAATCCAGCAATGCCACATCCACGGAATAGGCGCGGTTGTGGTTAGAGCCGGTGGCGGGATCGGCGACATAGCGGTCATCGGGCAGGATTTCCCACATGCGTCTCTGTACCGAGAGAGGCCGGTAACCGTCGAAGACTTTCAGGCAATAGCCCTGCTGTTTCAAATCTGCCTGGACTTTTTTCAATGCTTTGGCCGGTTTTTTGGCGAGAAAGCAGCGGGCGCTGGGATACAGCACTTCACCAACGAAATTATCGGTGCCGGCATAACGAATGTCGAGGACAATGTCCGGAATCACGCGATTCAGTTCAACGAGATCGTGGGTTGGCCTGGACTGGCAGCCGAAAACAGCCAGCAGCAGAAGCAGGGTGAATACCGGGCGGACCGAAAAGACATTTCGTTTCATTGAAAGTTTCCTGTGGTTTTCAATCAGTTGGGTTGCCCGCTTAATTTAAATAATTGTGTCAAAGTTATAATAGAAAAATTTTGATTATACTGTGGCAATTTAATTCCGGTCTGGTAATTGCGGGAGAGAGCTGACTGAAAAACGCGTTTGTCTAACCAGATATTTCGACTCGCTTCGCTCGCTCAATATGACAGTCTGGGGAGTAAAAGGTCGAACTATTTGTCACGCGTCACATGTTAGGAACCACTAATTACAGTTCACGATTCACATTTCACGATTTACGAATAAACCCTTGGATTTTATTTGGAAAATCTTATTTTTGTTTCCATTGATAATACAAAAGGAATTTTACTTATGAGTGAACAGAAAAAAGGGTTGTTTCGGTCATTTCCTGCCACTTACTGGCTGGCAATAACGATGGAGTTTTTTGAACGGGGCTCCTATTACGGAATGATGAGTATTCTTTCGATATATATGACGGAGAAACTCGGATTTGCCAAAGAGAGTGTCGGGCTGATCAAGGGAACGATCCAACCGATTTTATATTTTCTACCCATTATATCCGGGGCGCTGGCGGACCGTTTCGGGTATCGCCGGACGCTGACTGTCGCCTTTACACTGCTGGGCATTGGGTACCTGGTTACCAGCCAGATGACCAGTTATGCCACGGTATTTCTGGCGCTCTGCATCATGGCGCTGGGAGCGGGAACATTTAAGCCGGTTATTTCCGGGACCATTGCCCGGGTGACTGATAAGTCGAATTCCACGCTGGGTTTCGGGATTTTTTACTGGAGTATAAACCTGGGCGCTTTCCTGTTTCCCATGTTCCTGGTGCCCTTTCTGAAATCCGCCGATCCCAGCTGGCGCTGGGTGATCATCGCTTCGGCGATTGGGACGGGCATTATGCTGATACCGACGATTTTTCTCTATAAAGAACCGCCCATGCACGTAAAGAAAAAAGAAGATCAGACAGATGTGCTGCAGACGATTGCCAATGCTTTCGAGATTATTTACAGCCCGCTGGTATTGCTGTTCATGAAAGCCCGGACAGCGCTTCAAAATGCCCGGCTGGTTTACGGCATTACGGCGGCGATCGCGCTGCTGGCGACGTACTTGTTTTTTGCGCATGGCTCCTTTTTTCTGCTCTATATCACGTTGCTGGTGCTGAGTTGTTTTTTCATTATGAACGTCAAGGCCCGTTGCGGTCTGTTCAAGGCCTGCAGCACGACCCGGGCAGCCCTGATGCTGCTGGTAGTCGGCGGACTGATCCTGTGGCTGTTGCCGGGCTTGACACTTTTTGCCCGGATTGTTACGTCGGTGATCTTTCTGACGGTTTTCTCCCTGTTCAAGATTGACGCCGATGAACCGGCAAAGTTTGTCGATTATTTTAAATTTTTACTACTGATATGTATCTATTCCGGTTTCTGGGTGCTCTACTTCCAGATGTTTGACTCGGTGCTCTGGTACGTCAATGATTACGTCGATGCGGCCAGCCTGGACAGCGCGGTGAACCGGTTTCTGGCGTTTCTGGGGATTGGTTATGAGTGGCATTTCGATGTTGAGCATGTGACTGTAATTAATGCGTTGACGATTATCATTCTGCAGATTTTCATATCCATAATTGTTAAAAACACCAAAGCCCTGCCGACGATGATGGTGGCCATTGGCCTGGGCACTCTGGGCATGGCAATTCTGGCCATTAATACCAGTATCTGGGTATTTATAGTGGGCATCGTGATTTTCTCCATCGGTGAAATGACGGCCCATCCGAAATTTATCAGCTATATCGGTCAGACGGCCCCGAAAGAACGGCTGGCGACATTTATGGGATATATTTTCCTCTATGGCGTGATTGGCTCTTCCGTGGGCGCCATCGTCGGCGCCAAACTCTATGTTCATTTCGTGGACAATCTGCATCAGCCGCGGACACTCTGGCTGATTTTTTCCATGATCGGGGTTTTTACAATTGTGGGCCTGTTTTTGTATAATAAATTCCTGACGCCGAAAGATACGGAAAAAGGATAGGATAATTCATTTGTCTATGACTGTTTCAAACCGTGTTCTGAAAAAAATTCTGCGCGACTGCAAACGCTCCGCTGAGGCCGTCTCTGCAGCGGATGACGCCGACACCATCCTGATTGCATTTCCATTTAATGAACAGCACCAGAATATTGCCTACCGGGTGTTTGCGCCAATCCTGAAAGCCGGGGGCGTCAAAACCTGCGGCCTGATCGCTGAAACAAACCGGGGGCTCCTGGAGGATATCAGCACGTCGCAGATCATCGGTCTGACGATTCCGGAAGATTTGCAGAAGCAACCCCTGCTGAGTGAAACCGTTAATCAACAGTTGCAGCAGTGCCGGGTTGCCGTGGCGCTGGATTTGAACGCTGAATTTCACCCTTATACCGCCGCGGCGGTACTGAAGAGCCGGGCTGTCCGGCGGATCGGTTTTCTATCGGAGAACTCGGAACATTTTTTCAATATTCAGATTTCAAAAAAAGGGGCAGATCCGATCGAATCTTCCTATCTTTATATGCTCAGCCTGATCCGGGATTCCGGATTATACTGAAAGACAGTGGATTTGATAATTCGTCGGGGATTATTTTTGCTAAAATTTTACTTGACGCTTGCACTCTATCGGTTTATATTTACCGCCGCTAATTAACAGGAGTCCTAATGGAAGATTTAGCATGTCCCGAGTGTGGTGTTGCCTTAAGCGAGGCTGATCTGCGGGAAGCCCTATTCTGCAAAAGTTGCAAAACAAAGCTGCGTGATCCAAAGTACATCGATTTCCTCGAGCTGCTGGTCTATAATGAAGTGGTCGACGATATTGACTTTTTTGATATGAGTCTCTATGGCGACGAGATTCTGAAGGATGAGCATGAAGATTATGATGAGCCGGACATTGATCCCTCCAAATTCGAAAAACGGAAAGAGGTCTGGGACGAGTTTGAGGACGATATCGAACTCAAAGAAGGCATGAAGGATGCCGTTGATATTGAGGACGAAGCCTGGAATATCTTCGATGATGAAGCTCTGGAAGAGGATGAAGCCGACGACGATCTGGATATCGATTCGGACAACGATTAATTTTTAAAGCGACGGATGTCGCAAAAAAAGCAGGTGGCATTTATGGATCCCAAAAAACCAATCAACCAGCTGAAAATTGAACTGCCGGAAAACAAAGCCGAAGGAAATTACAGCAATTTCACGGTAATATCCCATTCCGGTGCAGAATTTGTCATAGATTTTGCCCGGATCATGCCCGGTACCCCGAAGGCCGTTGTCCAGAGCCGGATAATCATGACCCCGATCCATGCGAAGACCCTGCTTTATACGCTGCAGGACAACATCAAGAAATTTGAAGATAAATTTGGTGAAATAAAGTTGCCGGAAACAGGCTCTGAGCCACCCTTCGGTTTTCAGCCGCCCCACAAGAGCAACCTGCCCAACTGAGGTTTTATCGAAGATTCTCCGAAGGAGTCCTACGTGACCTCTGGAACGGTTTACAGAAACCGGTCAAAATACTCCAGAAGTTTATACAACAAATCCACATAGGTCTGGTCAGATTCAATGACTGTCTTTTCCCAGGGATAGTGAATGAAGTCGATGCGTTTCTGGTGATCGACCATCTGGCGAATCAGTTTCTGACTGTCAATCAGCGGCAGCAGGGAGGTATTTTCACTGTGAATGATCAGCAGTTTGCCATGCAGCTGGCCAACGGTTTCCGGTGACGCCAGATCCGGGCTTAATTGCCGCCCACTGATTTGCTCATAAATAATTCCATCAACCAAACTGCAGCCCGGTTCCCAGCGGTTTTCCAGCGGGATACCGACACAGGTACTGAAGCGGTCGGGTTCGGTCAGCAGCGCCATAATACTGAGATAGCCATTGTATCCGAATCCCGTAATGCCGATCCGGGTCATATCGATAAACTCATTTTTCGCCAATTCGTCAATCACCGTATTGATAAGCTGCAGCTGGCGCTTCCAGGGAGCGGTGGAATCTGCGGACGCATTCATATTGGGAATTTGCTCAAGGCCGGGAAAGTCAATGTCTGCGACCACATAGCCCTTGCTGCTGAGCCACTGACTGATCAGGTTGGACATTTTCCATTCATGCAGACCGCCGACCGGTCCCGCTGAGTTATTCAGGAAAATGATCAGAGGGAATTTTTCCGAGCTGAGCTGACCGGCGGGATACCAGAGTTTGTAGTAAATCTCTTTACCGCCAACCGGATCGATCATTTTTATATCCAGGGCCGCATTCAGATGAGCGGCATTGGGAATGCGGGCGTCCGGTACCAGAAACGAACGCGACTTGCTGACAGGAAAGGTGCGGGTGAGAAAAAGTTCAGGCGGAGTGGATGGGGTGGAAAAAATATCAACAATGTAGTTTCCGGTGGCCGACAGCACAAAGTCGTGGCTGCCATGCAGATAAGAAAGATTCAGTACTTTGTCGGATTTTTTATCAATGGTATAGATATGTTTTTCATAACGGTCGTCTTTATTGGCCGAGAAGTACAACTGGTCGTTGACCGGATTGACGATATAATCAAAAACATTCCATTTGCCCCGGGTGATGGATATCGGGGTTTTACGGTCCAGTCCGGTGGCGAAAATATGCTGGTAGCCGTTCTGAATGTCGCCAAAGAGCAGTTTTTGCCCGGATTCCAGCCAGTAAAGCTTGCCGCCGAAATTGCTGCACCATAAATCCGTACTGCGGCTGTAAACGGTGTCAATTCGTTGAATTTCCGGATCGATTAAGACGATGGTCCGGGTCTGCAGGGTTTCACTCAGGTAATCGATTGCCAGCCGGTTCTTGCCGGCAATCCAGATGATGTCCCGGATGAGCAGCCGTTTATCATTGGCAATCGTAATGATGCGGGTTTCCTGGTTGACCAGATCGAAATAGTACAGTTTTTCCGCAAAATGGTCATGGTAGGCAGGAATGATCAAAGCGGTTTCGTCGGGAGTCCAGAGATAGGGCGTGTAACGGTTATCCTGGCAGTATCGACTGATCGCGTTCCAGTTAGCGTCCATTATTTCCGATAGTTGAATTTCCCGGCTCTCCTTAATATCGATCAGACGCAGGGTGTTATCGCGGACGAAAGAGACATACCGGCCGTTTGGGGAAATCCGGGGGACCAGTTCACAGGTTGGGGTCACGGTAAGCGCGACGGCTTCCTGCTGGGATTCCGGCCGGATGGTATAGATATCGCCTTTCCAGATGAAAAGCAGACGCTGCTGATCGGGAAACCACTGAAGTTCGTCGATGCGCTGACCGGGGAAATCATCGTTGAAGTGCGTCAGCTGCCGCAGTTTGCCGGAAGGGACTTTGGCGAGCCAGATATCGCCATCGGGATAACCCGCTTTGTTCCAGACAAAGGCCACGGTCGAATCACCGGGAGACCAGGCGATCGAGCGGGGGGCGTTCCCGTAAAATGCCGGCTGCCGGAATATTTCCGTTGGTCCGGGCAGTTTCTGGGCGTTTAATCCCAGCATGGAACACAGCAACAGGAGGAATATTTTTTTCATATAAACCTTCGGAGATTTTTTATGGTTTTTAATTGTTTTCACAGCTGAAATAAACTAAGGAAACCAGGAGGATATTTCAAATGCTTTATGCGATAATCCCAGACCAAGCAGTCACTTTTTTGTAAAAGCTTGCTTACGGTGTAAAAAAACATTTTTCAAATCAGATACTTGATGCTTGTTACTTGAAAATTGCTTGTTTCTTATCCGGTATCCGGCAGCCAGAATCGCCTGAACCGGAACAAGTGATTCTTTTGGCTCTTTTAGGCATTGTTAATACGGGGTATGGTACCGATCAGGCGATGGATTTGCGAATTGCCTGAATATATTCCGGCGTCGTGCCGCAGCAACCGCCCAGGATTTCAACGCCCAGCGCTTTAATTTGACTGATATTTGCCGCGAATATTTCCGGTGTTTCCGGATACACCAGCTGGCCGTCGATGCTTTCCGGCAGACCGGCATTGGACTGGATAATGACCGGAATAACGACGCTGTTTCGGATTTCAGTGGCCAGTTCGATCATCAGGTCGCTACCGATGGAACAGTTGGCGCCCACAACCGATGCACCGGAACCGGCGAGAATATGCATGCTTTCCGCCACCTGGTTGCCCATGATCGTGGCGAAACCCAGCGGGCCTTTTGCGAAGGTCAGGGTCGCAAAAATCGGCAGATCGGATACGGAGCGGATACCCCGGATGGCCGCCAGGGATTCATTGATATCAAACATGGTTTCCACGATAAACAGGTCCACGCCGCCATCAGCCAGAATTTTAGCCTGTTGAGCAAAGCTTTCTATTGCCACATTTTCACTTATGAGTCCCAGTGGTTCCAGCATGTTGCCCATTGGACCGATATCTCCGGCCACAAATTGTCCGGCAGAGCAAGCCTGCCGGGCGATGCGTACGGCCATTTTATTGGCCTCTTCGGTCAGATGCTCAATTCCGGCGGATTTCATTTTGATGGGCGAGCCGCCAAAGGTGTTGGTCGTGATCACATCGGAACCGGCCGTGAGATAGGCCTTGTGAATATCAAGAACAACGTCGGGTTTTTGAATGTTCATCATTTCCGAGGCCATACCCGCCGGCATTCCCCTGGACATCAGCATGGATCCCATGGCGCCGTCAAACAGCAGACCGGTAGATTTTAATTTTTCCAATACAGTCATGCTTGCCCCATTTACTTCAGTAATATCATTTTACCGGCGCGGATAAACCCGTCATCGGTTTGCATGCGGTAGAGATAGACGCCGCCGGAAACGCTGCGCTGACGGGTGTCTTTACCGTCCCAGATGACGCTGTAATTTCCGGCTTGTTGTTTTTCATGGACGAGCGTGTTGACCACTGTTCCGCGCAGATCGTAGACGTGCAGGGTGACAATGGTGGCTTTATGAAGATCATAGCGAATGGTCGTTGCCGGATTGAAGGGGTTGGGATAACAGGGATGCAGGCGGTAGTCCCCGGCCGTTTCCGGTGCGTTGCAGAGCCCGATGGCGCTGACGGGATCAACGACATGTGTACCGAGATTATCGAAGGTATCCTTTTCATAGACAATCCATTCGGAATCATCGGCATTGCTGCCGGCGCTGCTGAGCCAATCAGGATTGCCCTGCCTAATCGAAGATTTGCGTACCAGTGTATGATCGACGGTGCCGCCCGCAATTCCCGCCACTGTCCAGCTATTGACTGAAACGGAATCGTTGTAAAGGCCAATGACGTCGAGAAAAGTAGTCTCCGCTTCGGCGATGTACGCCAGCGCCCGAACGTCGTTGCCGTTGTAGTTGACCACCGCTGCCGTTGTCAATTCATCGGCGACACTATGATAATTTTCATCGGTGCTGTCGTGCATAACGACCCAGACACCGCCGGGCTCCAGGACCGTGCCGGCGGGAAAGCTGTAGTGGCTTGCGTACCAGGGATTATTGTTGTAATTGGCTAAAATGGCATAGTTTGCCAGGTTTACCGAACGACTGGAACCGTTATAAATTTCCAGCGCTTTGTTGTAGCTGCCGCCTTCGATGTATTCAGAGAAAAAGAGATTGGCGATCTCACCCGGTCCGGTAGTATCGCTCCAGATCCAGGCAACGAACTCCGGACGGTCTATAAAAGGATTACGGTTGTGCTGATATTTAGTATAGATAATGTCATTCCGGTTGCGCTCCCAGTCGCTCACCGGGTCCTGCTCATGCCATTCCAACAGTGCACTCAATTTGGCATGAACAGGCTCCTTTGTGTTATTATCAGAAGGCAGATAATCAATGACTTCCAGGTCAGGCTCCCCGTTTTCACCTTCATAACGAGTAGCCATATAAAAAATCATACGAGCGATGTCGCCCTTAACCACATCGCGTGGCTCCCAAGTCCAACTAGTAGTTGAGAAATAATTACCGGTTGCGATTCCATCATCATAATGAGGAATACTACAATAATCAAACCAACGACTATTACGATCGGAATTAGTTGAGTTGTCTGCAGGGCGTAGATGATGTGCATCAGTATAAGCGGGAGGTTTTTCATCAAAATCCCCGTGGATTTTTGCCCAGACATGTTCACGGGTCCAGCCGTTGCCGCTGTTATATTCTTGTGCTGCGTTTACTGAACGGCCCGTATAAAGAAGAATAACATTTTCAGAATTACTGGTGTCGCGATCGGTTTCTTTTAAAATAGCCCAGACATCCGTCTCGGTATGTGTGTAAGGATACGACGTATGCCCTTTGATTATATTGTATAGTGCGGTTTTGAGTTCGGCGCCGGCTTTTCCGGCAGCGGGATCATAATACCCGGTCGGTGCCTGGGCATTAATCCCAATAGAAAAAAGGACTAAAAACAGTGCGTATTGATATATCGGTCTGTGAGATTTCAGAATTTTCGTAAACATGTGCCCCTTTGCGTAATCGTTCAGTTCAATCGTCAAGTATACAATGATTTTAGATTGGATAAAACGATTTTTGTCACAATTACGGCAAACCTTGTGGAGGTGTCATACCTTTTAAGGGTAAATCGGGGTCGTGTTTATAACCTTATCTGTCATTCTGAATGAACGTAGAGAGTGAGAGAATCTGTTGAGTCGGAGATTTAAGTAATGGAGTATTGTATCCCGGTACGGACGATAAATTGCTTGATGTTTTGTGGGGGATTCTTTGTAGAAGCATCCCTACCGCTCGGGACCGTGCCGCTGCAATAAAAGCACCCGAAGCCCTGTCCCGGAAGTTTAAAAAAGAAAAAATCTCCGTGTCTCTGCGGCAAAAACCCTTTGCGCTCTTTGCGAGATTAAAAAAGCCTCCGGTAAATTCCGGAGGCTTTTTTAATTAATATCCCTTTATAATCAGCAGCTCTAGCGCAGGAAAATGACCTTCTGGGTGCTGCTGAAACCGGTGCCGCTGCTGATACACAGGAAGTAGATACCCGTCGCGCTCAGGCGATCATGGGCATCCCGGCCGTTCCAGCTGAGGCTGTATTCACCGGGCTGGTACGCGGAATTCGTCAAGGTATTGACGAGGTTGCCCAGCAGGTCGTAAACCTGAACGCTGACGTCGGCGGCTTTACCGAGTTCGAAACGCAGGGTGGTTTCCGGATTAAAAGGATTGGGAAAGCAGGGCTGCAGACGGAAACCTTTGACAAGCGTACTTTCTTCTTTTCCCGTCGGAGTTGCTGTAACAACAATGTCATGCAGTTTGGCTACTCCGGCGTAATCCACATCCTCGATCTTGTAGTAGTAGCTGACGCCATTGACAACGTTCTTGTCCACCCAGAAATACTCATGCATCTCCGATGTGCTGCCGTGACCCGGGATCAATTCAGCATTCAACATTAAAAATTCACCATTTTTATTAACGCTGCGATAGAGATTGAAACCCAGGTTCTCGGTCTCGCTCCCGGTGCTCCAGCAAAGCGTGACCTTGCTGTTGCCGGGAACGGCGTTGAAGTCCTGGAGTTCGACGGGGAGAGAGGAGTCATTTTGATTGTCGCTGCTGATAGAACCGGGCGTGGCGCTGGCATAATCGCCATCATGTTTGACCCAATCATAAGAAGAAACACTAATTCTTTCGTAGCGTTTTCCCTGAGAAAAAGTTTCAAGAGAACCGCTAACCTTAATTTCACTATAAGCATCGCCAATGTTCACAGAGGTTTTGTCAATGGTTGTTCCATCGTTGTTTGTAATTTTAAAAGTCTCACCACCATTTATTTGTGGAACACCGGCAGCTGCAGAGCCCTCCCAGGCGAAGAGAACATTGTCATTTAATGTACGATTATAGTATGAAGAGCTTTCGAAATTAGATACTGAAACAGTCGTATTGTCACCACGAATCAACAAGAGAAAATTCTTTGGCGCAATTAATATTCCTCCATCCAATTTAATGTTTGTACCATTGCGTTTTGTTATTGTTAAATTGCTTTCACTTGAGGAAAAAGTGCTTGTATTTGAAGCGCCGTACTGTATGGCGGAACACTCGTAAATATTCATGTAATCAGAAGAAGCGTTGTAAATTTCAATATAGGAAAAATCTGAATCTGTAGGATCATTTATTTCTGTTATAACTAAGTCTCCGGAATTTGTTGGCCCCTTTATGGGGTAGCCGGAACCGCTTACCGTGAAAGTTGCCGATAGCGCCGAATAAGCAGAAGTATCGTTAGAATTGTAGTTTGAAACACTGGTCAGAAGCGCAAGAATCTCTGCATTAGTTCCAGAAGTGCTATTTATGGTATTATACTGATAATTTTCTGCAGTTCCGAGATTGACTATTGTGCATGAAACTTCACTTAAGGTTAGAGGAATGTCCGAATCATTTGTTCCAGTATAACTCCAGCTGCTTGTCTTTGCCCAACCAATTCCGTAAATAAAAGTTGGAGAAGATGCAGTGCCTTGGTAGACAAGAATATTATCTCCGGCAGTTGCCGGATTAAAACTTCCACTTTCACTAGTCCATTCTCCACCAACAGAACCACTAAAAAATACTACTGTACCTTTTGAAACGCTTCCACTTGCTATATATTTAATTGTGCCTTCATTAGTATTTAATGCACTATTTGCTGTAACCCAAGCATTATCAGTAAAGTAGATTACTGTACCAATTTCAAGATCAACTAAAGGTACAAAATCAAAATTTTTATTACCGTCGGCATTTACTGTCACCACCACTAAATCTCCGGGTGATAATGTTGTTTGTGCCATTCCAGCATTAGATAACAGGAATATGAAAGTTAAGATCAATGTAATGTGCTTTCTCATCTTTCCTCCTTTATTCGTAAATATCCTATTAATGTAATTCGCACGTCATGCAATTAAATGATTTATTTTTTAATACAGAAAGAAGTAAATAAAAGTGAGGGGAAATAGCAAGAGAAATGTTGGAAATTTGATATTAGAAATTAGAAATTAGAAATTAGAAATTAGACATTTGAAATTTGAAGGTGGAAATTTGGTTGATGGAAATGGAGTAATGGAGTAATGGGGTGATGGAGTAGTGTTTCTGCTATCAGATCCGGTTGTTTGTCCATACCGGAAGAAAAAGATTAGGATATCGGTGATTGAGGTTTGTTTGAAGTTGGATATTTGAAACTTGAAATTTTAAATTTGGCTCATGGCTGATTGCTCATAGTTCATCGTTCGAGGGGGATGGCGGACGAAGTGACGGTTGATGGGCAGGCATGTTTCCGGATGTCGTTTGGTTTTTTCGTCATTACTTCTACAGACGCCAGAAACAAGAGTCAGAAACCAGGAATCGGGATTCAAGAAGTTACAACTGTCCCATTTCGGAAAGACACAAAAACCAAGAGCTGGGATTCGAGATGTATGGTCACCCGAATTTCTAATTTTCATATACGTTTCCGGCTTCCGTTCTCCCATCTGTTAACGACACACGAATTACGTTTGAAAAAAATCTTGGCATTTAAGAATCGGCGGTTTATATTTGACAGCGATGAAAGTGAACCTGAACATTAATAGGAATCAGAACTGGTGGTGGCGTCGGGGATATTTCTTTTCAGGCTTGCTGATCGGGCATCAATACTAAGTTAGAATACCATAGAAATATCGATCGCGGACCTGAAAAGGCCCGCGATTTTTGTTTTATGACAGCATGAATTTTGAAGCATACAGGTACACAATGAGACTATCAGTCATTCTGAGCGAGCGGAGAGAGTGAAAGAATCCCTTATTCCAGGCACAGGAATGAAAGAGTATTCGGTTTAGCGGGTTGTCTTGGCAGATTCCTTCACCCCGGTTGATCGGGATTCGGAATGACAGATGAATGTTTCGGAATTCATTTCATAATAAAGACGAATGAACGTGAAACCTATAAAACAAACAAAAGGAGATTATGATGAAACAGACAAAGTACATTTTAGATGAAAAACAGATGCCGACCAGCTGGTACAACATTCAGGCGGATTTGCCGGAACCCCTGCCGCCGCCCCTGCATCCGGGTACGCATCAGCCGCTTGGTCCGGAAGACCTGGCTCCGCTCTTTCCCATGGAGCTGATCAAACAGGAGATGAGTCAGGAGCGTTACATCGAGATTCCCGAAGAGCTGCAGGACATTTTTAAACTCTGGAGACCGACTACGCTTTACCGGGCCCACCGCCTGGAAAAAGCCCTTGACACACCGGCCAGAATCTATTACAAGTACGAAGGCAGCAGTCCGCCGGGGAGTCACAAACCCAATACCGCCGTCGCCCAGGCCTATTACAACAAAGAGGAAGGCATCAAACGCATTACCACCGAAACCGGCGCCGGTCAGTGGGGTAGCGCGTTGTCTTTTGCCGGGGCGCTGTTTGGACTTGAGATCAAAGTTTATATGGTGAAATGCAGTTTCTATCAGAAACCCTATCGCAAAATAATGATGGAAACCTGGGGCGGCACCTGTATTCCCAGTCCCAGCACCGAAACCGCCATTGGCCGTAAAATGCTGGCAGAAGACCCCGATTGTCCCGGCAGTCTCGGCCTGGCGATCAGCGAGGCCGTGGAAGAGGCGGTTTCCCGGGATGATACGCATTATTCCCTGGGCAGCGTCCTGAACCATGTGCTCTTACATCAGACCATTATCGGCCAGGAGGCCAAAATTCTCATGGAGAGCATTGACGACTATCCCGATATCATTGTTGGTTGTGTCGGTGGCGGTTCCAATGCCGCCGGATTGTACCTGCCCTTTCTGAAGGATAAAATTGACGGTACACATCCCGATCTGCGGATTGTGAACGTTGAGCCAGCCAGCTGTCCGACATTGACCAAAGGGCTGTACGCCTATGATTTTGGCGATGAAGCCGGAATGACGCCGCTACTGAAAATGTTTACGCTGGGCCACGAATTCATGCCGCCGCCGGTACATGCCGGCGGACTGCGCTATCACGGCATGGCGCCAATTGTTACCCATCTGCATAAGCTGGGCCTGGTGGAAGCAACGTCGGTGCATCAGCTGGGGACATTCGAAGCTGGCTTGCTGTTTGCGCGCAATGAAGGTATCATCTGTGCGCCGGAAACCGATCACGCCGTCCGGGTGACGATCGATGAAGCCCTGAAATGCAAAGAGACCGGCGAAGCGAAGACGATTCTCTGCGGTTTGAGCGGTCACGGCCATGTGGATATGGCGGCTTACGCCGCTTATCTGTCCGGGAAACTGGAAGATTACGAGTATCCCGAGGCAAAAATCAAGGCAGCGCTTGCACATCTGCCGCTGAACGGAAAGTAGAAAATTGATGTAAAAACCTTCAGAAGGTCAGCGACCTTCTGAAGGTTTTCCTAATGTGTCATGTCGGGGAGTATAGCGACGAGAAAACCGATTACCGTCACGCATCACCCTCAACAGATCGCAGCGCTTCCGCAGCTCGTTCGCGATGACGAGACAAGGCTGTCATTCTGAACAAACGCAGAGAGTGCAGAATCCCCGTACCCGGTGTGGTTATTGTAAAAATATCACGCTGGTCTGTGGAGATTCTTCGCTCGTAGGCTCCCTCAGAATGACAGTGGGCAGGATGTGGAAATTCTTCCGTCGGGATTACGTCGGACAGACTGGATTGGGTGCATACTCCAATTCTCTGGTTTCCATTACTCCACCACTCCATTTTAACAGATCGCTGCGCTATTCCACTTTGAACTTTGTATGTCGGAAATACGTTGACTAAAACGATTTTTGAAAAATAATTCTTTACACTTAAGATTTTCAAACCTATATTTGTTTATGATGAAGCGTGAACTGACCTATATGCCAATTAATTATACCCTTTATTTTACTGGGCATATCTACACAGGTCCGCGGATTCAGAACCAGTAAAAACACCAAAACAGAATATGAATCGCGGGCCTGAAAAGACCCGCGATTTTTTATAGACGCGATTGAAAGGGAAGATGGACAAACTGAAAAACATGAGAGAAGAAGTTCGCCGGGTGGACCGCGAGATTATCCGTCTTGTGGGAGAACGCCTGGATCTGGTTCGGAATATCGGCAGCATTAAGAAAAACGCCGGACTTCCGCTCTTGAATTATCAGGTGGAAAAAGCGGTGATCGAGAATGCACGGGCGGTGGCCGACGACCTGAATCTTTCACCGGATTTCGTCAAGTCCGTCATGACCTTATTGATTGATGAATCCCGCACCCAGCAGGAGCGCCTGCATTATTCGGCCTACAGTGGGGACAAAGAGACTATCCTGATCGTTGGCGGGGCAGGGGAAATGGGCCGCTGGCTGGCGTCTTTCTTTGAAATTCAGGGGCATGAAGTTCTGATCTATGACATTGTCGAAACAGATCGTGAATTTCAATCTGTCGCAACATTGGAAGAGGGCCTGCAACGCGCCACTTGTGTTGTGATCTCGGTTTCATTAAACGTGGTCCCGGAAACCATCGCGCGGATCGCGGCATTAAAATTTAAAGGACTGATTTTTGACATTGCGAGTATTAAAGGCCATTTGCTGGATTCCATTCATAAAGCCCGACAAAAGGGCGCCCTGATTACCAGTATCCACCCCATGTTCGGACCGAGCGCGCGGACGCTTTCGGATAAAGTGATCTGCTTTTGTGATTGCGGTAGCGAAGAAGCGCTGCATCGGGCTCGTGCGTTTTTCAAAGATACCGCCGTCCGCAGTGTTAATCTGGCGCTGGACACCCACGACAGGGCGATTTCCTATGTCCTGGGATTATCGCATATCAGCAATGTTATCTATATGAATGTCTTGTCGGCCAGTGGTTTTCAGTATCGCGATCTGCGGGAGATTGCCAGTACGACATTTCTGTCCCAGATGATTACGGCTTCCAGCGTCATCAATGAAAACCCCGAGCTGTACTATTTAATTCAGAAATATAATCCATTCAAACAGGAAATTTTCGATCAGATAAAACAGGCGATGACATCTGTAATAGAGAGTGTTTTGAACGATAAACAGGAGAGTTTCGTTCAAAACATGTCCGCATCCAGGGAGTGGTTGAACCGAGGGGAAAGTTCAGGAAAGGAGTAGAGCTTGCTTATTACCGGAATTATCGGATATCCATTGGATATGACGCTTTCACCACGAATGCACACAGCGGCATTCCAGGCGAAAAAGATTGACGGCGCCTACCTCAGGATACCTGTAGAACCGGCCCGCTTAGAGGACGTGTTGAACGCCCTGCGGGTGATCGGCTGCAGAGGAGTTAACGTTACAAACCCACACAAAGAAACGTTATTGCTCTTTCTCAATGAAATATCTAAAGAAGCAAAAGAGGTAGGCGCTGTTAATACTGTTGTGTTCGACGAAAATGGCCTTTCCGGTCACAATACCGATGTCTTTGGTTTCCAGGCTCTGCTCGATAGGGTAAAGATCGATCTCACTCGCAAAAATGTTTTGCTGATTGGCGCCGGTGGCGTCGCGAAAGCCGCCGCCTGGGTGCTTAGCCAGTGCAATCTCGCAAATCTCACTATCACAGATATTATCTCGTCAAAAGCAGAAGACTTGGCGTCGCTCTATGGTGCAACGGTCGTCAATTCAAACCCTCTCCACTCTCCTCTCACCACAACAGACATGGTGATTAATGCCAGCTCTGTTGACCTCCAGGACGACGTAACCCCTTTCATGCAAAGGGGTTCGTTGTATATGGACCTGAATTACAAATTTCCGGTAAAACAGCACGAGGGAATCCGGAGTGTGAATGGTCTGGACATGCTGCTATATCAGGGGGTTCGGGCGTTCGAGATTTTTACCGGTGAAGAAGCGCCGGTGGATGTAATGAAAAATGCATTAGGAATAAACTATGATTAGAATGATCAGTGCCGGCGAATCCCACGGCAAAGGACTGAATGTTATTATTGACGGATTTCCCGCAGGTTTAACGATCGATGTGGATTTTATCAATGCTGAACTAAAACGCCGTCAACAAGGCTACGGCCGGGGAAAGCGCATGCAGATTGAAGCCGATGAGGTGGAAATTTTGTCCGGCGTCCGGAACGGTAAAACCATCGGCTCGCCGATATCGCTTTGGATAAAAAACCGGGATTACGCCAACTGGCAGGGCCGGATGAACGTAGGCAAGCTGGAAGTTGATAATCCGGTGACAGCCCCGCGCCCCGGACATGCCGACCTGGCCGGCATTCAGAAATACGCTTTGGACGATGTGCGGAATGTACTCGAACGTGCTTCTGCCCGGGAAACGGCTGCACGGGTGGCCGCCGGGGCTATTCTGAAACTGTTCCTGACGGAATTCGGGATTGAACTGTCATCCCGGACAATTTCCATCGGGAATATTGAAATGACCGAAAAATCCCGTTCGGCGGAAGATACTGAAAAATCACCGCTGCGTTGCGCCGATCCTGAACAGGAAAAGGCGATGATGAAACTGATCGATGAAGCAATAGAAAAAGGAGATACCCTGGGCGGTGTTTCGGAAATCCGGGCCGGTGGGCTTTGTCCCGGCCTGGGAAGTTACGCGCAATGGGACACCCGCCTGGATACAAAAATCGCGGCGGCGATGATGTCGATTCCGTCGGTCAAGGGCGTCACTATTGGCGAGCGTGATATCAGTAAAAAACCGGGATCGATGGCCCAGGACGAGATTTTTTACAATGATAAAGATGGATTTATCCGCAGCAGCAATTATGCCGGCGGCATCGAAGGCGGTATGACCAACGGCAATGACATTGTTGTGAACATTGAAGTAAAACCGTTGCCGTCGTTGCGGTCGCCTTTGAAGTCCGCTGACATCCGCACCGGTGAAGCGGTGGACGCCCAAAAGGAGCGGGCCGATGTGTGTGTCGTTCCGGCGGCGGGCGTGGTGGCAGAGGCCATGCTGGCGTTGACGCTGGCCAACGCACTAACCGAAAAATTCGGCAGCGATACGATTGAAGACATAAAAGCAAATTATAAACAATATACAGAACGAGTATGCAAAACATCATCCTGATCGGGTTTATGGGCAGCGGCAAAGATTGTGTCGGGCGGGTGATTGCCCGGCGCAGCGGTTCAACCTTTCTGTCCACAGACCGGATGATCGAGTTGGCGGAAAAGCGCAGCATCAGCGATATTTTTAAGAATAGTGGTGAAGTGTACTTCCGGCGCCTGGAGCAGAAGGTACTGAAATCGATTAGCGGGATGCAAAATATTGTTCTGGCGACGGGCGGCGGTATTGTTAAAGATGAACAAAACCGGAAGCGATTATCTAAACTCGGGAAAGTTATTCATCTTGAAGTGACCGCCGACACGGTAAAAAAACGATTGGCGGGCGACGATACACGACCGCTATTGAAACAGCCGGGCGCTGTGGAAAATCTGCTCCATGAGCGGGCGGGGATTTACGATTTTGCCGATCTTGGTACTGGTACGGACGGTAAAACGCCGGACCAGATCGCTGAGATCATTAGTAAACAACTAAATCTTTGTGATAAACAGTCACGGCCGAAAGATGCTGAAATTATACCGGTGAACACCTCGTCAGGCGCATATAATGTGCATGTGGCTTCCGGGATTCTGGATTCGCTGCCACTCTTCATTGACAAACTACCGAAGCGTTGTGCCATTATCACGAATCCACTGGTGGGTGGACTGCTGTTGGATCGGGTTATCGATATACTCTCATCACAAAACATTGAAGTACTACCGATCATTATTCCAGACGGCGAACGATATAAATCATTAAAGACCGTTTCGAAAATCTACGATATTCTTTTAGAGAACCGCTTTGATCGCGGTGATATGCTAATCGGATTGGGTGGCGGCGTCATTACCGACATAACCGGCTTTGTGGCGGCGACGCTAAAGCGGGGCTGCCGGCTGCTGAATATTCCGACCACGCTGCTCTCGCAGGTGGACGCCGGCGTCGGTGGAAAGACCGGCGTGAATCATTCCGCCGGAAAAAACCTGATCGGTAGTTTTTATCAGCCGGAACTGGTTCTGGCGGACATTGAATTATTGAAAACTCTTTCAGAGCGTGAATTCCGCAATGGTCTGGCGGAGGTCATTAAAACAGCGCTGATCCGGGATAAAGATCTTTTTGCATATTTGGAATCGGAAAAGCTTTCTGTTTTAAACAGAGAGGCCAAGGCGCTGCAGAAAATTGTGACCCGTTGCCAGGAGATCAAGCGGGATATCGTGCAGGCCGACGAAAAGGAACTTTCGGGTATTCGGTCGCTGTTGAATTTTGGGCATACTGTGGGGCATATGATCGAAGCCGGCAGCCACTACCGGGGCGTGAAACACGGCGAAGCGGTGGCAATCGGCATGGCATTGGAAGCGCAAATCGGAAGACAGTTATCAGACCTGGAAGAGCAAGAAATCGGACGAATTATTACATTGATTCAGGACTTCCAACTACCGATTTCGGTTCCTGAAAAACTTAAATTGAAAACGATTCGTCAACATTTACTGCAGGATAAAAAAATAAGTAATGGGGTGTTAAAATTACCGGTTCTGACGAATATCGGTAAAAGCAAAATAGAGGAGCTGCCATGGGATCGTTTCGTGTCATACATGGACCAAATTTAAATCTTCTGGGGCAGCGGGACCCGGATCATTACGGGACGCTGACGCTGGCAGAGATTAATGAAAAAATACAGGCATTTGGTAAATCCAAAAATGTCAAAGTAGATATTTTACAAAGCAATCATGAAGGCGAGATTATTGACGCTATTCAGAACTCAGGGGGGCTGACCGGGATTATTCTGAATCCCGGCGGCTTTACTCACAGTTCGGTGGCGATCCGGGATGCTGTCGAAGCCGTGGATGTCCCTGTAATCGAAGTCCACCTGAGCAATATCCATGGTCGTGAATCCTTCCGGCAGAAGTCGTTGATTGCGCCGGTTTGCCAGGGCCAGATCAGCGGATTGGGGCACCAGGGCTATATTCTCGCGATAGAGTATTTTATCCGAAAAACCACATCCTTATAGAGGAGAAAGATTAACATGTTGATAATTATGGATGACTCTGCAACTCAAAAAGAGATTAAACGAGTTACTAACCTGATTAAAAAAATGGGAGGTGATGTGCATCATCTTTCGAACAATACAGCAAACTCAATGAGCATTTCCGGCGATCATTCCGGTCTGAACGCGGAAAAAATTGCCAAAATGCCCGGCGTGAAAAACATCAATGATGTGAAAAAACCCTATAAACTCGGCAGCCGTGAAATGAAATCCGAGGACACCATTGTCAAGGTTGGCAAGGTTGCCATTGGCGGCAAAAAACTGACGATCATTGCCGGTTCCTGCGCTGTGGAAACGGTGGAAGGGACCAATGAAGGCGGCCGCCTGTTGAAATTACTGGGCGCCAATTTACTGCGCGGCGGCGCCTATAAGCCGCGGACATCGCCCTATTCGTTCCAGGGATTGGGCAAACGGGGCCTTGAGATACTGGCCGACGCCCGGGAACTCATCGATATCCCGGTAGTTTCCGAAGCGGTGGATACGGAAAGT
>Ga0180007_10002732_pt1 | contig 20532 bp, 23 predicted proteins | sample MM_PC_MetaG_FD_121122 | JGI IMG/M metagenome (GOLD analysis project Ga0180007, IMG submission 121122) | Groundwater microbial communities from the Aspo Hard Rock Laboratory (HRL) deep subsurface site, Sweden - MM_PC_MetaG | ecosystem: Environmental > Aquatic > Deep subsurface > Groundwater... | reverse complement strand
TTAAATGTGCGGAATTATTGGTGCGGTATTAAAGTTCCACTATTGTTACTGCTGAGAAATCAGAGAAGTCTTGGGCGTTGATGTGTAGTGTGGTTAGGGGTGTGAATCGAGATTGTGTTTGTCCTCTTTTCTCTATTATGATATTCCAGTGTAGTCCGTCTCTCCTGACAGAAATGCTCTTGCACTTTCTACACTGGATTACTTTAACTCTTTCGCCTAATAAATTTAACTTTGTCTCTACTTTGTTTGGCTCTTTGCACTTGGGACAGAATGCTATGGAATTCATCTGCTTCGCTTCTTTGTTCCTAGAAATAGCTTATCAACTATCCAGCAAATGAGGACAATAATGATAATAGAAATTGAAACAAAAATTAGGCTAAGGGCAAGTATCGTCATTTTTTACTTCCCTAATATACCCTGTCTATTTTCCTTTGATGATTTTGTAGATTGGCTTTAATGCCTTCAGTGTTCCTGAGACAGCTTTCTTTGCTTGCTTCTTTCGTTGCTCTCGTGCTTGCTGCCTCGCTTTTTCTAATGGGGCTAGTGCCCTTGTCCTCTTCTCCTGAGCTTTTCTTTTTGATTCAAATGCTCCAGCTCTCTCAGCAGCTACCCGTGCTTCCTTGAGTGCTTTGTTCCGGGCAAGCCCAAGTTTCGTCATCTCTCTTTCGTGCTTCTCAGCTTTACGCTTTCGCATCTTAATCTTGATTTTGGCTACTGTTCTCTTTAGTCTCATTGTAAGCTTCCTCCTTTTTGATTCTGTCTATCAGTGAAACGCTACTCATAAAGTCCTGTTGTTTACCTCTAATCTTCGACTTGATGCCTTTAACAGCTCCGCGGGGCAGTGATAGGCTAATCCCTGTGGCTATGAGTGCCCAGCCTGCAAAAGTGTTTTGGGACACTGGAATTAAGTGTGTGGCAGACCCTTCTACCCCAAAGACGATACCTTTTCCTGCTATGAAGAGTAGTCCCAGTGCACATAAAAGTAATCCACCCATTGTTTACCTCCTTTCTATTATTAAGATTTTCTAGGTTTATTGTGTTCTAGTATCTTGTAGCTCTCAATTGTGCAGTCTCCTTGAATAAGCTCCAAGAGCCATTGCCACCGCCAAGATTTGTGTTTCTTAACCTTTTTACAGGTTTGTTGCTTACTTCCTTCCATTGCCATTGAAGTACCTCTTGAGACTCCATAGGTATTCTTCAGTGTGAGGAACTACCTTGCAGAAGAGTCCTGCTAGTTCGTTCTTAATTACTAATCTGCCTTCATTTGTCCTGCTGTCAAATACAAGCAGAATGTCAATGAAGCCTTTTAATACCTGAAACCTAGGACAGAATACCCGGTACTTTCGGCTGAACTTGGCACTCTTCTCACTGCAACCAATCTCGTCATATTCGTGCTCAGAGCCTCCGTCTCTGAGTAATTCATATTTGCCATACTGCTTTATGCCCTTCTCAATGGCTAGAACTGTGGCTATGCTACCTTCACGTTTCATTTGCCTGACCCCTACCTCCTTTCTAATCTCTGTTACAAACCTTGATTACTTCAAATATGTCAGGCTGTGGCTCTACCCAGTAATAGGTTGTGCCAATCAGAACTAGGTTGCCAGCGTGCCCGTCTTTGTTGTCTGTGACCCTTATTCCATAATATAACTCATTCCAAGTTAGTGCCTGTGAGACAGAATAGCTCTGTTCTAGTGCTAATTGCTGTAATCTAGCTGAGTAATCATCACAATCAGCTGTATCAACATCACCACCATTAGGTAGTATGAATCTAAAGTCTAGCCCATTATACCATTCCTTGAAGGCTGCCACGCTGACAAACTGTCTTGGGTAAATGTTACGATAAACAATTACCTCAGTTGGTACTTGCTTTGTAACAGTAATGTAAACTGGTTTGTCAACCTCAATAGTTTCATAAATAGGTTCGTATTCTGTGACAGTTATATAGCTTATTACTGGCACTTCAACCTCTATCTCCTTGGGCTGATAGGTTAGTTGTCCAATAACAAAGCTCATAACAAGACAAATTCCAGCTATAACTAGTCTAAGCCAGTTTTCTATTAGCCAATACATTGTGGCTCCTTGAAGATGTAATCATTTTTTATACTACTGGCAGTGGCTACTCCTACTAATACCCACCACCAAGGTGCTACCTGTGTCCAAATGAAGTGGTCGAATACTGATAATGCTAATATCCCAACAAAGGCATATTTCCATTTTGTCCTTACCAAACAAAATAGTGTTACCCAAAGCCAAGCTATTCCAGCTATTAATCCCACTTGGTGAACAATAACTAATGGTAAATTATGGGGTATTGGAGGAGAGAAGTCTGTTATTGAGTAACCATATCCCAGTGGTCTTATAGGCGGTATTCTCCAGTGTGTTAACCACCTGTACCCCGTAGCCTCATTTATTAGTTCATCTCGCACTCTAGCATCTTCTTCAGTTATAACTTCCATAGTGGCTGCTTCCTTAGCTTGTGCTATCATACTGACTGGATACATACAAAGAGACTGAGTGATGCCTAGTGGAGTGCAGATGACTAGAACAATTATTAGTGCTCCAATGGGAGCTAACATCTTCTTGCTCCAGTCCCTCCTTACTAATACTGCTATAAGCAGAACTCCACAGGCAAATATAGCCTCAGGTGCTCCAGTGAAGAATAATCCCACTAGGGCTATAGCGGTAAGTATCCACTGCTTCTGCCAAATGCTAACTACTGTGCCGAATACCAGCAAACCAGTAGCTATGTCATAGTTGGTGGGACTAATCCAACCTCCAGTCTTTATCCCTGGTAGGACAATTCCATAAACTAGACAGCCTATTGTCCCGATTACTACTGCCCAAGCAAAAGGTCTGAATAGTTCCTTGCCTAATACCTGTCCTGTGAGGTAAGCCCCAAATAAGTAAATCCCGAATAGCATTGGAGCAAGTAGGGCGCCAATACCTTCACCTAATGGATTAGCAAAGCCTGAACCAGCTATAGAGGCTGATATAATAGCTAGGGGTATCCATACCTTTTTATTGCCCAGTGTAATTTCTTTCCTGTGGTCAAATAGGACTACATACATTCCTAACAGGCTGAATAACAAGCCTACTATTGGCAAGAAGGCATACTCCTTCCAAGGCTGCAAGGGGTTATGTATGGCAAACAGGACAAAGCCTGTTCCTATTATCCAAGCCCAGATTTTGTCTTTCACTATCTATACCAACTCCTAAAGGCTCTAGCTTATTCCTTATCTCCTAGCGAATTGACTATCTTGCTGTTTGCACGCCAAGTAGCAACCACGATTTTTCATATTTCCGTATTAATGTTCTATAGGGATGGTCTAATCGCTTTTGTGCTGATTGTGCATTTCCCTTCGTTCTGTGGCGAGATATAAGATAATATCTACCTTCGGGCAATTCAAAACAAGTCCGACCGCCATAGGTATATTTACTAACCTTCAATACCATTGCCTTTTACCTCCTTTCTATATTATTTATACCAGCTCCTAAATGCTTTCTTGTGATGTTTAGCATAGTGGTGCCTCAACCATTGCATACGCTCAGCAAGCATTCCGTGCCTCAGATACTTCCTAGGAGCATCTGCACCACATTTGCTACATTTGAATCGGGCTAGTGGCATAATTTACCTCCTTCTCTTTTTATCACCTACAATGATGGCACTTGCTACAAGCTATTGTGAGTTGGCCATCACTGAGCTTCGCTAACTGCTTTATGTGGTAATCTGGGTCGTGCAGTTGCTCATAAGTCATTGTTGATGGGTCTCTAAATTTCGGTTCCTCTATTATACTTTTCTCTTTCAGCTTTGTTTCTGTTGTCATTATCCCTTACCTCCTCTATGTTTTGATTTCCTTCTTTGCTTTCTTTGGCTTCTTTTTGTTGTGCCGTCCTTTCTTACCCAATTTTACCTCCTTGTTCTTCTCCTTTCCTTTTTATCCTATCCTCCCTGTATTTGCAAAGTCATCAGAGGCTTTCTTTTCAGCCTTCTTGCTTCTAACCAGTCTCCTTCTTCTAGCTCTGGCGGGCATTATTGCTCTTCGGAACCTACTGTCCTTCTTGTCATATTCCTCTTGTTCCTCAATATACTCGTCAAGGTCGTCTTTCTCTACCATTGACTCAGGCTTCTCCCTAATCCCTAATGCTTCAAGAGCCGATACAATAGCAAGTCCTATGCTGAACCATCCCAGTCCATAATAAATATCCCAAGTTATAGCAGATTGAGTAAAACCAAACAAGGCTATCAGCAACCATCCAGCAACTGCTCCAAGGCTCAAGGCTGGCTTCCTGAAGTGGTAAGCTCCTACCATTAGCCCTACTGCTAAAATTATCAAGCCTACAAAAAATATAGCATTAGCTGTTGTCAATCTAGTCTTCCCCTCCTACATACCTTATATTAGCTTCTAGTTGCCTTCTCCTGTAACTGCTCTCCAGTCAAAGGTAGTAGCTGCAGTTACATTGGCACTGGTATGAATGGTAAACTGAGTTGCTGTGTAGGTATCAATCCAAGAACTAACTGCTAATCCTGGGTTGCTGGTCATAGCAACTTGCACTCTTGTAACATTGTCAGACAATCCGTGATTAACTACTATTGCTCCTTCATTTATTAGCATTGTGGCTGTGCCTGAGTTCTCCAGAACTAAATCTAATCCTGCTAGATATGCCAGTTCTTTAGTAAGTTGCCGAACTTCACGACTCGTAAGTGCATATGGCATTTGGGCAAAGAGCGCACCCGAACCCTTCCAATTGAGGCTTCCATCAACATAAGCATATACACTTAGCAACGATGCACCTGCCTCAATAGTAGTGGCATCTGAGAAACTGCCTTTTGATATTCCCTTACTGTAAAATGTGCCTACTCTAGTTGTGTCATTGTAGGTAAATATAAGCACAAGAACTTCATTCTGTGCAAAACCCAACGCAATACCTGCAGCTTTTACGACTCCACCACCCGTGTATACAGCACGAACTATATTGCCACCTGCATTGCTTGTCTTATGTATTTGAAAATTATTGTTAGCGTTGAACGCCCAACCCACTAACTGTCTTTGGACATTTTCTGTCTCAAGGAAATCAGGAGATACAACCATTACAAAGGTTCTACTTCCGCTCAAAGTTATGTTAGGGGTTGTGCTATACTGAGTTGTGCCATTGAAGGTTACCTTCCCCAATCTTCCAAGCGACCCCCAAGTCGGATTATTTAGTAAAGTTAAGTGGTTGCCATAGTTTGAATAATCGTAAGCCCATGTTCCTTGCTGAGCAGCACCTTGTATGAATGGTACAATTATATCTGCTTTGTTAAAAGAGGAAAGTTCAAGTTGTGGTCTACCCGGCTCCTCAAAAAGCAGTTTCTTGCCAAACGGGTCATTCACCCAAATTTCACCACTGGCAGAGTTCATTCCGTTATGGAACTCGCACTGTGCACTATGCCCAGCTTGAGCGTTCGTCCCAACATCAATGGCTATTCTACCAGTGTAAGAACCGCCCCCTTCACATTTATAATTTAGAAATGACCCAGTTAAAGACCCATCATTGAAGATGCCCTTGGCATTATTTCCAACTAGCCAGACCATTATCTCTAAATAGCTTCTACCTAAAGCCATATTATTCCCTATGTAGAGTCCAACTCCATCGGCGGGAACTATCATATCAATTACTTCAAGACGAGATTGACAAGTATCTGAAGCATTAGCAGTAGGTGCTAAGTAAATACCATAGTTGTTGTAACTAAGATGGATATCTCGTAAGATAAGTCCCTCAATTTGAGATGAAGTACCCTTATCTACCACAATAGCTTTGTCACAGCGACGAATGTCAAGATGCTCCAGAGTAGGACAATATAGACAATCCTTTATTACAACACCTACTCTGCCAGTGCTTGCAACTGTGCCTTCAATTCTAAATCCTGATAATGTCGGGTTAATAACAAGACCAGCAGGATTATTGATTATCTCAAAGCATGGTATTCCAGTGGCACAAGTTGAAGTTATTAAGGTGTTTTGCCCTCTGATACTTACTCTCTTAGTGGCAAGGTCTATTGATACCTTGTTACTAAAGGCAAGATTAGCTCCCAAAACTGCTATTTCACCCCCACCAGCAGGCAAGGCATCAATCGCTGCCTGTATCTCTACATTATCAGCTGTGCCATCACAGACATAATCTGCCTGTGCTTTACTAGAATTAGAGCTATCACTGGCAGCTACTGTGAATGTAGCAGTTCTACCAGTAGGTATACACCATTCGTCAGCAGAGGCATCTGTTCTATAAGCATAGTAAGTAGTACCTATATTAATATTTTCTAGGATATAGTTAGTAGATGTAAGATAAATTATTCCACCAGCATCAGTACTAAAGTCTCTAAATACCCAGTTGCTCTGAACACCTGCAGAAAATAAGGGACTTCCTCCATCTCTAGCAAAATAAGTTGCCATCCCTGTTCCTTGAATAGTGATATTGTCTATTGCCCTACTGACTATTGCTGAGAACGAATAATTTCCTGCTAGAATAACTATCTTTCCTCCAGTAGCTGGCAAAGCATCCATAGCTTGCTGTATCTGAATATTATCATCAGTGCCATCGCAAGTGTAGTCTGCTATCCCAGCAGCATAAACCTCAGTTCCAATAGTAAAAGTAATCTTATCTTGCCCTACTGTCGGAATAAGATTCTGTGGAATGTTAACTTGCGGGCTTAAACTTGAGCATAGAGCCAGCAATACTATTCCTGTTAGAACTCTGATAATCCATTTTTTCATTGTTACCCTCCTTTAGAATAAAAGATTTAATATTGCCTGAGCTACTAAGTAACAAACTAGCCCAACTGCAACAATCGTTATTGTTACAATAGGTGACATTCCACAGGTAAGCAATGCTATTATAATCCCTGCTGCTATCACAATTGGGATACTATACCACAATAGCTTGGTTGCTATTGCCTTGCCCGATAGAGACTCAAAGCTTCTAACTTCGCCATAGTTAGTTCCATCAGCATTTACTGCTCCCCTGTAGTATACCGTTACTGTAGGGTCAAAACCAGTTATAGTGGCTTGGTAAACTCCTGCCGTTGTCATTATTACTGCACTTGAGCTGGTGCCACAGGCAGGGGAGTATCCCCAGTCAAAATAGGCAGTGGATGTAGGAAAGCTATTCATATTGTTTATTGTGCCGTGCAAGGTAGCACTGGTCTCAAAGAAGAAATCAATACCAGTTGCTTCTCCTGTCGTGATAACTGGAGCAAGCCCAGTAACTGTTAAACCATTACCAGTCCTGGAGACTACAAGTGATGAACTAGCTATCCCTTGCATATTCGCCAGCTTCTCTGATATAAAGCCTCCAAGTCCAACGTAAGCCAAAGTTGGAGTAGCACAAACAATGAACAGGAGTGCAATAAACAGTATTACACTTATTCTTATAGGCTTGTATCTTGTTATTACTTGTTCCAATCTAGTCTTCCCCGCCTACGTAACGAACATAGCCTTGTGCCTTTAATATCTTGATAATGTGCTTGAGCTTGTCCATTCCAATATGGGTCTCATCACTTAATTCTCCTAGTGTACAGGTACCCTGTTCTCTTAATGTAGCTAAAACCTCAAACTTTGAACCGCCAGACGAAAACTCATCAGCCTTTTTCCTGCCTATCTCAGTAAGCCCGAAGCTCATATCAGTGGTTACCTTTGAAGTTCCCCTGCCAAACCATTTCACTTTCATAGTCTACCTACCATCCTTTTCCTTTGTAAAGAGCATAGCCTTCCTTAAGTGGGATGATGCGAGTATAGTATTCGTTTCTTAGTCTGCTTTGTGTCCATTCTGCATCTTGTCTATTCCCGTAGATTCTGTGTAAGTGAAAGGGATACCATCGTTTCTTTCCTTTGCGGGTAACTTCAAATCTTCGTATTTCCTGTGCCATTCTAAATTACCTCCTTATAGTCTACTTATTCCTCCCTGCGGAAATCCCCTGCTTTTACTCTTGCTAACAAATAGGTCAAAGAACCTCTTGCCTCCTAAAAAGTCCCTGGGCTTACCACCATCTATTATTACTGACTTGGGTTTGCCCACAACTTTTAATACTCCTTCTCCCCCAATGTATGTAGTGCGAAATATCCTGTAACCTGCTTGGTTGTTGCCTAGCCACCGACACCTTACCTCAGTAGTAATGGCTGGCAGGCAGGTGAACCTGTCTAGTTCATGCCTTCTAGGCGCGTTTCCTATGACAAGTAAGTCCAAATGTCTCCACCTCTTGAGAATAGCACCCAATAATATCCCCATTGGACTGAATGGGTTGCGGTTGAGCATATACTTCCAGAATTCTGTTAGGAATAGCACGCCTCCATTGAGCTTCTGTTCTCCTCCTGTGTCCAGCCACTGCTCAGCTAAATTTGCCATACGCTTGTATAGCTTGAGGTCTTGTCTTGAGATTTCCTTTGGCAGTCCCTCAACTAACTTCTCAATATTACCTAATTCCTGTGCTACTGTCATCGTATTGAAAGGCTCATAACTACCATACAATTCTCTGGGCTTTTCGTCTTTCAAAGCTTTCCTGTTCTTGAAGCACCTCTTGATTATCCATGATACTACATTGCCGAGCAGGTCTTTTCCTGAGCCTACCTGTCCAGTAACAATAGCAACACCTCTCAATAGTCCCCACCTGACTACTTTGTCGGCAAGCTCAACTTCTTCCTCTGACAAGTCATCTTGAAGCTCAAAGCCATAAAGGTCATCTTCTTCAGGTGTCTCATCAAATAGTTCTGGGTTAAGCAATTCAGTTGTTATCACAATTAAAACTCCTCAGCTTCCCCTAAATCTTCTTCTATCCTAGCTGATAGTTCCTCTTGTGTTAAGGTGGCTAGTGCCATCTTGTGGTCTCCTCTGATACTACGCCTGTACTGGGCATAGGACTTACGCCATATCTCAGACAGCAGTATTGGCTTGCCTTCCTCATCATAAACACCACCCTTGCCCGAAACCCTATCAGCCAGCATTTTAATCCCCGTCTCCATAGCAACTACCATAGATAATGGTAGCACCTGATTAAGTGGGATATTGGTTAGTTCGGGCATCCTCTCATCGGGTGTTCTGAAGAGGAGTTCTACAAGCTCTAACTTGGCTACTTCTCTGTGACCATCCTTGCTAAACTCTTGTTCCTTTTGCTTTATCTCTGGTTTCTTCATTCTATACCCCTGCTGCTGCCCTTAATACTTCAATGCCTTCCTGTATTGCCCCTATATTGCTATACATATAAAAGCCTAGTCCAGCTATAGCAACAAGAATGAGACCGAGCCATATATAGAGAGTTGAAGGCTTGGGTTGTTTTTCAAGTTGCTCTAACAGGGCTTTCTGGTCTCTTGAATAGGCAACTGCCAGTTCTGAGAACATCTCGTTTTTCAAGTTATACAGGAACTCAGGTGATAGCAGACCCTTTGCTTGTTCCTTTGGAATACTCAATGGCATCAGGCTGCCTTCAAAGAACACTGCCTTTTTTGCCTTTGCTTGCAAGAATCCCGGCCAGTTGGCTGGATAGTCTACCATGTAGGTTGCCAGTCTATCTACTAAGAAAGTCTTCCCTTTCTGTCTTCCCTTCTTAACATCCTTTAAGGGAATTTCTACTGTTCCATGCTCCACCGGGTAAAGTTTCTCATAGCCATTACCCTCCTTGGTAATGAACTCACACAGCAGTTGTCCTATTACTCTCCTTTGAAAGCTCCTCTTGAGCCACATTAAGTAAAATAAAATGAGGACTGTGCAGCTCAGTGCTGTTATGATTTGTATTATTCCGCCTGACATAATTGTTTACCTCCTTAATTTAGTAGTCCACTCCACGCCCAGCGTGTCTAGCCCTTCTTGTAGTCTCTTGTAGTGTTCTGTCCTTCCTCATTGACCTAGCTTTTAATTGCTGAGTTGCTGTTGCTGTGTCCCTAGTCCTTAAAGCAATAACCTCAAAGTCTCCATCTATCTTGGCATAGCCTACAGAATAAGCTTCATCCTCAGAGTTAAATGCTCCTAGAACATACCGCTTTCCTTCTTCCAAGCAAGAGCACCACCAGTAAACTCCTGTGTCAAGGTGAGGTTGTTGTTGGAGCCTTTCTGCTCTTTCTCCAAAGCCTTCCAACTTTTCTTCAAAACTTGAATGGTTTCTTTTCTTTAACTTCATTGTTCCTGTCCTCTTCCTGTTAACCCCATCCAGATGGTTAATACGCCAGCTATTCCCATTAGCACCGGTACCCAAATTGGCATTGTGTTTGCTATCATACTATTGAAAGCTGAGCTAGCAGGATTTAGTGCATGGTATAGTATTACCATAGAGTCAAGCCAATCCTTCAAAGCAGGGAAGCCGACAACTACAAATATTAGAGTTATGCTACCCGTCATAATAAGCCACATATTGACCTCCCTTTTTATGTGCTTCCAACGCCTCTTACAGCCATTATTATGCTAACAACAATCCCAAGCGAGAAGCACCAGCCTACATATTTTAGAATTTCCCAAGAGCCTGACAAGAAAGAATAATCCCACCAGAACATTATCCACAAAGCTTGCACCCAAGACCACATCAGAATGAAAAAGCCACCTATGGCTGTTAGAGGATTGCTGAACGACCCGAAGCTGGGGTTCAACAAGGTGAATAATGGGGTAGTGGTGTCAGTGCCAAGGTATTGCTGGTCTAATGTGTTGGATATGAACATACCTCCCAGCCAGAGCAATGCTGCTGCTATGATATAGCTTGTTTTCATTTTATCCTGCCCTTCCTGTTCTACTGAATTGCCAAGCTCCTACAAGGAATATTATCATAAACGCCATCATAAACATCGGTAGTAGTTTTATTAGAGAGGCTATGCCAAAAGCTGATGCTAACGCAATCATTGCTGCTACTGCGTGCTTTGATACAGCTAGAACTACAACACCGAAGCCTATACAGCCAAATATGCCTAACAGGAACCAGAAGCTAGGTAGAGGCATATCCAGAGCAACTGCCATAGCATTGAAAGCACTATATAGAGGTATCTCTGAGAAGTTAGTGTAATTTGGAGTTTGAAACCATCCAGTAGGTGTATCTGGTGTGCCTGGAGGTGCTGCTCCTGTAGGTGCTCCTGATGTCGTTGCCATTACAAATGTATAATTATCTGAATAATTGTCTCCGCTTACTCCCCATGCAGAATAGTAATAGGTATGCCCAGAAGACAATCCCGTGTGAGCATAGCTATTGAGTGCTCCAAGATAAACCTGTGTTCCATCTGTAATATTATCGGCATAAGCTCCTGCTTTCTGTCTGATAAGGGTATTAGTAGAACCTTCTCCCTTTGTCCAAGATAGCGATACGCTTGAAGTTTCAGGGAAGGCTTTGAAGTTAGTAGGCACAAGAACTGAAGTCCTTGTTGTGAATGTGAGGGCAGTCCCGTTATCAGTTCCAACTGTATTGCTAGTTCTAGCTCTAAAGTAGTAAAGGGTATTAGGAATAAGATTATCTACATCGGCATAGGGATATTGTCCTGTAGTATAGCCTGCCACCCAGCTAGTATTGTCGCAAGTTACCCAATCCTCAGTAAGAGCGTGGTATTGGAAGCTTACATTACAAGACTCGCCACCATCATCTATTAGCACAGAGTTGAGTCTAGCTGTAGAAATAGCAACGTTAGAAGCACCTTGAGTAGTAATTATTGGTAAGGTTGAATAATCAACAACAACATAAATCTGAGTGCATTTAACACGGTAAGCATCCTCACCTCCTTTAAGTCCTATCCCAACTTGCAATGATGCAATATCAGCAACAGTCCAATTACCACCACCTGGGCGGGTTAATATTTCACTATAAGAGGTAAAGGCAAATGTAGCAATTGGTACAGTTACCACAGTACCTGCAGTCTCACTAACACCCAAGAGTAAAAATGGCTGGGCTTGTTTGCTGCCAGGAGCATTGTAGGCATTAACTCTAAAATGAACTGTTACACTATTTATTTGAGCTCCAGCTGGAATAGAACCATTTTCTAAATTATAAGCATCTTTAGCCTGAGTATCGGTACTTCTGTAAACATAAGTGCTATAATCATCGTAAGCTATATCGTCTACAGCCTCCCAATTCGTTCCTGCAGTTACTGCTAAGTTTGTATAATTTCCAGTAGCATTTGGTCTTAATGTTTCAGTTAGGACAGTAGCTAATACAGGTGTAGCTGATAGCAATATAGCTGATACTGGTAGTATCGTAGCTAGAACTAATAATACTGATAATAGTCTTTTCATTATACTAACCTTGCCTTTCTCATTGTGGTAAAACCACTTTCCATACAAAGATTACTAAGGCTAGGAATGTTACAAGTCCAACAAGCACCCAGCCAATTAAGCCGAACCAAGCACCTCCCAGCAAGACTGCATAGCCAATTATTAACCCGAATACCAGTTGACCCGAAAGAGCCAGTATTGCTAATGTCCCAATAAACAGTAGGAATATGAGAATACCACCTGTTGTTTGTCCATCCACATTGATTATGCTTCCCCAGTTAGTTAGTGTCCCAGCAACAGTTGTTCCTACCTTCACTTCCCAGTCTGTCCCTCCTTGCATTGCGTTAGTCCAATCTGTTTCTTCACGTCCCGGCTGAAGAACAGCCATCTCAAATAGGTTTGGTCTGATTTCATTTATACTTGGAATTCCAAGCGAGAATATAGTGTGCCCTGTTGCATTTAGGACTTCTCCCAAGTCGGCTACAAAAGCTGTTAGTGTAGTTCCATCATATTCCGCAATGGCATTGGCTTGAGATAATACCCACTTGTCTAGGAAGGATAGCTCTGCCCCTGTCCAGTCTAGAAAGGTTAAGGCAAAATCTGTGTAAGGGGTGCCCGCAAAGCTCCCAATCAGCCTTACCTTGTAATCGGTGCTACCCCAATCAAGTGTATCGGCTAATGCCTTCCCAATATATATGCTCCCAGGTCTGTAGCCCCACATCGGGCAGTTGACTTGAGCTTTGACCGTTGTATCATCAATTAGTTGTAGATAGAAATAGGACATTACATTCTCGTTGGGGTAATAAGGAGTATAGAAATTCTTATATGTTAATGTAATCAGCCAGTCTCCTGTCTCAAGATAGCCACTGAATACCTGAGCATCTTCTACGCTCATAACAGCTTCACCCCATATCTCAAATAGGTAGTCCGCAGGACTGTCGCTTACCCAAGTTATGCCAGAGTCAGACGAGTGAGAGCCTACTGCATTATCCAGAGCACCTAAAGCTACGCTTTGCCACATAATATAATCGGTAGCATTGCCTGAGAGTACTGTCACAACGATAGCATACTTGGAAGCACCATCCAAGGTTATATCTGGAACATCAAAGTCATACCATACATAGCCTGTGGTCATCGCATTGCCGTTAAGGCTGGCGAAAGTTAGGTCGGCACCAGTTGAGAAGTTATCACTGTCAGCGTGGGTAATTGACAAGGTTACTACTCCAGGAGCAGTTCCTATCCTCTTCAAAGGAATTCTGACCGAGGTTACTCTGTGAGATGTATTATCAGAGGTAAATTGCTCGGCTGTCCAGTTAGCTGAATAGATAGTGCCACTGTCTCCAGTGCCTCCTGTATTCAGGTTCTCATATAAAGTCGCACTGCCTTGGGTGCTGAATACCCTGTCACCTCCATAGCCCCAGCCTTCTGCATTATAAGCCATAGCCCTGTAGTGATAGACTGTAGCAGGTGTAAGGGGTGTTAATTTTCTCCAGAAGTCATCCCCTGTTGTCCAGCTACCAGTATCTGTCCAGTTATCTCCATAGGCTGTTGTCATACCATACTCAAAGCCTATTTGAGTAACAGTGCTAGACCCTTCTAAATTGATATGGGCATTGACTATTGCCCACAACTTATCAAAGCCAGAGCAGGCTATGGTAGTTACAGTAGGAATTGTTCCTCTATAGCCTCTATCGTGAGTTGAGTCTTGAGCAGCAGCACCCGTAGCGTTGACCTCGCAATAATACCAACGACCACTACCATCAGCAGGAGCAGTAGCATCACTATGGGGGTCTGTGGTAGCACCGCCGAGTAGGACATAGCCAGCATCGGCATCAGCATCACTTCTATACCATTGATAGGTTAAGTTTATAGGTCGCCTGAAGCCTCTATTTGAACCAGAAGTCTGATTAGCACAACCAGCAGCAGTGAGGTCGCATTTGTAATACCTGCCAGCCCCATCGTTTATGCCTTCGCCAGCAAGGTTCAATTCTACGTGGGCTTGAATAGCCCCGTCAGAAGCAGAGGCAGTGCCAGGAGTTACCGTTCCTGCTGGTGCTGCATTATCATCATAGGTAGCAGAGGTTGCTCCGCCAATAGGATTGTAAGAAGCATCACTATCACCATCGGACTTCTGCCATTGATAACCTAATGCTCCGGGTGCTCGGTGCCCATTATCAGCACTACTAGCAGCACTCCAACCAGCAGCATTACCAGCCTTAACTGTATAAGCATAAGTTGTGCCATTATTAGTGCCTGTCCCTGCCAAGCTCAAAACTATCTTGTCAGGATAAGTTCCATCAGAGGCTACTGCGTTTCCAGCAGTTATTGAAGGTGCTCCAGCAGTGTTATCATCGGTAGTGTCTACATCGCCTAATTCAGCACCACAAGCTCCTCCATCTCTGAATAACTGATATTTAGTAGCCCCATCACTCTTTGTCCAAGTTATTGTAACCTTGGTGCTGAGATTGTCAGTAGCAACAACATTAGTAGGGGGTGCTGGAGATGCAGTATAAGTAACTACCAACTTAGGCTTGTAGCCATCGCCTTGGTCAGCCAAATAAACTCTGAAGTATGAGGCTACACTGCTTGTCCAATTAGGAGCACTATTAGCAGCATCGTATGTTACTTCCCTCGCCCCAAACTTTGATACCCCTGTTTTTGATATTGCTGCTTTCCCTGTAGCATTTAGTGTAAAATCATTATACCCGACTATGCTAAAGCTAGAGTAAGTAATTGCCGTAGCGAAGGCAACAGCTCCTAAAGTTTGATAATCAGCAGCTATTAAAGCTACATTGGAATTAGGATTAGACGCATAGATATTTATTTCAGGGGAGACACCCAAATTATCAGCTTTAGAATACCCGTATAACGAAAGAACAGCATCTGTTATAGTGCAAACATCAGGCAAGCCTGCTGTATTAAAAAGCAGTATGAGGCGATAAAGTTGGTTCCATCTAGCTGAAGTGGTTCCTGCTGCAAGATATGCGAAATCCAAAGCCCCATCATCGTAGGCATAAGTTCCAGCACCATCATGTATATCTGCCCAAGTTAAGTTAGTGCCAGTCCGCATCACAACGCCATCAACGCTTGAGGTCTCAACATGAGCATCAGGATAGAAGGTTTCTGGGTCAAGGTGAGCTATTCCACCAGCATTAATAGCAAAGCCACCAAAGGTTACAGTTGCCTTTCTTCCTTGTGCACTAGCTTCAGTAACTACCGAAATATTATCAGTTATATCAAGGGCATCATACCAGCGAATGGCTTGCACAAAGGTATCGCCATTATAGAAGTTTACTCCAGTGGTTCTGGACTCAAGAGTAGTAGGGTCTTCCTTCAGCAACTTGTCTGAGGTAGCTACTATACCACTTGGTTTCCAGATAAACCTTATGTTCTGTGCTTCATTACAGGTCTGACTAATTGTAATCTTACAAGGTGAGCCATTTCTAAAGAAGTATTCCTCCACTCTCTGTCCTATAACAGTAGTGCCAGTTCGGTAAAGTTTGATACCGTCACTGACTACTTTATATGAACGAATGACATCCCAGAAGCTAGTGTCAGTCCATTTGCCCTGCTTGTTCAGGTATTCAACAGTCCACCTATCATCATAAACCTTGACTTTGGAGAAGGTTTCATCGTAAACGACAGTGTAGTAATCATAGAACCTGACTGAACTCCAAGGGTGCTGAACTTTGTAATAGCTACCATAGTCGTTGAAGCTATACTCTATCCAGCTGCCATCAGTAGCACTTTTAGTGAACTCTGGACTGCCAGCAAATACTGTTTGGTAGGTGCTGCCTCCTAGGTAGTAAGTTTGGGAGGCTCTGCCTCTTTTGCTAATAACCTCATCTCCGGGTGAATATCTGACACCTTCAATAACAGCATAATCAGTGATAGAAACAGCTCTTGCTGGCAATGCTGATAGAATTGAGGTCAACAGCAAGGCAACGATTGTTAATCCTGTTATTAGTTTCTTAATCATTCTGTTCTCCTATGTCAGAATTAAATAACTGTGAAAAATCAACAATGTTCATTGCTTTGCTTTCCTTATCCTTTTAATACCACTAGAAAGCGTTATTCCACTTATAATGCCTGTGTATATAGTCATCCAGATAACACTGATGTAATTGCCCATTAGCAGATTCATAACTAGGAATGCAACCAGTGTTACAAGGCTCATAATTCCTATTGTTGTAAGAACTATACCTATTTTCATTCCCTTACTCCTGCTAGACTAATCATACTTTTAGTCCTTTGATACCTATCCTTCTTGAATTTAATGGCACTTTTCCTGCCTGCCTTCCTAGTAGGTTTATCAATAATGATGTCTTGTATTCCCATATCAAGGGTCAAGAGCCAGCTCGGTGCTCTGCCATAGAGCAACTGGATTGTTTTGTAAGCACTTCTTGACCCCTTAACCACCTCTGTTCCAAGTGGAGGATGTTTTGACCTGCTAACATCACTCTTCTTTTTATATGGGGCTACTATCTTATACCACCAAAGTCCTTGTCTCCAGCAGATAGCTCCCTTTCCTACTCTTACTTCTGCTATTTTTGGCTCTACCTTTTTCTTTGGAAGTATCACAGGAAGTGGAGGTTTTCCCGGCACTGGCTCAGGTACAAGAGGGAGAACTGGAGAAGGCTTTGGACTAGGAGGAATGGGACCTGGAGAAGGCTTTGGACTAGGAGGAATGGGACTAGGTTTAGGAGAAGGTATTGGACTAGGCTTTGGAGATGGACTTGGAAAAGGTTTTACTGATACCAGCTGTGGTGATATGAGTGGGGAAGGGGCTGGTGATGGTTGAGGTGATACCTTTGGTGATATTCTTTGAACACTAGCACTAATATTAGCCTTTTCACTTGGGCTTAACCCCTTCATTGTTGATATTGAAACCATAGTTGGATAGCCTGATGGAACTGCCTCTGCAACAGTAGATGATATACTTGCCCTTGCTGTGCTTGAAAGGGCATATAACGATACTGGGGTTGAAATCTTCCTTGCTAGACTAGCTGATACTGATGCTCCTAAAGAACTAGGAACTTGAATAGCAATGGTTGGTGTTGCTCCTACCGAGACCTTAGCTGAACTAGCAGGAGTGAAGCGATAGCCTGTCAGGTTTGAAGGACTGTTACTGGCTACTTCTATGGCTGCTTTCTTGAGATTAGGAAAGAGTTTAGGCAATTGAGCTTCAGTATAGCCCATAGCCTTTGCCCACGACGCCAGCCAGTCATCGGCAATCCCTAACTTCAATATCCCTCCCTTTTCAAAAGTCTGTAGAATAACGTAAAAGTCAGCAGCATCCTTTGGAACACCTGGGGCAGCAATACCCCTTGCTGGTGGTCTGAAGGCTGTTCCTATTTCTGTTTGCCTAACTCTCAATATAGTGTCAGCTTTTCTTACTCCTGACTCAGAGAGTGTCATAATATCAATCTTCCCAATACCGGGGTATTTAACTGTAATAGCTGGCTCTGCAACCAACCTGCCATAAGAATATGTTCCAGTGGTATCTAGCTTGGAGACTGCAACTTCAGAGATTTGTAGTTTGGGGTCTATAAATGCAGATTTGAGGTCGTTCATGTGTTCCCACTTACCCTGAACCAGCTTCTCAATTCGCAAGGGTGATGTGGGACTAATTCTATACTGGTGTTTGCTTGGTAGTCTTTTAAGTATTGCTAGTGTCTCATTAACAAATTTCTGAGCCTCTTGCAGTGTGAAGGTAGTGTGCATATCAAGGTCATGGATTTGTCGCCAGCCTCTTAATTCAGAAGCAAGCTGTGCTCTGATAGTAGTACCACCGTAGAGCATATCAACATTCTTAACTTTGGTGTTATACCTTCCTATCTGTCTCAAGAATACTGCCATCTCATCGCCATCAATATAAGCAGTGGGTTGTAACAAAACATCCTTTGCGAGATAAGGTACTTTCTTACCAGCGAACAGGTTGCGAGCCTTCAGGCTATCAGAAAGGTATTTAATCTGTGTTTGTGAGAAACCTGCCTTTGCTAGTACTGTAGGATTGGCAAATACTTTTGTATCTAGCGTCAACTCAGGTTTGTAGCCATCCATAATCAGTTTGGCTTCTGGCAGTGTGATGTCTCTGGCACCAATAACCCATTTTCCTCCTGACTTACCAATAACAGGGTTCTTGAATACTGATAATCCTTTCCAAGTGGGTGGTGATACTGCTTGTCCTTCAATAGCAGGAATTTTAACAGATGATATTTTAACACCCCTGCCAACAGTAATCATTAAAGGCAAGGCATATAGAATAGTACCTGCTACTCCTATTGTCCGTTGAACAGGAGATAAGTCAGCCCAATTCTTTGCTGTATTGTAACCTAAGAATCCTGCTCCTGTGGCTGACACACCTGTTATTATACCTTTCCCTGCTAGTGAAGCCATAATAGCTCCGGGGGCAAAGGCTGTGCCTATCAAGGCTACATTGACTCCCGTTAGTCCCCATTCTACCGCTGAAATGTCTTTAATGGTATATTCTGGTAGGGCTGCTCTAGTCGCTGGAGCAATGAATGATACAAGCTGAACTCCTAGACGCCTAGCCGATGCTGGAGCTAAAGCTGTCTCATTTTCGGGGTGAGTGCCAAGTTTGTCCCATTCAGGAGAGTACATCTTTCCTGCTTTGACGAGTGTGTCTCTCTGGCTCTCAAAATCTTGGACTAGCTTCTTGTACTCAGAATCAGTGTAAACCTTGCCAGTCCTTATGTTCAGCCAGTTTCTTTCACCTGCTACAGCTATATTAGTATCTATAGAGGCTTTTACTGCTGATACTGCTCTGACAACACTTGGTTTCTCAAATCCAACAAAGTCTAGGTCGCTTTCAGTAACCGCTTTGTCCTTCAAAGCTAGGGGCAAGTTGTAGCCACCATCAATCTGATACTTTTTGTCTAGTGTGGCAACAATGGTATCTTGCCTAGTCTTGTCAGCCTCAATAGCTACTAGTATAGCATCAAAGCCATTCTTTTTACCAATGGACTGGTATCTGTTAGGTAGAACATTAAAATCTTCTTTGTTTATCCACTTGCCGTCAGGCAATTTAATATGGCTGTCTTCAAATGCCTTCATATAGGTATCGTAGCCTTCTTTGTTGTAAATTTGATAGAGGCTTGGAGAAGCTACTTTTAGCTCTGTCTCAAACTCTTCAACTTGTTTTGCAACTTCTTTGTTATAAGCCTCAATGCCTCCTTTCTTATAGGCATCTCGCAATACTTGAGGTTGCTTTTTTAATTCAGTCTCAAAGGCTTTGCGGATTTCAACTTGTTCAAGAGGAAAGTAGCCCTTAGATATTGGGTCATATTCAGCACTCTCAGGGACAAGGCGTAGGGATTGCATAGCTAAAAAGTGTTCCTCCGGGTCTCTGATACCAGCTAGTTTCTCCAAGGCAGCAGTTTCAACTAGGAGCATTGGCTGACCTTTTACTACCTCAACCAGCTGAACATCTTTAGGTTTAGCAATCTTGAGAAGAACTTCTTTCTCTTTGGTAGTCAGGGGAGCAAATTCAGGGCTTGTGGGATATTGTTGGAACTTCTCTAGTGTCTCGGCAGCAGCTCTCTCAGACATCCCATATTCTTCAGCAAAGCTACCAACATCAGCTATTGATACTCCACGAGGTGGAATGAAGCCACCCCTAGCTTCAACTTGGCTTCTAGACAAGGTTTCCTGTAGATACTCACCTGCAGGGGCATCCTTAAGTTGTGTTCTGACAATAAACTTATCAAGGTCAGAGGTTCTTGTAATACCAATAGGAGTGCCTGTGATAGCAGGCTTGAGAGTTGGTCTTTCTACTGGTGGAGTAGGTTCAACAACAGTAGGCACTCTTAAAACTGCAGTAGGGGGTGCTAATGTTAAGGCTGGAGCTGGTGCTAGGATAGAAGGCTCGGCTCTAGGTGGTGCTGTTATCCCAGTAGCCTCTTCCATTTCTGCCCTAACAGGTTTAAACTCTTCTGCTCCGGGGTCAGCCTCATACTTTGCTATTGTCTCAGCAGCAGCCTCAACCGACATCCCGTGCTCTTCAGCAAACTCTTCAGGGGTCAATTTTAGTGCCATTATAATCCACTCCTATTGCAGTAAGGGGAGCAGGTTTCTTGAGTTGCCCGCTCCCCCTAGAGGTCAGGTTACTACTACTTGAGGAACTGGCGAAGAATGAGGATTACTGCACCCGCTGCACACACGATAGGCACGATATTTGAGATGAGCTGCCCACCAGCCGAAGCGAGGACAGTGCCAGTTATCATGGTGGTTATCAATGTAGTAGCGATGATGTCACTTACCTCCTACTTTCATAAGAGAGTGGACTATCCCATCACCCATTAT
>Ga0180007_10002731_pt1 | contig 20536 bp, 22 predicted proteins | sample MM_PC_MetaG_FD_121122 | JGI IMG/M metagenome (GOLD analysis project Ga0180007, IMG submission 121122) | Groundwater microbial communities from the Aspo Hard Rock Laboratory (HRL) deep subsurface site, Sweden - MM_PC_MetaG | ecosystem: Environmental > Aquatic > Deep subsurface > Groundwater... | reverse complement strand
CAAAGTCTGATCTAAAGAGTCAAGAGAAATCTTGCAGGGAGTCATTCTATCTTTTTGCGCGATGTTTCCGGCAATTGAGTCTCTGGAAACCCAAAACCATCTATCCCAGTAGTTTTCATTCAACACATCCAATGACAACGAGTCTGTGTCAACCTGCAACTTAACGCTGTCAACACCTGTGTAAACAGAATCATTGATTGTGAAAGTGTTGTTTTGGATTTCTTCATTCGTCTTGAAATGAACGTGCTTGAAAGTGACGTCTGCAACAGGGGTTACTTTTAATGTGAAATAAGCAGTGTCTGAAAGCTCACCATCGCTTGAACTAATGCCGATAACGCTTTCTCCAAAGCCGTCAGGTAATAATTGTGTTAAGTATAAAGAGTCAGCACTAAGAGAAACATTTGCAAGTGTTGGATTGCTTTGGGAAACAAGACTAAAAGAAACATTATCATCTTCAAAATCACTAACATAGTCTGAGAGGTTTAACAGGTGTTTAGGATTAGAATCCTCCTTAACACTCTGATTAGGAACATTAAGCACAGGCGCGTGATTAGAATAATAGCAGACATCTATAAAAAACAATTACAAATTCTAGTAATAAAAATAGGTCATAGAAAAAACAATTACAAAAAATAATTATTCTTTTATATTTCAATGTTAGATTATGATTAAACAATTTCATCGGATTTAACTTTTTGTTTATTGGATGAAGTAAACGAATTCATAGAAACATAAAAAAGAGTTATTTTTAAATACAAGTTCTAATTCTAAAATTCAAACATTAGGGGTGGTAGTCTAGCTTGGCTATGATACGTGCCCGGGGAAACAAAAATCCGAGATTTCACAAAAAGCAAAGCTTTTTGGGACACAGAAAACTTTGTTTTCTGATTGTTTGAAGTTCGGATGTGTTCCGAACCGCACGTGGTCGTGAGTTCGAATCTCACCCACCCCATTTTTTTAGAAACATTCATTGATTGGTTTTCAAGAAAATTCTTTAAATATGTTCACGATGATTTTTCGTAAAGTTTTCAAAGAATTATTTTACTGTGCTTCTTCGATTTTTTTATCAAGAGTTTTTACAACTCGTTCATTTAGAAGTTGGTATTCAGAAGATAAATCCTTTGCTTTCTCACCACCACTATACCTTTTGTTTATTTCTTTTGCAGCGTCGAAAGTTAAGTGTTCAAAGCGCTTGTAATTAAGTCCTGTTACCCCATACTCTTCTTCTGCAATCCTCATCATTTCACAGAAAGCATCTTCATCGGCGAGTTGTGCTCCTCTGATGACTGATTCAACACTTCGCCCTTCTTTATAAGCGTCAGAATAAAACTTTATGTATTGCTCAACCCAGCCTATTCGCTGATATTTTTCGCCAGCAGCCCTAAGTTCTTGAATGTTTTTCTCTTTTATAGGGTCAAGATTTAACAATTCTTTTGTTAGTTTGGACATTTTAATATCTGTAGTAACTAAAGATTAAATAAAAATGTTTCTATTTTTTAGTAAAAACAAAAATTATTTAACAAGTGGCAAATAGAAAATTATATAAAGAAGATAAATATTAATCTATAATAAATTAATAAGGGTGGTAAGGTTGAAAAAATTCATAATATCATTGATTATTCTAAGTTTTGTATTGTCAACAAGCGTCTTGGCTAACGAGAACTTCTACATAAAAACATCAACAATGCAAAAAGATGTTTTTCTCGGAGACCCGGCAATTTATAATATATCAATAACTAATCTTCTTGAAATTGACGATGTGTACTCATTATCAACTGTGAGTTCTGACTGGATTATAACGCCAAGCGGAATAACAATTCCCACAGGAACAGCAAAAGAATTATCTGTACAATTAAAATCAGGCTCAAATGTTTTGCTGGGAGTTCATGGAGTTGAAACAATAATTGAATCCGCAAGAACAGGAGAAACTCAAAAAGCACTTTTTTTGGTAAATATCAAACCATTCGACCCAGTATTTGGCAAGTACAGGCCATCAGTTGTTTTAACAGTTGATATGAACAAAGAAGTTGATCCGAGAAAAGATGTTGAATTAGGAATATATCTGAAAAACAGAAACTCACTAGATATAAAAGACTTGCAAATAAAAATAGACGGAGAATTGTTCTCAAAAGAATACTCTTTACCTCTAGGGCCTTTGGAAGAAAAAAGAGAAGAATTATTATTTCCAATAGATGATTTGGAAACGCCGGGACTTCATAATTTGAATGTTTTAATAAGCGTAAAAAATGTCACGTTAAGTCAGACAAATAAAAACTACGAGGTAAAACCTTATTCTGTTGTTTCAATGGACAAAGAAACAAAAACTGCTTTTTGCAAATCCAAAAAAACAATAACTCTTCATAATAACGGGAATGTGGAAAAAACACAACAAGTGAAATTAAAGGTTTCTTGGTTGAAAAATATCATAACAAGCACGAGTCCTGATGCCAAAACAATCAAAGAAGACGGTGAAAGATACTTGTCATGGGATGTAGTTATGCAACCAGATGAAACATTGCAACTATATGTTACTCACAACTATCAATTACCAATTCTTGCGATTTTAGTAATAATACTTTTGATAATTGCGTATTACAGATTTAGAAGCCCGATTTTGATATTAAAAGATGCATACATACTTGGTTCGAAAAGTTCAGGTGAAAAATCAGAATTGAAAATAAGATTATTCCTTAAAAATAGGTCTAGAAAGGAGATTCCAGCAGCAAAACTTGTCGACAGAGTTTTAAGTATTGCAGAGTTTCAAAAACAAAAGCAACTTGGAACATTGCATCCGACAAAAATTAGCCACAGTCAAAACAAAGGAACAATAATTACATGGGATTTAGAAATGCTTGAGCCTTTTGAAGAAAGAATCGTGACCTACGAAGTTAAATCTAAACTGCAAATAATAGGTACTATGAATTTACCTGCTGCAAAAATAAACTTCAAGCACAGAGATAAAGAAAGGACTGTGTACTCAAACAAAGTGCTAGTTTGATTTTTTATTTTTTTCCATAATCTTTATAAATGATACTATTTTCTTGTCACTCGAGTAACTATGGGAAGAATCAAGACACAACTAGCAAAAAGATTGAGTCAAAAGCTCATATCTAGAAAAGGAGAACTCTTTTCAACAGACTTTGAGAAGAACAAGGAACTTGTAGCAAAAAGCCTCGATGTCCCCTCTAAAAAAATTAGAAATGTTATAGCAGGGTATATATCTAGGTTAGTAAAAAACAGGTGATAAACATGTCCGATGAGAAAGTAGACACAGATAACTCTATTTACATAGGGGATAAGCCTTTCATGAACTATGTGACAGGTGTAGTGATCCAGTTTACTACAAAAGAAGCAAAAGAAGTGATAATTAAAGCAAGGGGAAAATTTATCAGCAGAGCAGTGGACATTGCAGAAGTTGCTTCAAAACGATTTATGAAAGACCAGATAAAGGTTAAAGACATACTAATAGACTCTGAAGAATTCCAAAACAAGGAAGGAAGAGAAGTAAGAGTTTCAATAATTGAGATTGTATTGACAAGAATCTGAATTTTTTTTAGAATCTCATTTCTAGCATTTTTTTAGATAGATTAAGAGTTGATTATCTTTGTAATTTCTGAGAATTTTTCTATCTTATATGCTTGATTATTTTTTTCTCCAAGATAGTATTTTTTTTGGTGGTTAGTTATAAAATCATCTATGGAACTAGCATCAGGTTCTTCTTTATAATTAACGGCGACAATACTTAAACCCTGTTTTTCTGCTTCGAGAAGTTCGCTTTTTTTATGAGATACAAATAAACAATTTGATAATTCTGTTTTTAAGTTTGCTTGTTTTAATGCTTTTTTGAAAAAATATATGTGTGGTTTACAAACACCTAAATCTCTAGATGATATTTGTTTAGTCACATATTTTGATAAACGAAAAAAATATTTTTTGTTTTCTTCTTCTTTTAATTGATTCTCAATCATTTTTTTCGTCATTTTCTTAAGTTCTTTCTCACTATAAGGATTATTTGTTAATATGAAAAAAGGTATTTTTTGAGTGTTGAGAAATTTAAGTGTTTTTGTTACACCTGGAAATAATGATGGTAATTCATTTGTTATTTTTTTTAATCTCAACATTTCAACATATTCATTATAAGAAGCATTCAATCTGTTGTTTTTGAAGAATAAGTTGATTGCATCCTCTTCCGACATGACTGTTTGACTCAGTCTCTTATAAGGTTGAAATTTTGAATGAACTGTATTTTCTGATAAGATTTGATTGCAATGTATATTGTATAGTTTTGTCAAAACTTCTGTTTTTGCACTAAGATTTTTTCTACAATCAAATAACACATCTCCTGCGTCCGATAAAATTGCTTTGTAAACCATTTTAATTGAAATAGTCTTTGAATCTTTGAGTGATGGTTGTAAGTTTTAAAGGTCTTTTAAAACTTCTTGGTCCTCCTAGAGATATTTTTGTATGAATCATAACCGGCCCTTTTATTAATCTTGCTTCTTCTATTGAGTTATATAAATCTCCTGGTTGATTCACAATAAACACTTTTTTATAGCCTTGTGTTGCTGCAACAACTGAAAAGTTGGCAGTATTAGAATCTGATGTTTCTTCACTGCATGAACCATAAGCGTTATTATCAAGAACTATGTGAATTAAATTTTCTGGTTTTTGCGAGCCTATTGTTGTTAATGTTCCAAAATTTGTTAATAAACTTGCATCGCCATCAATTACAATAGTTTTATTTTGTGGTTTTGATAGTGAAAATCCCAAGCCTAAAGATGATACGAGTCCAAATGATCCTGTATTATAAAATTGATTTGGTGCATCATATCTTTCAAAAACTGATCTGCTGATAAGGCCTGTTGTTGAAAAGATTGCATCTTTCTCTTTGACAACTTGCATTATAGCATCAATAGATTCATCACGGTTCATGCTTTTTATCTGGTTTTTCTCTAAGTTAACTATTCTATTTTGAATTTCAAATAAGTTTTCATTTCTGCTTTCAAAATCCGATTTTGCTTTTTTAGTTTTGTTCATTGTTGTTTCAGAATGATAATAACTATCATCCCACCCTCTTTTTATGAGCAAAACTGCTGGTTTTTTGTTTTTGTTCATGAACTCATAACATTCATTAACTTTTTGTTCTATTTGATTGTTTGATAGTTCTGTATAATAAATGTTCAACAAGTCCAATATCTTCTTGGTAATATCGCCATTTATGAAATGTTGTGGTGCATCTTCACCTTTACAACCTCTGTATGCTATAACTGAAAGTAAAGGAATTTGACAAGGTAATATTAATGATGTTAACTCGTTTGTTGATTTAATGAGACCAGAATTTTGCATGTATATCAGAGGTTTTTTCCCGGCCAGATAAGCACCTGCGGCTATACCGATTGCTTCAGGTTCGTTTTGCGAGGGTATTTGCATTATTGATGGTTCATCTTGAATGTTCTTTATTATTGTTTTTAAGACACCACAGGGCACGCCAGATGAAAAATTAAATCCCAGATGTATCAATTCTTCAGTTAGCTTATTTGCTTTTAAGCTGTTTGTTTTTGTCAAATCATTAAATTTTTGTATCATTTATTTCACAACCATTATATTTTGTAAAGAATAATCCTCTGTAGTTCTCCCATACTCGTGGTTTTAATGTTGTTTCACTAAATATTTTTTCCACAATTTTTCTTTTTTTCAAGAAATATTCAATATTGTTAGCTTCAGGATGTTTCAATAATCCTTGTGCTGGAACATATTCCTGCATCGTATTTATTATTGGGAAGGTTGTAAGTAAAGGTTTAAATTCTTTCATCTCTCTTTCAAATACACTTAACGAATCCAAACCAGCGATATATAATATTGATGTGTCAATGCCTATTTTTTTTGCTTTGTTTAAAATATTCTTTATTTCAGATAATTGAATTTGTTTGGATTTTTTTAATAAATTATTTCTTCTTTCAAAACATTCAACTGTAAAATAGATATTAAAAGGATTTGCTTCTTCAAATAGTATTCGCAAAGATTCTTCTGATCGAATTTGAGCGCCAAGATATTTTAAAGAGCCCTTAAATTTATATTCTTCTCTAAAAACATTGTTTAGCATAAGAAGATGTTCTAATGTTTTGTTTTCATCAGGAAAACAACCAGTAACGACGCCTATCCCTGTTATGTGTTTGAAATTAGAAATTTTCTCCTCTTTTAGTGTTTGATTTATTTTTTTCCTGATTTTTTCTTTTGTTGTTAAATCTTTACCGTCTGCATCTTTTGGATTCAAATTATATGTTCCACAAAATTCACAACCTTTGCAAGCACTTCGACTATTGGAGTTTATTGTAATTTCAGTTCCTAATATTTTACCTTTAATTTTTTCAAATTTTCTGAAGTAGGTGCTATCACACACATCTTCTTCAGGGGTGTTTGCAATACCTATTTCTTCTCCAAGAAAACTCACTTTGTTGTTTATATGTGTCCATCTTGAACTTGTTGTGTTTGTTATTGCGTGAAATAATGGTTGTTTTGAATTGTGTTGTTTCATTTCGAATCTGATTCTTGGGTTATCTGTTTTGTTATAGGAAATGCCTTCTAGGTTTAACGCTAGAGAGATTATATCTGTTATTGGCACATCATAGTGCTTTTTGAGAATCTCTGCTTCAGCCAAGGATTTTAGAACTTGATTGGTTTTTTGCATGTCTTTACCACCCGTCTTTTTAAAAGAATGTTGTTATGTTTTTAAAGGTTCTTGTTTATGCTACTTATTAGTGGTCACTTATTTGTTTTTTCCAAAAACGCAATAATAATCTTTTTTATCTTTGTACAAGTCTAGAATTCTAAAATCCTTAAAATGTTTCTTTATAAGTTTTTGATTATAAATAAAATGAGTCAAGCCCTTTTCATTACCAATAGTTGGCTTAAAAGTGTTGGGTGCAATTTCTTTGGCGGTTTTTACAAGACAATAACGAACCTTTCCACAAGCAATTCTTCCGGCAAGAGTAATAAATACTAAACCATCTTTCTTCAAGATTCTTCTAATCTCTGAAATCGATTTTATAATGTTTTTTTCTGTCGAATGCTGCAAAACCTGAACAGAGATTACTGCATCAAAAAAATTATTTCCGAAAGGAAGCTTTGAAAAAACATTTCCTAAAAACAGGTCTGATTTTAACTTTTTCTTTTTAAGTTCTTTTTTAAGAATCTTTAGACCTTCTTTTGCATTGTCAACTCCAACAACATCAAATCCCTGTTCTGATAGATACAAAAGATTTCTGCCAGCACCACATCCAAGATCAAGAATATTCTTAACATTGTTCTTCTTAAAAATCTTAGAAAGCTGTTTCATTTCTTCATGAGGTTCGAGAATATCATAATGAGAATAATTTTTACCTTCTTTTTTGTAAATATCATTCCATTGTGTCATGATAGAATATTTAATATGGCAAAATATTTATAATACTTTGGTTTATAGCAAGAATTATTGGCCCTGTAGCATAGCCTGGTAACAATCTTCAGCAAATGATGCAAAGCATCGCGACCAACGGGAGCATCATTCCCATCAACGCTGATAAGGGTTGGGTAAATAGTGCTTCCGGCTTCGGACCGGATAACCTGGGTTCGAATCCCAGCAGGGTCATAATTTATTTTCTTTATTCAGAATTCACATTCATGATTTCCTTCATGATTACAAATGTTGGTTAGTTCAGTGAGATTTACAAGATTTTCTAGTATTTTACCCACTGTTGAAAATTCACTACCGAATACTCGAATACCAAATATTTGAAGCTTTTGTTTAGCCTTAAAACCCATTTCTTTTGCAATAAATAGGTCTGGTCTATGTTTCATTATTTCATCTACGGACTTGCAACCTCCACCTCCATGACGTGATTTGTTAGGATTTATCTGGACTTTGTTAGTTTTTGTATCACAAACTGCAAAAAAGGGGCTTTGTCCCAAGTGTTCACAGATTCTTGAGTCCAAACCTTTATCTTCAATTACTGGTATTATTATTCTCATTCTTACTTTTCCAGTTTATTTATTCTGTTCTCAATAGACTCTTTTTGCTCTTTTAACAAGGTTAATTCATCCTTTGGATTTACATTTTCGTTATTTCTTATCCATCTAGGAATATGTGTTTCAAAAAATATTTTCATAAGTCCTCTACCTCGACCGCCTGTTTCTGGTGCTCTATCGCTATTGTTTCCTCTTCCATCACCATTACTATTGCCGCCTCTGTTGTAATTTTCTCTTTGGTTTCTGAAAAAACCTCCTTGTCCAGTTGATTTGTATCCTGGCTCGTCATTTCCTGAGCAATAACCTGCTCCTCTTCCGGTTTTTGGGCCTTCTCCCATTGGTCCTGTTCTATCGCCTCTTGGCATTTTTATCACTTCTCCTTTATTTTATTTTTTTTATTTGATGACAGTGCATCATCTCTAATCATGAATGTGTTACATTGTGGACATTTTTCTTCTTTACATGGAACACCTGGTTCATGTTTTTTTTCATATCCACAGTTTGGGCAAATACAGTTTTTTGGTCCGCCTATTCCTCTTTTTTGACCTAGTGTGTTTTGCATATTTTGTTTTATTTTGTATATGCCCCCTTCTATTTTTATTGCTTTGCCGTTGATTAGGGCGTCAGTTATTTTTTTCCGAGCTTTGCATAGTGTTCTTTGGAATGTTGATTGATGAAAGCCCATTTTTTCTGCTGCAATGGTTTGGTTTAGCTCTTCCAAATCACTTAGTCTTAATGTTTCCCATTCATCTATTGTTAAAGTTACTTCATCTAATGTGCTAAGAGGTATCCCTCTTGGTTTGAAATAATCTATTTTCGGGGTTTTCTCGACTATTCTGCTTTTATGAGGTCTAACCATTATGCATAATAATGCATAACTATTTATAAATCTTTTGGTTTAAAGAGAACTTCTCGACAAAAAACATAGAAAAAAACATGGAAAACTTAAACTAAATCAGGATGAAAACCCAAAGCAGAAATGTTGCCAGCTAATTTATTATTTTGCAATTCAGAATATTTTCTCAAAACAGGTTCACTAATCATGGACATGACTAAAACCTTGGCATCATCAGCTCTATGAAGATCTAATGTTTGTTCATAAACAGCCATGCTGAGAGGTTTTATAAAAAATTTGATTTTATTCGCTGTCGGAATAAGATAAGGTCCTTCTGAAGTATAAAAATAATAAGCTTCATCTTTCTTGTCTTTATACATAATGATTTCATCACTATATGTGGTTTTAACAACATCTCCAATACAAGAAACTCTGTATATTGAAGCTTTTTTAAAATTAGTGGCGTCTGCTTTCTGGATTTTTTTATCGGCAATGAAAAAAGTAAAAAAAGGTTTTTTCAAATCATACTCGGTCATAACAAAGTATGGCTCCATTTTTAAACCCAATTTTTCATAAACTGTTTTTTCATCATCGTCTTTTTTCGTGAATGAATTACTCTTAGGTTTGGATGCGGGTCTTGATTTTGGTTTGGGTCTCATTCTTTGCTTTTCTTGTGGAATGTTTTGTAACTGAAGACCTGCAATATTCATATCCATCGCAAGGTTCATTTGTTCAATAAGATCAGTGAGTGTTGATAGTTTTTTTACACTATTGGTCAAAAAGTTTTTTAACTTTCCAATCTCAAGTTCATAATCGACAATTTCATGCTCGAGTTTTCTTCTAGTTTCATCATGTTCATAGCCAAATCTGAATGTGTCTGAAATCATATCAAGAAATATTTGTTCTTGATCAGGATTATCAACATTAATTATCCTTTTTGAGAATGATTTAATCTTACTGTAAGTCATAGGGCTTACTGGAAATCTTTTTTCAAGAGATTTTAAGAATTTTTCAAGTTCAGATTCATCCATAAAAAAACGGAATTGTTACTACTTTTTAAAGGTTTCTCGAGTTATCTCGCGTGATGATGCTTATTTGAAAGGAACTTCGTGGCATTCAAAAGAGCCATACAACCCTCTCCGGCAGCAATAATCAACTGTTTGGCCTTATTATTTGTACAGTCTCCTGCAGCAAAAATCCCTGTGTTGGATGTTGCCATAAACTTATTGGTTTTAATATGTCCAGATTCATCAAAATCAATAATATTTTTTAAAGACTCGAAAATAAACTTATTCGGAACCCTTCCAATTTCTACAAAAATACCATCCACTTTCAAAAGTTTCTTCTTTTTAAATTGTTCATACTCTAAACCACTAACAAATTGTTTTCCAAGAATCTTTAAAGTTTTAGCATTATTGATGATTTCAACATTTTTTTGGTGGATCATCTTTTCAATTAATACTTCATGACCTGTTAATTGGTCATTGATGTTTAGCAAATATATTTTTTTTGCAACACGAAGAACAAATTCAACAGCCTCTAAAGCTGCATTACCACCGCCAATGACTGCAACTGTTTTATCCTTGAAAAAAGGACCATCACAAACAGCACAATAAGTTAATCCTCTGCTGCTAAGCTCTTTTTCACCAGGAACATTGAGTTCACGAGGTTTAGCGCCAGTAGCAAGAATAATTGTTTCAGTGAAATAATCCGCTTTGTTTGTGGTGAGCTTGAAAGTTCCATTATTCTGCTTTTCAACAGATTTTAATTCTTCACCAAGACTTAAAGGAATATTATTTATTCTTGCCTGTTCTTTCAAATTATTAATCATCTCAACAAAATTAGTGTGCTTAAAACCAGGATAATTCTCAATATCACCAGCGACATTTAATTGCCCTGCAAAATCATTAGATATAACCAAAAATTTCATACGTTTTCTTGCAGCATAGATTGCGGCGGTAATTCCTGCAATGCCCGCACCGATAATAATAGTCTCATAAACATCGTTATCTTTCAAGTATTTAACCAATAAATTAATAGTTTTCTTTCTAGTGTCCTTGTTTCTTAACTCGGCAGAAAGATTTTTTTCATGAAGAACGTGTTCAACCCAGTCAGCAAAATCATTTTTATGAGCATTAACGTGTTCTTCAAAAACACTATCAGAAAAGTGTTCCAGTACAAATAATAACTCGCAAATATTTTTTACGCTTCTGTTTTTAAAATGAAAATATTGTTTGAAAGGAATCTCTGTCAAGTAAACACCTCTTTTTAAAATAAACTATAATCCATGTCTTTATATTTTTTATGGAAATGAAAACACTAATTATTTAAAAACGCCAACTCCTTAGAAAAATTTATATAGAAACTAAATTAAATAAGAAGATTGTTTGAAGATGATTTGAGGTGTAAATTGAATCTTTTAGAAAATATAAAGAACAAAGCAAAAAAACTCAATAAATCAATTATTTTTCCAGAGAGCACAAATGAACGTATTCTAAAGGCCTGTGAAATCATTGTAAAAGAAAAAATAGCAAGACCAATATTGATAGGTGTTCCAGAAGTTATAGAAAAAAAAGCAAGAGAAATAAATGTTAATCTTCAAGGAATAGAAATACGAAACCATCAAGAGTCAAATCATTTTGAAAAATATGCAGAAATGCTTTATAAGCGTCGAAAAAACAAAGGGTTGACATTAAATGAAGCCAGAGAACTTTTGAAAAACCCAATATATTTCGGTGTCATGATGGTTTATGCTGATATGGCTGACGGGCTTGTTTGTGGTGCGGAAAACCCAACACCTGCAACACTGAGACCAGCTCTGCAAATCATAAAAACAAAACCAGGAGTTGACATTGCATCATCATATTTTCTAATGATAAAAAATGGTGAAGTGTTATTCTTTGCAGATTGCGGAATGAATATTGATCCAACACCAGAAGAACTTGCAAAGATAGCAATAACAACAGCTGACTCAGCAAAGTCTTTCGGATTCAAACCCAGAGTTGCAATGCTTTCATTTTCCACTAAAGGCTCGGCACGTCATGAACACACAATAAAAATTGCAAAGGCAACAGAGATTGCGAAGAAATCACGTCCAGACATATTAATAGATGGCGAAATGCAGTTTGACGCAGCATATGACTCTGAAGTTGCAAAAATAAAATGTCCTAAATCACCTGTTTGTGGAAAAGCAAATATTTTCATATTTCCCTGTCTTGATGCGGGAAACATAGCTTATAAGATAACTCAGCGTCTTGGAAAATACTCTGCAATCGGACCGATAGTTCAGGGGTTGAACAAACCAGTAAATGATTTGAGCAGGGGTTGCAGTATTTCAGATATTGTTGATATCACAGCAATAACTGTAGTGGAGACAGATACTAAATGATTATCTTAGTGCTAAATGCAGGCAGTTCATCATTAAAATATCAAGTTATTAACTCTAAATCAGAAAAAATACTCATAAAAGGTCATGTTGATGCAATAGGTTTATCTAATTGTTCACATAAATATTCTTATAAAGAAGTTGAAAACAATACTTTTTCAAAAATAAAAAATCATGAAGAAGCAGCAAAACAAGCTCTTAAAACGATTGAAAGCACTGTGGGCTTGAATAAATTGCAAGCAGTTGGTCACAGGGTTGTTCATGGAGGCGAGCTTTATCAAAGACCTGTTAAGATAAATGATTTGATGTTGCAAAAAATAACCGAGTTTTCAAAACTCGCACCACTTCACAATCCTCCAAACATCGCAGGAATTAACGCTTGTAAAAAACATCTTCCAAATCTAAAACAAGTAGCTATTTTTGACACTTCTTTTCACTGCACGATGCCAAAGAAGGCTTATCTTTATGCAATACCTTTAGAATACTATCAAAAATGTGGTGTTAGAAAATACGGGTTTCACGGGACAAGTCACGAGTATGTCTCTTTAAAGGCTGCAAAGATTCTCAAAAAAAGAAATCCAAATCTTGTAACATGTCACTTGGGTAATGGCTCAAGCATTACCAGCGTTAAAAAAGGGGTGTCAGTTGACACATCAATGGGATTCACACCCCTACAAGGAGTTATTATGGGGACAAGATCAGGAACCATAGATCCATCAATTGTTGAATTCTTATCTAAAAGCTTGAAAAAAGATGTTTCTGAAGTGATGAATATTTTATATAAAGAATCTGGCCTTAAAGGTATTTGTGGTGAGTCCGATATGAGAATTATCAGTAAAAAAGCTTTGAAGGGTAACAAAAAATGTATTCTTGCATGTGAAATGCTCGCATATAGTGGTGCGAAATACATTGCAGCTCACATGGTTGCGCTTCCAAGTATTGATGCAATCGTCTTTACTGGTGGAATGGGTGAAGGATCATCTTTTATGAGAGAAAAGATTTGTGACAACCTCTTAGTTTTTGGTGTGAAGATTGACGCTAAAAAGAATGCTGAGAATAAAAGCGTTGATATTTCAGCTAAAAATTCAAAAATAAAACTTCTCGTAGTTCATACAAACGAAGAATTAATGATTGCAAAAGAAACAGAAATAGTTCTGAAAAAATTAGTATGATAAAAAATAATGTAGTTAAAGAAGTTAAATCAATGATTCTTGATTTATGTGCTGATAAAGATTTTATTTGGAAGTCTCATATCGAATCTGTTGTTAAATATTCTAAAATTCTAGCGAAAAAACTAGGTGCTGATGAAGAGGTCTGTGAAGTTTCTGCTTGGCTTCATGATATTAAAAAGGTTAAGGGTGAAAAGGGCAGTCATCATATTGAAGGTTCTAAAGAAGCTGCAGAAATTTTGAAGGGATACGAATTTTCTCAGAATAGAATAAACAAAGTAATGCATTGTATTATATCTCATTCGTCAGATAAGAATTATGCGCCTAAATCAAAGGAGGCAAGAATTGTTGCAAGTGCTGATGCTTTAGCTCATTTTGATAATTTCTTGAATTTAGCTTATGTTGCGTTTTACTTGAAGAAGTATTCTGTTGAGGAAGGCCGTGCTTGGTTGATAAAAAAGTATGATTCTTGTTGGGATAAATTGGTGTTTGTTCCTGAAGCTGTTGAGATTGCAAAGCCAAAGTATAAATTGGTCAAGAAAATTATCGGCTTATGATTTACTTTATTGCTGTGCCGAGACTCAACAGATGTTCGTGTGATTTGGAGTCGAATATTGGTTGCAATGCATAAACATGATTCGATAAGTTTGTTATTATTGGTTTTGTTATTGCGATTTTTTCTTGTAGGTTAATGTTTGCTTTGTATATTGCATTAATTTTGTGTCCGCTGTAGATTATTTCTGCTGTTGTGTTTGTTGATTTGATTAGTTTTAAACGATTAATGCTTTGATTAGATGAGTTTTTAACTTCTGTTTCTACTATTTTTTCTCCGTTTAAATCCAGATAATCCATGTTTGCGCAAGTGATTATTGAGAAAGGATAATCCTTGTCATTATCACCTCGCATACTTTCTTGTGGTATAATTGCAAAATCACAAATACTACCATGACTCACATCATAATTTTTAATTGTTTCTCCGATAAAAAAATTGTTGTGGTTGGATGTGTTTATTTCAACAACACTGTGAGATTTATCAGAATTACGAACTAGTGCGTATAAAGAATTGTTAAAACCATTCAATGAATTAATGTATTTAATATTTTTATTTGTTAAATCTTTTTTTGATATTAATATTTCATTAGTTAGCGTATTGTATAATCCATCATCATTAGCATCTATTGTTAAACCATTAAAACTATTTATAGATTGAATAAAATCAGACCTTTTTTGTTTTAATCCATCTTCTAAAGCACATATTTTTCCATTGATGGTACCAAAAAGCGTTTTATCAGTTGTTTCGTTATTATAAACTGTCCAAATAGTTCTTTTTGTTTTTGCTTTTAGTTTTATTCTCTTTTTTGTTTCAAAATTATAATACTCTAAAATATCATCATTTCCATAAAGCAATCCTAACATCTCCTTTTCGAATAGTGAATCATCAAGCATTAATTCTGATTCTTTGATTGCTTTGTTTTTTAAGTCTGTGAATTCTAATAATTTATTATACTGGTTTATTTCTATTCCAATCAGGTTTATTTCAGTATCGTATTTTTCTGTGTTGCTTTCTTTGGTTTTTAGGATTGTTGTATTTGCAGTTTCAAACGTGGTTTCTTTTAGTTCATTCAAGTTATCTGTTATGTTGTTTCTTAGTTTATCTAATTCTTGAATTGTGTTTTCTATGATTACATGAATATCTTTTTCATTGCTTTGTATTTTTACGTTTTTAATTTTCTCTAATGATGTGTTTAGATTTATCTTTGCTATTGCGATTGTTTCTTGATATAAGTCTATTTGTGCATTTGTGGATGCTATTTCTTGTTTTAGTGAATCTTTTTTTCTGTTATATGAATAGTCTACTCTGTCTGATATGTTTGATACTTCTGATTTTACTAGTTCTTCCAGTTCTTGTTGTTTCAGTGTTGCATTTGTGTTTTTTTCAGTTGCATCTTTTAGTAGTTTTTGCACTACAAGTATGAGGTTGTAGCGATGAATATCAGCCAATATCATGTTTGTTTCACTCATTTTATCACTTTTTTCTCTTTAAGAACCCCTCAACATATTTAAATGTTTCTATTTTTATCATTAAATAGTGGTAAAAATAGAAACATTTATAAATATCAGTTACCATTAACTATCATGGACGCACTTAAAACATATGAAACCACGCTAAAAAACGGAAACATACATATTTATCTTGTGAATTCATGTTATGACCGATGTGCTCATTGCTATATAAATGCGGTTCCTGAAACTTCTCCCAAAACAAAATCAATAGATACAGAAGATTTATTGCATTTTATAGACTTAATGCAGCAAGATAAATCAGTCGGATTAAACATAGGTTTGAGTGGTGGCGATCCCCTTTTACATCCTGAAATAACAACAATTCTTGATAGTATTTCAAATCATTCACAAATAGAAGTTTTAACAAGTGGCTTTGCATTGTCAAAAAGAAACAAGAATAATCGGCAGGAATTACTTGAAGCGCTTGTAAAAAATAATGTGAATTGTATCGTTGCTTCACCAGATGAGCCATATCACTCAATCACTTGGGATGATGTTGCTGATATTAGAAAATACATAAAGAAACAAGGATTTAATCCAAATAGACTTGGTTATCCATCAAAAAAGAAACAAACTATGCAAAAAGTCTTGCTCGGAACGACAATTATTGGAGGAGTAATGCTTGCAATTGATTATCTGCAAAAAAAAATTTGTGGAGAGAATAAGCCAACAATAATTCCACTTGGAAGGGGAAAAACTCTTCCAATAGAACAGCAAAAAACAGGCCAAAAGGATTGTAAAATGATTGAAAGGGCTGATCAGATATATGTTAATTATAACGGGGAATTACAATACTGTATGTATTCCTGTCATGATGGATTTATGAACATAAGTGAATTAAAAGAGATTGGTACTAAAGATGAGACAATTAAATACGTGCTTAACAGATTATCATACGATAAAACATTTCAAGATATGAACAAATATAATAGGTGTTATTTTTCCAAAAAAATCAGAAAAAAATGAATAGAAAACAAAAACAAGTTAATTCTTGGTACAAAATTATGTCTCTATTTTATGATTTCAGTATGAACTCTGAAATTCCTCCAGATGCAAGGCCTATCTTTTTTAACAAACTAAACATACAGGAGTCTGAAAAAGGAATCGAGCTCTGCTCAGGAACAGGTTTAAACATACCTTTTTATCCAAAATCAAACAGGATGTATTGTGTGGATATAAACTCTACTATGATGAAGAAAGCAAGGAAAAAAGCGAATACTCTTTCTTATACAAATATTGATTTCGTATTGAGTGATGCAAAAGAGCTTGTTTTCAAAAATGATAGTTTTGATTTTGGAATTTTTTCATATGCACTTTCAGGTACGCCGGATAATGAGTTGGCATTATCTGAAATGGAAAGAGTTGTGAAACCTGGTGGAAGAATAGGGATATTGGATTATGACGATTCATTTAGATTTCCAATGTGTGGTCTTGCCAAATTAAATCTCCACCAATTAGTCAATGATCGAAAAAATACAAGTGTTATTTATCATAAACCATTAGCCACCAAAACTAACAGATACAGCATTTATATTCTAAAAGTCACTAAATAAGAATTTGTATACAAAAATCAACGTCCGAACTCAAGTCTTTCAACTAAATACGTTGGAAGCCCTGCAAATTTCATCTTATCTTGTGTTGTTTTAAAGTCGTAGTTCATCCGTTTATATTCAAGAATATTTGTTGAAGAATCAAAAATCATGAATCCAGTCTTATTGTTACCATCTCTTGGTTGGCCGATACTCGGGGCGACTATCAGGGCTCTTTTTCTCAATTTATTTTTCTTCTTTATCTCTATGCTTTTGTTTATCCTTTTTTTGTTCTTTTCTTCGTATATTTTTGGCCTGTGCGTATGTCCGACAAAGCAATAATTGAATTTTCTTTCTTTGTCGTTAAAAAAATGTATTTGTGCATGGATTGGTCCGTGGATGTAGTTCATCTCTTCAGTTAAAAATGGTGTGCTGTGGGCAAAGATGATTTTGTTCTCTTCTTTGGTGTAACCTTCTGATATCAGTTTGTCGATGAATTCCAAGTTCTCTTTGGTAAGGTTTTTCATCGTCCAAATAAGTGCTTCTGTTGCGTATTCGTTATAGTCTCTCAGAAAATATGTGATTCCTGCTTTTATGTTGCATATTGACTGTTCATGATTTCCTGGAACTACGATGTCGGCGTTCTTTCTGATTATATCTATTGTTTCATTTGGGTTTGGTCCATAGCCGACTATATCTCCCAGACAGACGAGCTTATCCGGTTTATGCTTCTCTATCTCAGGCATCACTGTTTCCAAGGCTTCAAGGTTTGAGTGGATGTCTGATATAATTGCATACTTCATGAATATTTGGAAACTATTTGAGTATATAAATGTTTTTGTATTTATTACTGTTAAGTAATTAAACTTCGTTTTCTGGTCTGGTGTGAAACAATAAATTTATTAAGTTTAAGCCTTACTGCCTAATCATGTCCAAACATCTAGAATCTGAAATCACAAGACAGCAGCCCTTTAGAAATATAATGACAATTGTAAAAATTGAATCTCTGGAAGGACGAGGAGCAATTTCTGGTGAAGCCTTTGAAGTGCTTGCAAGTTCTGGCAAGAAATACAAGCTTCGATGCTGTAAAACCTTAAAACAAGCAAAACTAACCGAAAGAAACGTAACTCTCATTCCGAACTTATTTCCAAGATTTTATGGTCGAGAAGGCAGATATTTATTGTTCGATTGGATAAATGGAGAATTTTTAGGAAAAGAATTATCTTTAGATGTTTGCTATAAATTAGGCAAGATGGCTGGAGAAGCACATGCGCTTTCTGAAATAAACAAGAAGAAAACACCCTTTGACTTGTTTAATACGATTATAACAAATCTTAGAACACATAAAATCTTTAACAATCAGATACTAGGACAGATAGAAAAAACCTATTTCGCAATGATTGAAAAATTAAAACCAGATATAGTGTTGGAATTTCATGATTTTCACAGAGGAAATATTTTAGCGGATAAACACGGAAAATTATATTTTATAGATGAAGAGGGTTTTGGATATAAGGTTAAAGGTTTAGGTTTGGCAAAACCATTCTTCAGGTCAAAATGGATTAAAACCTCTGCTCAAAAAAGAGCCTTTTGGAAAGGTTATTGTGAACATCATAGTAACGATTATTTTGACAATGATTACAAAAAATTTGTACATTTCTTGCAGCTCATAAGAACAATTTCTACAAGAACAAGAACTGGCGCAGATTACATGAGCGAACGTAAAGACCTGCTTAACATGCTTGAAAAAAAAGGTTTTTTTGCAAATTTCTTCAGTTAAATCTAAGAAAGCTTTTTATATGAGCGAGCTCTTAATAAGAAAATCATGGATTTCAAACAGGAAATAGTGAATATTCTTGGAAAAGAAATTGGTTTATCAAAAGAAGAACTACTTGGTTTAATAGAGGTACCTCCAACTCAGGACATGGGGGATTATGCATTTCCTTGTTTTGTGTTATCAAAGATTTTTAAAAGAACACCAAATGAGATAGCTGTTGAGCTTTCTAAAAAAATAGAACCTTCAAAATCAAAAGTGATTGAAAGAGTTGTATCAAATGGTCCTTATCTTAACTTTTTCTTGAATAAAAAACTTTTTGCAAAAAACACATTAGAAAATATTTATGCTGAGAAAGAAAATTTTGGTCGAGGAAAAGAAAAGAAAGACCGAATAATGATTGAGTATCCTGCACCAAATACGAATAAACCATTACATCTTGGCCATGTTCGAAATATGCTTCTTGGAAAAAGTCTTTCAAACATCCTCATTTTTAATGGTTATAAGGTAATACAAGTGAATCTGAATAATGACCGTGGCATACATATTTGTAAGTCTATGATTGCCTATAAAAAATGGGGTGAAAAAAGAGAGCCCGATAAAAAATCTGATCATTTTGTTGGTGATTTCTATGTTTTATACGCAAAAAAAGTCAAAAGTGATGAAAAACTAGAAGTTGAAGCTCATCAGATGCTCGAAGCATGGGAAGAAGGAAACAAAGAAGTAAGAGCCCTTTGGAAAAAGATGAATAAGTGGGCTATCGATGGTTTTAATCAAACATATAAGCGCTTCGGGATTAAATTTAACAAGGTTTACAATGAGAGCGATCATTATGAAAAAGCAAAAGAGATTGTTCTTGATGCTTATAAGAAAGGTTTGTTTAAGAAAGATGAAGCAGGAAATATCGTAGCCGAACTAGAGCCTTATGCTTTATCAAATAAAGTTGTTTTAAGAGAAAATGGAACCTCAGTTTATATGACTCAAGATATTAATCTTGCAAAGATTAAATACGATGATTTTAAGATGGATCGTTCAATTTATGTTGTTGGTTCAGAACAAAATCTTCATTTTAAACAATTATTTAAAATTTTAGATTTGTTGAAATTTAAGAATACAAAGGGTTTAACGCATCTAAGTTATGGAATGATTGCTCTTCCTGAAGGTCGTATGAAATCAAGAGAAGGAACTGTTGTTGATGCTGATAACTTGCTCGATAATATGGAGTTTTTAGCGGCAAAAGAGGTCAAGAAGCGTCACAAACTAACTGAAGAAGAAGTGTTTGAAAGAGCAAAACAAATAGGTCCTGGTGCTTTAAACTTTTTCATACTCAAATATGAACCTGCAAAAGACTTTATCTTCAACCCAAAAGAATCATTATCGTTTGAAGGAGAAACAGGTCCATACATCCAATATGCTCATGCGAGAATTTGCTCAATTCTTCGAAAAACAAAAACTCCTGTGTCTGTTGATGTTGATTATTCTTATTTTAATACTAAAGAAGAACAAAGAGTACTAAAATTATTGGGTGATTACCCTGTTATTTTAAAGGAGTCTGCTGATTCATATAAGCCATCACTCGTTGCAAGATATTTATTAGACCTTTCTCAGAGTTTTAACGAGTTCTATCACGAGTGTCCAATTATAGGTGAGGTTGAAGAGTTGAAAAAAGCAAGGCTTTTATTGATATGTTGTACAAAAGAAGTTTTAAAATCAGGTTTGGCTCTGCTTGACATATCCGCTCCTGAGAGAATGTGAGCCTTTAAAATACAAAACTAT
>Ga0180007_10002730_pt1 | contig 20539 bp, 20 predicted proteins | sample MM_PC_MetaG_FD_121122 | JGI IMG/M metagenome (GOLD analysis project Ga0180007, IMG submission 121122) | Groundwater microbial communities from the Aspo Hard Rock Laboratory (HRL) deep subsurface site, Sweden - MM_PC_MetaG | ecosystem: Environmental > Aquatic > Deep subsurface > Groundwater... | reverse complement strand
TAATCAGTAGAACACCTTAACCAAACACAAACCTTTCGCAGGCGCAGTCTGGCCAGCTAGAGGCCTGTGTCTTTTAGATAAAATCTCTTTCACCTCTTCCGGCGATAACCTGCCCCTGCCAACATCTATCAATGTCCCTGCGATATTCCTCACCATCCTGTACAAAAACCCGTCTGCCCGGATGTATATCTCTATTATAGGGGATTTTTCAACAATGGTAAGGCTTTTAATAGTCCTTATTGAACTTATGTCTTTTTTATCACTGGACTGGAATGATTTAAAATCCTTCTTTCCTATAAAACATTTAGATGCCTTTCTCATGGCATTAATGTCCAGGTCATAAGTTATAAATGCAGAGTATCTATTCAATAAAGGAGAGCGAGAGCGCCTATTTAAGATTGTATACCTATAAAGTTTTCCCTTACTGTCGAATCTGGCATGGAAATCTGTCTTTACATAGTCTACTGAAAGTATGGATATATCTTTTGGCAGGTACCTATTAAGGCCCTTTTTGATATTGTATAGAGGCAGGTTTGAACGTACTTTAAAATTTGCGACCTGGGCTTCTGCGTGGCTTCCGGAATCTGTGCGGCCGGCCCCTATTAAGCTGATCCTTTTTCCGAAAAGTTTTTTTCCGGCCTTTTCAATCTCTTCCTGTACTGTCTTAAGTCTTTTCTCGTCACGCTGGCTCTGCCAACCGCAAAACCTGGTACCGTCATATTCGATTGTGAGGCGTATGTTGCGCATAAAGCGATGGGATGACACATGTCTACTTAATCAACAATTCCGCAATCTGCACAGCATTCAATGCCGCACCTTTACGCAGATTATCGCTGACTATCCAGAGATTAAGCCCATTTTCTACAGACTCATCTGCACGGATCCTGCCGACGAAACTGGCGTCTTTCCCTGCAGCATCTATGGGAAGAGGATATTTTTCTTTTGAGATATCGTCTATTACCTCGACTCCGGCGGAATGTCTTAAGATCTCCGTTGCCTCTTCCGGAGTCAATTTCTTCTCGGTCTCGATATTGACTGCCTCTGCATGCGAAATAAAAACTCCTACACGCACACAAGTAGCAGTGATCTTTATGCTGTCGTCTTCCATGATCTTCCTGGTCTCATTCACCATTTTCATCTCTTCTTTAGTATACCTATTGGGTAAGAATACGTCTATCTGCGGGATTACATTAAAGGCGATCTGCGCAGGCAGGACTTTTTTAACACCATCTACTTTGATGCTGGATCCTGGATGCTGGATCCTGGATTTTATAATCTGCTCGGTCTCGGCCCAGAGTTGATCAACTGCCTCTTTTCCCCATCCGGATGCAGACTGATAACTGGAAACAACTATCCGTTTTATCCTGGCAGCGTCATGGAGCGGTTTTAAGACTACTACCATCTGTATAGTCGAACAATTCGGGTTAGCTATAATGCCTTTATGTCTTTGGATAGCTTTAGGATTTACCTCCGGCACTACCAGAGGCACCCCCGGATCCATCCTGAAGGCACTGGAGTTATCCACTACTACTGCACCTGCTTTTACAGCTAAAGGCGCAAATTCTTTACTGATAGCGGCGCCGGCGCTGAATAGAGCAATGTCTATATCTTTAAAAGAGCCCTTCACAAGCTCTTCTACTTTAAAATCATTCCCGCAGAACTTTATTTTTTTACCTTTTGAACGTCCTGATGCTAAAAGGCGGATGTCCTTAACCGGAAAATTACGTTCTTCCAGCACTTTCAAAAACGCATGCCCCACCATACCAGTGGCACCGACTATCGCAACATTGTGTTTTTTTACCATAACATACCCTCTTGTTAAAATTCGGGACACATCCCAATTTCGAATTTTTTCGAATTTTGCGAAATTGGGATGTGTCCCGAATTTTATAGATTCTTTACCACCAGATCTCCAACTTCACTCGTAGAATACCCCATCTTTCCCGCTGAAAGGGATTTTAATTTTTCAGAAGTAACCTTCATCACTGATGCTTCTAATCTCTTTGCAGACTCCTCCTCGCCTAAATATTCCAACATCATACCCAGCGCACAGACAGCAGCGAGGGGATTGATTACATTTTTACCTGTGTATTTCGGAGCAGACCCTCCGATAGGCTCGAACATAGAAATGCCTTCGGGGTTTATGTTGCCGCCTGCTGCTATACCCATGCCGCCCTGGATCATTGCGCCGAGGTCAGTTATGATGTCTCCGAACATATTATCCGTTACAATAACGTCAAACCACTCGGGGTTCTTGACCATCCACATGCAGGTAGCGTCCACATGGGTATAATCCGTCTTTATATCAGTATATTCCTTTGCCACTTCATGAAATGTCCTCTCCCACAAATCCCATGCATATGTCAATACATTGGTCTTTCCGCAGAGCGTCAATTTCTTATGTTTATTTCTCTTTTTTGTATATTCAAACGCAAACCTCACACAGCGCTCAACACCCTTCCTTGTATTATGAGAGATCTGAAGCGCTATCTCGTCAGGTGTGCCTTTTTTCTTGAATTCGCCTAAGCCCTTATAAAGGCCCTCTGTGTTTTCTCTTACAACTACAAAGTCTATATCTTCAGGACCTTTATCCTTTATCGGAGTCCACACACCCGGATAGAGTTTAACAGGCCTCAGATTTATGTATTGGTCAAAGTGAAATCTAAGTTTTAAAAGTATACCCTGCTCTAATATACCCGGTTTAACCCCAGGATGGCCTATTGCCCCTAAATATATAGCATCCATCCCGGAAAGCTCCTTTAAAACAGAATCAGGGACGAGTTCTTTACTCTTTAAATACCTATCCCCGCCCAGGTCATATGATACGAGCTCATACTTGAAGCCGTCTTTTTTATGCAGCTCTTCTAAGACCTTAAGCCCTTCTCTCACAACCTCAGGCCCTGTCCCGTCACCAGGGATCACTGCTATCTTATATCCCTCGACTCCCTCGGCACTCTGCTCACTTCGTTCGCTTCTCATCCTTTGCCTCTCTTTCTACGAACCCATTTTAAAAGTCCTCCCTTTTTAATGATATCCTGTATAAACTTAGGGAAGACCTGTACATTATAATGCTTATCTTCGGAAAGATTCAATACCTCACCTTTATCTAGCTCCACTTCAAGATAATCGCCTTCTTTTATCTGGCTTATATCGTCTATCTCAATAATGGGAAGCCCCATATTAATGGAGTTCCTGTAAAAAATCCTGGCAAAACTCTCTGCTATTACGCACGAAACCCCCGATGCCTTTATAGCGATCTGTGCATGTTCCCGCGAGGAGCCGCACCCGAAGTTTTTGCCTGCCACTATTATGTCACCCTTGGACACCTTTTTAGAAAATCCCGCATCAATATCTTCCATGCAATGCGCGCCGAGCTCCTGCGGATCCTGGGTATTGAGAAACCTGGCAGGTATTATCTCATCTGTATTTATATTATCTCCGAATTTCCAGACCTTACCTTTAAATTTCATTTTACCTCATCGGGATGCGCGATCCTTCCCTTTACTGCGCTTGCTGCAGCAACAGCCGGGTTAGCAAGGTACACTTCACTGTCGATATGCCCCATCCTGCCGCGAAAGTTTCTATTCGTAGTAGCTATGGCCCTCTCGCCTTCGGCTAAAATACCCACATGGCCGCCAAGACACGGGCCGCAAGTAGGTGTTGAAAAAACCGCGCCTGCTTTTAAAAATATCTCTGCAAGGCCTTCTTTTATCGATTGTTGATATATTTTCTGTGTGGCAGGGATGACTATTAAACGCACATTCTTGTGAACTTTTTTATTTTTTAAGACCTTGCAAGCGAGCCGTAAATCCGAGATCCTGCCGTTTGTACAAGAACCGATTACAGACTGGTCTATCTTAACATTTTTAAACTTACTCACAGGGCCGGCATTACTGGGTAAATGCGGGGCAGAAACCTGCGGCTCAATCTTACTCACATCATACTCACGGACTTCTGAGTAAATCGCATCCTTGTCACTTTTCAACTCTAATATCTTTTTTCGAGCGGTGAGCGGCCAGCGGCGAGCGACGAGACGGAGGTATTTCACTGCAATTCCGTCCGGCTCAATAATACCTGATTTCGCGCCTGCTTCAATAGCCATGTTACACATACTGAATCTATCGTCCATAGGCAAGTCATGGATAACCGGGCCCGTAAATTCCATTGCTTTATACAACGCTCCGCTGACACCGATATCTCCTATTGTATACAGTATCAGATCCTTACCGCTCACCCATGGAGCCAGTTTTCCGTAATAGACAAATTTCATACTGATAGGGACCTTAAGCCATACACAACCGGTTATAAAACATGCTGCCAAATCCGTTGATCCTACCCCTGTGGAGAATGCGCCAAGCGCACCGTATGTACACGTATGAGAATCAGCTCCTATAATCAGATCTCCCGGCATTACCAGCCCCTGTTCAGGTAAAAGGGCATGTTCGACACCCATCCTTCCGACTTCAAAATAATTCTCAATGCGATGTTTATCCGCGAACTTCTTCAATAACTTTGCCTGGTCAGCACTTTTTTGATCTTTGGCAGGAGTAAAGTGGTCAGGCACGAGGGCTATCTTTTTTCGAGCGAAGACCCTCTTTACGCCCGTAGATTCGAATTCTTTAATAGCAATGGGTGCAGTGATATCGTTCCCAAGTGCCATATCGACTTTTGCGTATATAAAATCGTCCGGCGATATTGATTTTTTATCCGTATGTGCCAGTAATATCTTTTCGGTTATCGTCATATATCTATCACCAATGCGGTTTCCTCACAATCCGGGAACTTTACACACCTTATACATTCTGACCAGATCTTATGCGGCAGGTTTTTATGTTTCACCTTTTTAAATCCGCACCTTTCAAAAAACGAAGGCACATATGTAAGGGCAAATATACGCCTTACCTTGAGTTTCTTTGCATCTTCAAAAACCGCCTTGACTAGTGAAGTCCCTATCTTCTGTTTCTGCCTCGTCTCTAATACTGCCAGGGACTTGATCTCTGCAAGGTCATCCCACGTAACATGAAGTGCCACGCAGCCTATGATCTTACCATCCTTTTCATACACAAAAAAATCCCTGACATTCTCATAGAGCTCATTTAAAGAACGGGGAAGCATCTGGTCTTTTTTGGCATAAAAATTTATGAGTTCCTGGATATCTTTTATGTCACCTATGTCTGCCTTTCTTATCATAAGATCCCCTCTTTACAACACCGTCCCTTTCGGAATAACCACTATACCTGATTCAGTAATCTTAAATCTCTTTCTATCTTTTTTAAGGTCAAATCCTATCTCCATCTTTTTCGGGACCTTTACGTACTTATCGATAATAGCGCGTTTGACCTTCGCATACCTTCCGATATCCACACCTTCCATCAGGATCGAGTAAGTGACTTCTGAAAAGCTATTTATCCTTACATTTGGAGAAAGTATGCTAGCCAGCACCTTGCCTCCGCTAATCACGCACCCATTAGAAACAAGCGAATCCAAGGCCATGCCCACTCTATTCTCATCTTCCTGGGCAAAGACTGTCTTTGCAGGACCGAATTGTTCATGACATGTCCTGAACGGCCAATCCTTATCGTATATATTAAAACTGGGTATGGCCTTTACTAATTCCATGTTGGCCTCATAATAGGCATCAAGGTTCCCCACATCCCGCCAGTATTTTGGTTCATTACTATGTGGATCCACAAAATTAAAGGCAACCACCTTCAATCTATTCAACATCTTAGGTATAATATCTCTGGCAAAATCATGAGAAGAACCTTTGTCTTTTGCATCTTCCACTAGAAGCTCTTCTAATATAACCCTGTTAAATATGTATATACCCATTGAGACAAATGTCTTCTTGAGTCCTTTCAATCTCGGTGAATTAGGCCTTGGTTTTTCTATAATGTCTTTAACTCTGAATTTATCATCAAACACGCATATACCAAACTCACATGCCTTTTCTTTAGGGACCTCTATAACGCTTACGGTAAGATCAGCCTTTTTCTCTAAATGAAAAGAAAGCATTTCTCTATAGTCCATACTATAAATGTGGTCACCTGACAAGATCAGGACATAATCGGGTTTCTCGTCTTCGATCGCATAAATATTCTGATAAACAGAATCTGCAGTACCCTGATACCAATGCTCATCCACCCTTTGCTGAGCAGGTATAACGTCTATATACTCCCCCATCTCTCCGCTCAACACATTCCACCCCATGGAGATATGTCTTGTGAGCGAATAAGATTTATACTGGGTTAAGACATGTATCTTCCGCAATCCGGAGTTTATACAATTGGACAAAGTGAAATCAATGATCCGATACACCCCGCCAAAAGGGACTGCCGGCTTGGTCCTATCTTTAGTAAGAGGAGAAAGCCTCTCTCCCTTACCCCCAGCCATTAAAAAAGTAAGAATTTTCCTCAACATAACCTCCCGGACGAATCTTTATTATACAATAATGCTGTTGTAATTGCAAATCAAGGTGGATTTCAATAGCTGTCTTGTATACTCATGCTTTGAGGCTTTAAATATCTCTTCACATGAACCTGTCTCTACAAATCTCCCTGACTGCATAACTATTACTCTATCACAAATCGATGCTATTACTCCTAAGTCGTGGCTAATGAATAAATAAGTAAGATTGTTTTTCTTCTTCAGGTCTAACAAAAGATTGAGTATCTGGGCCTGTATGGATATGTCAAGACTGGATATGGGCTCATCGCATATTATGAATTCGGGACCGGTCGCTAATGAACGCGCGATACCGATGCGCTGCCTTTCTCCTCCGGAGAGTTCCCGAGGGAGTCTTTGTATGTAAGATTCGCCGAGCCCCACCATTTCCAAGAGTTCTATGATCTTATTTTTCCTTTCTATCTTTGAGATATCACTATGTATAAGAAGGACTTCCTCGATAATACTCCCTATTCTCATACGAGGGTCCAATGACATATAGGGATCCTGGAATATCACCTGTAAAGATTTACGTATTTCTCTCATCTTCCCTTGAGGCATCTTCAGCAAATCTTCTTCCTTATAAAAAACACTGCCTTCCTGAACATCGGTAAGCCGTAAAATAGATCTGGCAAGTGTACTCTTCCCGCATCCGGATTCACCGACTAGACCCAGCACCTCACCCTTAAAAATAGAAAAATCAACGCCGTCGACTGCAGTAACTTTTGTCTTCGGGAAGGTCTTTTTCAGGTTATGTACTTTTAATAGCTCCATTTGACATCAATTCCTTAGCCCTTATACAGCGTGAAAAATGCCCTGATGAAAGTTCCTGCAAATCCGGCTCCCTTCCAGTGCAACTATCCACTCTAAATTTACACCGAGGATGAAACTTGCATCCTTTAGGCAGATCTGAAAATGAAGGGGTTCTCCCTTCAATCGCATTGAATCTTTTTTTTCTATGCTCAAAAGAGGGGATAGAATCCACCAGTCCTCTTGTATAAGGGTGCGCCCTATGGGAAAATATCTTTTCCTTTGGGCCGACTTCAACTATCCTGCCGGCATACATCACATTAACTCTATCTGCGAATTTAAAGATTATTCTCAAATCGTGAGATATAAATAAAATCGCCAGATCCATTCTATTTTTCAATCCCATTATAAGCTCCAGTATCTGACTCTGAACAGTAACGTCAAGGGCTGTGGTAGGCTCATCAAGGATCAATAAATCCGGCCTGGATATGATCGCCATGGCGATCATAACTCGCTGCTGCATGCCCCCTGATAACTCATGGGGGTATAATTTCTCCTTGCCGACTATATTGCCAAGGCCAACGTTATTCAATGCTTCAGGGATAGATTGACGGGCATCGACTTCTTTGGGTAATGCCTCTTTTAACTGCTCGTAAATCGTAAAAACAGGGTTCAATGAACTGAATGGCTCCTGAAATACATATGAGATCCTTTTCCCCCTGATCTTCCTCAATCCTTCACTATCCAGGCTCAAAATATCCCTGTCTTCCAATAAAATCCTGCCGGAAGCAATCCCCCCTTTTTGTTCAGGTATAAGTCTTGTTATAGATAAACCTACTGTTGTCTTACCACAACCTGACTCACCCACAAGACCGATGCATTCACCCTTCTTGATGCCCAGGTCAAGGCCGCGCACAACCTCTATGGGGTGTCCGTCTACATTATAATTAACCTTTAAGTCTCTGATTTCCAATAACATTGTCATGTTTTCAAAAATTTCTCCCTAAGCCCCTCTCCGAGTAAATTATATCCCATCACTGTTACAAAAATCGCCATACCCGGAAATAACAGCATCCACCATGCTGCTCCCATAACAGATTTGCCTTCGCTTAAGATATTGCCCCAGCTGGGTGTCGGCGGCTGTACCCCTATTCCCAGAAAACTCAAACTCGATTCTACCAATATAGCAGCTGCAATCCCTAAAGTGATACTCACCAAGACCGGGGCTATTGCATTGGGAATCAAATGCCTTGAGATGATCCTGGCATCACTCGCGCCTATAGCCCTCTCTGCATATATAAAATCCCTTTCTTTTAAACTTAATATCTCTGCCCTAATAAGTCTAGCCACACCCATCCAGCTCGTAACACCTATTATTACCATAATATTAATAATACTAGGTTCCAGTAGTGCAATCACAGCAAGTATCAGGAAAAAAGTCGGGAAACACAACATTATATCCACGAATCGCATAATAACAACATCCACCCACCTCCCGTAATAACCTGCTATAGATCCTAATAGTATCCCTATAATAGCAGAGATACCCACTGCAATTAAACCTACCAACAAAGATATACGGGTCCCGTAGACCATACGGCTAAATAAATCTCTGCCTAAACTATCAGTGCCGAAAATATGATCTTTAGAGGGGCTGGTAAGGACATTCTCAATATCGATCTGACCGGGATCATAAGGGGCAATAAGCGGCGCAAAGATCGCTAGTATAGCGAAGAATGAAACTATAATTATGCCTAAAAACACTAGTTTGTTCATAGTATCTAATTTATTCCAGTTTTATCCTAGGATCCACTGCTGCGTATGATACATCTGCTAAAAGATTACCTAAAAGCGTAAGAATCGCAGTAATGACCAGCCCTCCCATAATAACAGGATAATCTCTTGCCATTACTGATTCATAAAAAAGCCTGCCCATTCCGGGTATACTGAATATTGATTCAAAGATTACGCTTCCTCCTATAAGACCAGGGATAGATAGACCCAATATAGTCACTACCGGTAACAAAGCATTCTTTAATGCATGTTTATATATTACATCTTTTTCCTTTAAGCCTTTCGCCCTTGCAGTACGTATATAATCCTGCTTCAAGACATGCACCATATTGCTGCGCATATAACGTGAAATGCCGGCAAGGCCTCCGAAGGCCGAGACAAAAATAGGCAGCGTCAGGTGTCTGGCAATATCAATGATCTTTTCAAAGAAACTAAACTTATCGAATTCAAGGGATTTTATGCCTGATATAGGCAAAAGCCCCCACCTTACGCCTATAAGGTCCATAAGGATCAAACTCAACCAGAAAGTAGGCATGGCAAAACCAATAAATACAAATACTGTCATGAATCTATCATAAAATGCCCCTTCTTTAACCGCTGAACTTACGCCTATAGGTATTCCTATCAATAATATTAAAATAATGGACGCCAGATTTATGCCGAGGGTTATCGGAATGCGCTCACCTATCTTTTCTATCACCGGCCTTGAATCAACAAACGAAATCCCGAAATCCAGACGTAAAAGCCTTCCCAACCAATCCGTATATTGAACGTGAAGGGGTTTATCCAACCCGTATAGATGCGCGATCCTTTGACGGACTTCCAGAGAAACCTTTGGATTAAACTGCTCTTCAAGGTCGGTAGGACTACCCGGCGCAAGATGGATTACTGCAAAGGTAATGACTGTTATACCTAGTAAGAGGGGAATTAAACCTATTAGTCTGCGAATTATGTATTTAATCATAAAATTTAAATTTATCTAGTGTATCTCTGCTCTCCTTCAGGTACATGCCACTTTATAAAATTATGCCCAATACCTCCGGGGCCTACTTCTATACCTTTAAACCTTCCGTGTATAATCGGCAATGCGTCAGGCACATACAAAAATAGATATGGCTGCTCCTCATATAAGATTTCATGTATCCTGCGATAGATTCCAGCACGTTCTTCCTGAGCAAAAGTCCTACGGCCCTCTAAAAGCAGCTTGTCCACTTCCTGATTTGAATAACCCACAAAATTAAACTCGCCTTCCTTTGTCTTGGCAGAATACCATATATCATACATATCCGGCTCTAACGACAACCCCCAACCTAAAAGCACGGCATCGAATCTCCTTTTATCTATGAACTCGCTTACAAAGGTACTCCATTCTATTATCTTTATTTTGACATCTATGCCCACTTCCTTCAATCTCTTTTGTAGGATCTCTGCCGTCAACTTGCGCTGGTTATTGCCTAAATTCGTAATAATAGTAAATGAAAATCTTACCCCGTCTTTTTCTAAAATACCGTCTCCATCCGTATCTGACCAACCTGCCTCTTTTAGAAGCAGGCGCGCTTTTCCAGGGTCATATTCTGCGGCCCGGACTTCATTATTATACGCCCATGACTCCGGTATAAACGGGCCAGTTGAAACCCTTCCCATACCAAGGAGCACGCCGCGTATGATCTCTTCTTTGTTCACGGCATAGTTTATTGCCTGCCTTACCTTTATGTCCCGGAATTTAGGGTCTTTCAAATTATAGCCCAAATACGTATATCCAAAACTCGGAAAATTGAATTTCTGAAAATTATCTTTGAAAAACCGGCTCTCTGTCTGTCTTTTAAACTGCAACGGCGTAAGAGAAATATAATCCACGCCTTCTGCCCTTAATTCTAAAAATAAGGTTGCCTGATCAGGTATGATCCTATATATATATCTATCAATACAAGGCCTGCCTTCAAAGTAATCATGATTAGATAAAAGTTCCACCTTCTCTCCTGTCTTCCATACCTCGAATTTATACGGGCCTGTCCCTATAGGAGACCTGTTAAATCCCGTAGTGTTTAAATCTTCTCCTTCCAGTAGATGTTTAGGCATCATATTCATACCCCAGCTCGAAAGGCCCGGAGAAAACGGCTCTTTATAAAAGACCTTTAATGTGTAATCATCGATTATCTCGAGTCTCTCAACCATCTGAAAATCGCCTGCATAAGCTGTCCTGACATTCGGGTCTATAAGACTCTTGTAAGTAAACTCAACATCTTTTGAGGTAAACGGTTTTCCATCGTGCCACCTTACGCCTTTTCTAAGATAGAATGTAATCTCAAGGCCATCTTCTGACACTTCCCATGTTTCTGCAAGGTCACCTACTAGATTCAGATCCTTATCATATTTGATAAGCCCGTTAAATACGAGTCCGCAGATTGCACCGGATGCACTGTCACTTGCTAAAATAGGAACTAGACTCCTCGGTTCGCCTATAGAGCCAACCACAATGGCATCTCCGTAATGAGGCCCAGCTGCCAATAAAAGTAAGGGTACAAACAAAAAAACCGCCTTTATAAAGACGGCCTTTATGGTTTTAATTATCTTCATATAAATATTTAAATTCGGGATGTGTCCCGAATTTAAACGTTATTGCTCAACAGCTTCAGCCTCAACAGGCTTTACTGCCTCAGGTTCTTTAGCAGGTTCTACTACCTCTTCTGTCTCTTCCGGAAATACAGGGCCCTGCTCTTCCTCTTCAGTAACATTACCACCCAAATCAATCTTATCTGCCATCTCGGGAATATTGATCTTTTCTACAAGTGACTTAGACTTATAGCTGGAAATAATTGCGATTGTAATACACGTGATTATAAAAATACTGGCACATGCGGTAGTAAGCTTCGTAAGCACAGTCGTACTCTTAGTACCAAATAGATTCTGCATCTGGGAAGAACCGACTGAATCTGCCAACCCACCGCCTCTACCTGCCTGGAGCAATATCACTGCTATCAAAAAAAGACTGGCTATCACATGAATTACGATTATTACGGAATACATATCTCAACCTTTCGTATAAATACTTTTAACTACTAAACCGCCTTCTTCACTATCTCCGAAAATGAATTCACATCAAGACTCGCCCCTCCTACAAGGGCACCGTCAACATCCTCCTGTGACATTAATTGAGCTATGTTTTCCGGTTTAACGCTTCCGCCATACTGTATCCTTATCTTCAGATAAGCCTCTTTATCGTAAGAGCGCTCTATGAATTCCCTGATAAATTTGTGCGCTTCCTGAGCCTGCTGAGGGGTAGCGGTCCTGCCCGTACCTATTGCCCAAATCGGCTCATATGCGATAATAATACGCATCACTTCGTCCTTAAACAGATTCTTTAGGTCCCTGGAAAGCTGTTTCTCTAACACCTCGAATGTCATACCGTTATCCCTTTCTTCGATCTTCTCTCCGATGCACATTATAGGGGTTATACCATGCTTTAAAACAGCCTTGACCTTCCTATTTACATCTTCGTCTGTCTCTCCGAATATATTTCTTCTTTCAGAATGCCCTACGATTATATACCTGCAACCCACATCTCTTAGCATATTGAGCGATATCTCTCCTGTAAAGGCACCGTCCTCTTCCCAATATACATCCTGCGCGCCCAGCATGATACTCGAGTCCACAATCTCGTCATGCACCTTACTTAATGCGGTAAAAGGAGGGCATATCACGATATCAGCCTCTGCAAACGTATAAAATTTTCTCTTTAATGCTACGGCCATTGATACGGCCTCTTTAACTGTCTTATTCATTTTCCAATTTCCGGCAATAATGGGTCTGCGCATATGTATTTCTCCCTTCTACTTATCATTTAACGCGGCAATCCCGGGCAATAACTTCCCCTCCATATATTCCAATGAAGCACCGCCTCCTGTTGAGATATGTGACATTGAGCTTTCCAGACCAAACTTAGAGATAGCACTCGCTGTATCACCGCCGCCTATAATCGTAGTAGCCTTCAAGCTTGCAATAAACCTGGCTACGTCTTCTGTGCCTCTGGAAAACTTGGATATCTCGAAAATACCCAAAGGACCGTTCCATATAATCATCTTTGCATTTCTTAATTCTTTCTTAAACTCATCCACTGTCTTAGGCCCTATATCCACTGCCATCCAGTTCACTGGTATGACTTCGTCAACGACCCTGGTATTACTGCTCGCATCTATCTTATCGGCAATAAGATGATCTATAGGTAAAAGTATCTTCACGCCTAATTTGGCTGCCTTTTCCTTAAGTGAACGCGCAATATCCAGCTTATCCGCTTCCAATTTAGAACTGCCTATCTCCTTACCCTCTGCTTTCAGGAAAGTATACGCCATGCCTCCGCCTATAAGCAATGCACTGATCTTTTCTAAAAGATTCTCTATTACCATTATCTTATCCGAGACCTTTGCCCCGCCTAATATCGCGACAAACGGATTAGGCGGATCCTGTAACGCCTTATCAAAATATTCTATTTCCTTGGCCAATAAAAAACCCGCTACAGACGTATCTAAAAATTTTGTAATCCCTTCCGTAGATGCATGCGCCCGATGAGCCGTACCAAAAGCATCATTCACATAGACATTGCCCAATGAGGCGAGTTTTTTTGCAAATTTAGGGTCGTTCTTCTCCTCTTCAGCATAAAATCTCAGATTCTCAAGGAGGACCACTTCACCCTCTTTCATCCCGGATATAGCCTTTTTAACCTCTTCACCGACACAGTCGTCTAATTTTACCACCTTTTTATCTAAAAGTCCGGAAAGCCTTTCAGCTACACTGTTAAGCCTCATGGAATCCTGGACATTACCCTTAGGCCTTCCAAGATGGCTCATGAGAATAAGCTTAGCGCCCTCTTCAATAGCATACCTTATAGTAGGCAAGGCCTTCTTTATCCTCGTATCATCGTCAACATTCAGATCTTTATCGAGGGGGACATTGAAATCCACTCTCATAAGGACTTTCTTACCCTTAATATCAATGTCCTTTATTGTCTTCTTATCCATCAACCAAGTCCTCCATTTAACTACTTATTATATATAGCAGATACCACAAACGCAACTGAAAAATCAATGACATCATACCATGACCCATTTTATAGTAAATCCGGTTTCTTCTCCGGCTTCGAGATTAATGTCCCATACTGGGAATATGCATGATGCCTGGTAATTAAGATCATATGAGCGTTCTGACTGGGATACGGCCCTTACGGGAAAATACCAGACCTGATCAGTAACCTCAGAAAATAAAAGCTCAACACCTAATCCACCCTTGGAATCTTTTATTGAAAAAGACTTAGCCTGTGATACTAAACCTATCATATCCAACCCTCCCAAGTCTTCTCCAGGTGAAACAGCACCTGGCATTATCTCATACCTGTACCTGTCAGAATTAGCATATGGCAGACTTATATTGAATTCCATGCCAAAAAACGTAGCTATCGTAGAGCTAGACAAATTTTCCAAGCTGTATGAAACTTCCACCGCAACATCAGAAGAAATATATATCTCTTTGGTAATCTTCAGGGACTTACCCTCGATATTACCTTTACGTATCAATAAAACCTTTTCCTTGTCGATCCGGGCAACATAAGCATTATCAGCAAAATCACCCCTGTCAATATAATTACAATTTATAAAATCATCCATTTTAAAATCCTTATCTATAAAATGATCCACAAGACACACCCTATCATGACTATCGTAATAGATTCCTTTTTTGATTTCCGCGTTCATAGTTTTGATTGTTTCATAAGGTTCAAGAGGCGTAATCCTTTTATTATTTATCCTCTCTATTATCTTTTTATGGTAAGATTCCCTGCGCCTGGCGAGTGTATTTATCAAGTTAACGGATTTCAACTTATAATCCAGCTCCCGAATCACACCCCCTTTATTCGGGTCTATCCCTATGAAAAAATCTTTATTCTCAAGGATGGCTGCCTTTGCACCATTATTATAGAAATCATGCTCTTTAATAGTCAGCCAATCATTCTCATCCTTATGTTCGATATCGCAGGCTATCTTATCAGCTTTTATAAGATGCTCATACACTGCACTCCTTAAATGATGGAGATATATGCCCCCAAATACGCCATGCCAATACCCACAATTACACTGCCCCTTATACAATTCCTTCCGCGCCTCTTCTAGCTGTCCATTATCAACTAACCTCTGGATCCTCTCACTCACATATATCATTCTTTTATGCATCTGGTTTGATTCGGGATACTTAGATAAAAAATTCATCCACGACCCTTCAGACCATTTAAACATCTCCTCATAGCTGGCCTCCAGGATATCCACTTCCTTTAAAGGCGAGTGCGAATCAAGGTATTCAGAAAACGTAGTAATCTCTATCCAATCCTGATGCCTTGTTAATAGTTTAAAAAAATTATTGAGCCAGCCTTTTTTATAAACCCAATCGTATGTCCACGGCCATTCGCCAAACTTCTCACCGTCATCTCCGTATGTAAATAAAATCTCTCGTTTCCCCTTGCCCCTCTTCATCTCTGCTCTAAAATATTCTACTGTCTCACGAGGGTCTTTAAACGGTATTTTATAACGCAGAGTCTTGCTTGATGGAAATATCGCGACCTTCTTATCATCATGCCCTGCCGCAAAATAACCATACATCTCTTCCTGTTTAACACCGCTTTTAATGAGATGTATATCATCCAATATAGAATACCTAATGCCACATCTGACCATATCAGATATAAGGTCAGGGGACCAAATCCGTTCAGGGATCCACATACCTTTGGGCCTTATGCCAAATCGCCTTTCAGAATAATCAGATAGCATTTCTATCTGTCCAAGCCTGTCTCTTTGCGGTATGGCTTGAAAGATAGGCTCGTAATAACCACCTCCTAAAATCTCTACCTGGCCACGCTCGACCAGTTCCTTAACCCTATCTAAAAATTCAGGGTGTCGTTCTTCAAAGTAATCCAATAGATTTCCTGAAAAATGGAAGGATATTTTTATAGAGGGGTACTTCTCAAAAACATCCAGGAACGGCTTATAGCAGTTGTTATAAGACCTGTCGAGAATTTCATCAAAATTCCCGACAGGTTGATGAAAATGCAGGCCTATTACAAAATAGACTTTGCTCATATATAAAGAGCGGGACTATAGGCCCTTGTTAGCAATATATTCAATAAGATCTACGACCCTACAGGAATAACCCCACTCATTGTCGTACCAGCTCAAGACCTTCACAAGACGTTTATCGATTACATTGGTAAGAGCTGCATCCACTATGGAAGAATGGGGGTTTCCGTTAAAATCTTTTGATACGAGCGGTTTATTACAATATTCCAATATCTTGCTGAGAGGCCCTTCTGAGGCTATCTTAAACGCCCGGTTCACATCTTCCTTGGATGTATCCTTTTCCACTTCACAAACCAGGTCCACCAGCGATACATTCGGCGTCGGCACCCTGATCGCAAGGCCATCGAGTTTACCTTTTAACTCTGGCAGGACCAAACTTACTGCCTTTGCCGCACCAGTAGTGGTCGGTATCATAGAAAGCGCCGCGGCCCTTGTCCTCCTCAAATCCTTATGAACGAGATCCAATATCCTCTGGTCATTAGTATAAGAGTGGATAGTCGTCATCAATCCCCTCTTAATCCCAAAATTATCTATCAGGACCTTCGCCACAGGCGCCAGACAATTCGTAGTACAAGAGGCGTTTGAAATCACATGATGTTTTGAATGGTCATACATCTTTTCATTTACACCAAGGACAATTGTGATATCTTCATTTTTCGCCGGGGCAGTTATAATCACCTTCTTCGCACCAGCCTGAATATGTTTGATTGCCTTTTCTTTCTCGCTGAAAATGCCTGTAGACTCTATAACTATCTGCACGTCCAGACTCTTCCAAGGGATCTGGGCAGGGTCTTTGTAATTCAATACCTTTACCTCTTTACCATTCACAATAAGCATACCCTCTTTAGCCTCCACATTCACCTTAAGCTCTCCGAGGATAGAATCATATTTTAAAAGATGCGCCAGCGTTTCAGGCGGGACAGGCAGATCATTTACCGCCACGAAATCTATATTTCTATTCTCAATCGCCGCCCTAAAGACATTTCTACCGATCCTTCCAAAACCATTGATACCGATTTTTACTGACATAGTCTTCCTCCCTTTCTTTTTAAACCTGTACTTCCCGTAAATACTTCGCTGTAAATTCAGGCGAGGTAGGATTTATATAAAAACCCGAGCCCCACTCAAAACCAGCGACATTTGTCAATTTAGGCATTATCTCAAGATGCCAGTGAAACTCCTCATTCAGACCGTCTCTAATCGGGGCAGTATGTATAATAAAATTATAAGGCGGGTCCTTCAAAACAACCTTCAATCTCACCAGCGTATCTTTCAGTATTTGAGCCAGATAATCAATATCCATGTCGTCAATTGATTTAAAATTCTGGCTATGCCTTTTGGGTACTATCCATGTTTCAAATGCAAACCGCGGTACAAACGGACAAAACGCTACGAATCGTTTGTTTTCGGATATCATCCTTAATTTATCCTCTAGTTCCTGCGCTATCATGTCGCAAAAGACACATCTCTCGCGGTATCCAAAATAAGTAGACGCGCCCTTTAATTCCTCTTTGACCCTTTTCGGTACAATAGGGAGCGCCACTAGCTGGGTATGAGTATGTTCAAGCGATGCCCCTGCTGAAGAACCATGATTTTTGAAAATCAATATATACTTGAACCTTTTATCTTTTTCCAAATCCAGGCTTCTCGAGCGATATTTAAAGATCACATTCTTTATCTCGTTCTGTGTCAAGTCAGCCATGTCTCTATAATGGTCTGTTGTCTCTATGATCACCTCATGCGCGCCTACACCATTAGTCATGTCATATACTCCAATGCCGCGTTTATCCAAGTCTCCCTCTATTTTCAAGGCAGGGAACTTGTTAGACACCACCCTTACAGACCAACCAGGTGTATTAGGCTGAGAGTTAGGCTCCCTAACTGCCTCAATTTCAGGAGGAGTCATCTTTTCATTGCCTGAGCAAAAAGGACAAACACCTCCCTTTTTAACCTGACTCTTCAGCTCAAATTCTTCAGGCCTCTTCGGATCAGTAATATCTACTATTATCCATCTTCCGGTTACAGGATCACGTCGTAATTGGGACATCTCTTCTGGCTATAAAGCCTTTGCCTCTCTTAAATATTTGGCTGCGTCTTCCGGCGGAGTAGGATTTATATAGAACCCTGAGCCCCACTCAAAACCAGCAACTTGAGTTATTCTCGGTGTAACTTCTATATGCCAATGATAATCTTCCGTTATACTCCGCCAGTATCCTGGGCGTTTTGCATGCCTGAAAGGGGCAGTATGCAACATATAGTTATAAGGAGGGTCATCCAGCAACTGATAAAGCTTGTAAGTTATCGTCTTCAATACAGTCGCAAGATCCTTTATCTCCCGCATTTCTATATTTATAAAATCCGAACAATGTTTCTTAGGTACTATCCATATTTCAAATGGAAATCTGGAGGCAAAAGGCGCAACAGCCAATATAGTATCTGTCTCCATAACGATCCTGTCACCAGTATCCAATTCTTGTCTTATAATGTCACAAAATATACATCTCTCCTTATATTGATAATAAAAACGGGCCCCTCTAAGTTCTTCTTTGACCCTTGTCGGCGTTACAGGTGTAGCTATGATCTGGGAACGCACATGCCTTGTAACCTTACTGCCGCCTGCCCGTAACCCATGGTTTTTAAAAAGCAGGCAATATTTAAGTCGGGGATCCTTTTCAAGCTCAACAATCCTTCTGACACTGGTATTTATTATCAGCTCTATCTGTTCCCCTGATAACTGATAGATATCCGTAAAATGTTTAGGGGACTCTATTATTATATCATGGGCTGCTATAGGATTCATGACATCATACATACCTATACCTCGCCTCTCAAGCCCACCATCTAAGTCAAACCTTTGAGATATACTCGGGACAACCCTTATATCCCAGCCTCTTCCGTCTTTTTTAGAATCAGCCTTCCTGATTGCAAAGACTTCGGGAAGCGTATCCTTTTCATGTCCTTCACAAAAAGGACATGGACATTCCTCATCTTCAGGATGAGAGACCTTAAAATCACTGGGCCTCTTCGCCCTTTCAACAGAGATGATAACCCATCTTCCTATTATAGGATCTTTTCTAAGTTCCGGCATATTCTTAATCCGTAAATTTTATAAATATTTAATTATATCACGGGATATATTATATGCAACAAAAATTAACGCCGGGCTTCATTGCCCTATGTCCTATTACAAATTCTTCGGAATTCATACGGCGTTTACCTTCTAATTGTAACTCGAGTATCCAGAGCGCTCCGTCTCCGGTGTTCACTAATATCCCATTCTTGTCGATTTTTAACACTGTACCGGGTTTTGAGTCCAAAGAAAAATTTTTATCCGGACTTACCTTATATATCTTAATAAGCTTCTTATCCCAGTATGTAAAACATCCGGGCCACGGCACAAATGCCCGGATCCTATTATAAATCTCGTTTGCAGTCTTCTTCCAATCTATAAGACCATCCTCTTTTTTAAGTCTCGGCGCATAAGTCGCTCCGGTATTCGGTTGTTTAATAAAATTTACGGCATTTTTCTTAATCAGCTCCATCGAATCCAATATTAACTTAGCACCTTTCCCTGAAAGCCGTCCCGACAGCATAATGGCATCCTCGCACTCATCGATAGAAACAGCCTCTTTTAATGCAATGTCACCCTCATCCATCTTTTCATTCATCTTTATGATAGTCACACCTGTTTCTTTTTCTCCGTCGGCGATTGCCCGGTTTATCGGAGCTGCCCCACGATACTTCGGCAGTAAAGACCCATGCATATTGAGAGAATATAGTTTTGGTATGCTTAAGACCTCTTTACGCAATATCTGCCCGAAACTCACGACTATAAAAAGGTCGGCATTGAATTTTTTCAAATATTCCACTGCATCCCTGCAATTCACCGTATCCGGCTGGAATATTTCCATACCGATCTTTTGGGCTAGTTTCTTTACAGGAGTAGAAGTAACTTTAAGCGACCTGCCCTTTTTTCTGTCAGGCTGTGTAACTACAAGCACGACTTCTTCTCTATCTTTCAATGTGTCCAGGACAGGTACTGCAAAGTCAGAGCTTCCGAAGAAAACAATTTTCATAAAATTACAATTCCATGCACACTTTGGAAGAAATTGTTTTTGCTATCTTTTTACGTTTCAAAAAACCGATCCGGTCTATAAACAAAATCCCGTTCAGATGGTCCATCTCGTGCTGTATAATCCTGGCAAGGAGTCCGCCTGTCTCTATTTTTAGGACTTCTCCTTTTAGATCAAGCGCCTCTACTGCAATAAACTCCGGCCTCGCGACCTCACTCGTGACTTCCGGAACACTAAGACACCCTTCGCAAAAACTTGACCTGCCTCTTCTTTTTAACAAGTTAGGATTCACTAGCACTAACGGCAAAGGATTATTTTCAACTGCCTCTATCACAATAATACGTTTAGTCTCCCCTACCTGCG
>Ga0180007_10002729_pt1 | contig 20542 bp, 21 predicted proteins | sample MM_PC_MetaG_FD_121122 | JGI IMG/M metagenome (GOLD analysis project Ga0180007, IMG submission 121122) | Groundwater microbial communities from the Aspo Hard Rock Laboratory (HRL) deep subsurface site, Sweden - MM_PC_MetaG | ecosystem: Environmental > Aquatic > Deep subsurface > Groundwater... | reverse complement strand
TAATGATTTTGGAAAACCAAATTTAGACCCTTCTTTATATAAAAATGAAATTGCTGCTATTGATTATGTTTATCAATCCGCAAAGGGTCGAAACTTCAAAGTGTATACTTTTATGCCGTCAGTCTATGACTATCCTTATCAATATTTGTTTTGGTGGTACGGACAAAAAAAATACAAATATATTCCTGCAGAATATGCATATGCTCCTAACAAGCCTCCATATATTAGCAATAAGGATAAATTTGCAGGATCAAAAGATAATTATCAAGGTTTAGTATTTTTAATTAAGGAGCCAAACAGGGGATATAATTGGAAAAGCGGATGGGAGGCAAGCTATCAGTCCATGGAGCTTTTATCTTCGGAAAAATTGGGATCAATTGAGATAGAAATAAGGCGGGAATAGGGGCCTTCTTTTGTAATATTTATTTTTATAGTATTTTTGGGTAGCATACTTTTAATTTTTTCTCCCCATTCAATTAAAACAACACTATTTTTATTTAAGAGAATTTCCTCAAATCCTAACTGATTAAAGTTTTCCAGTCTATATAAATCTATATGATAAAAAACTTTTGATGTATCAGGAATTTTATGTTGGCGAGTTATGACAAAAGTAGGTGATAAGATTTTTTCTTTGATCCCTAGGCCTTTGGCAAACCCCTGGACAAAAGTTGTCTTGCCGGCCCCAAGTTCGCCGGATAATGCAAAAATATTGCCTTTAGCTGTCTTTGCAAAATCTTCCGCTATTTTTTTTGTTTCATTTTCCGAACGGGATACGTAGGTTTGCATTTTTCTTTAAATAAATATAACCTATTGAACCGGCTCCGGCAAATATGAAAATTAATCCCAGCCAGATAAATAGATTTGTTTGTTTTTGATTCTTAACATTCACTTGGGAGGAGGTTGTAGCTTTAGTCTGTGAAGCAGGGGAAGCTACTTTTATATACTTTTCCAATGAATATTCCTCAATTTCCTTTTTTGAGGATTTTGTTGTATCTTGTTTGCTTTGAGTTCCGGTTATACCCAAAATATCACTATCATCATCTTCAAGAATAACCTCTTGAGCATTTATCTTAATTGTTGTCTCATTACTCCAACTTAAAGATCTGTCTTCCGTATATCTCCCCACTTTAAAAATATATTCTCCTGCTCCTTCATATCCCGAGTCTAAAATATCCGGCTGCATTTCCAAATTTCCGGACCAGGAACCGTTTGAATCTGTTGTTATTTTATAATGATCAAGATAGCTTTTGTTATTTCTTATCCAAAAGTCACCAACTTTTGTCAGACCAAAATAGTTTGTCCCATCCTGCTTTTTAAATGCCCCTTTTAGATAAAAGACAGTATTCGGTTTACCGGATAATGATAAATTAACGGATACATTAAAAACTTCCGTGGAGTCAATGGTAGAAGGGATATTTGAAATAGTAAATGAAGATGTGGAAGTAGAAGTTGAGGAGGGGGTTGGAGTTGGGGTAGGGGTGGGAGTTTGGGTAGGGGAAGGGGTTGGTAGAGTAAAAACAATCTGGATGTCTTGTGGTGTCTGATCAGTTGTTCCTAGGCCACCTGAGTTAGTATAACGTCTTAGCCTTAATTTATAATTTCTTGGTCCTGGATATTCCCCTACTGTCGGATTGCCAATTCTTCCCTGAATAGAACCATTCCATGTTTGCCCTGACAATATTGTTATTGGGAAATATTGTTTTCCATCAGATCCTCCATACCAGATGTCATTGTTGTAGGTTTCACCAAAATAGTTAGTGGACCCTTCTTTATACAAATCAACCCTTAAATAATTTGTTCCTGCAGATGCACCACTGACAGAAACATCAAAAGTGAATTGTTCATCTGTAATAGTAGGTGGGATATTAGACATTGTAATAATGACAGCAAAAACAGGCTTTATCCCAAGAAAGAGGTAGAAAAGAATAAGAATTATTAATTTTATTCTCAAAATTACATTAATTTAATAATATACATGAAGATATAAAGTTTCTAATCCTTCTTCACTGTGTTTTACCCGTACATAAGGCAAGGCACATCCGGTTTCTCCAGAAAAACTACCACGGAATAATATTCCTTGTTTAACTGCTTTTACCTCAAGCGACGAACCCTCGATATCTATGCCATTGTGGAAATCATAAATCCTGCCTACCCAAGTGTGCTGTACTGCCCAAGTATGGCCATAGCCCTGGTTCATTTTAATGGGGCTATTAAGAGGCCAATCCCAATTTCCTGCTGGACTGAAAGGGTCGGCATCGCCACTTCCACAGGATGAACCCGAACAATTTTCATGGTCGATTGATCTTAAATAATTAAAAGGATTTAAGGCTACCAAATTTTGAACGACTGTAAAATGTAGATGTGTACCTCCTGAATTGCATGATTGACCGTTGATGAGAGTTGCAATTTTTTGGCCTTGGTTAACTGACCCGACTTCGGTTTCTATTCCTCGTCCAGCTACTATCCCTTGTATAGCTAAGTATTCGGCTCTTGCTTGGGCCAATAATGCTTGATATTTTGCTTCATCATTTTTTGTTATCCTAAGTAATTCATCCTTGTCCTTTTTTTGCCGGTCCAGCTGCACTTTATAAGTATCTAATTCTTTATTTAATTTCTCGGCTTCGGTTTGCCTTGTTTCTTTATCTTGTCTTTGTTCGTTATATGCCAGTTTGGTTGCTTGTAGCTCATATAATTTTTTCTTGTCATAAGCCTGGGCAACCTGGATATATTTCAGTCTTTCTATAAGGTTTGCGAAGCCGTGCGAGGAGAAAAGTAAATCTATTGTGGAAACAGCATTACTATATTTATATGTTTGGATGATTCTATGGAGTAAAATTTCCGATAAAGAATCCAGGGTTGCGCCGATTCTATCAATTCTGGTTGATAAATCGGTAATCTCCCGTTCTAATTTTTCAATTTTGAGATTGGTTTCTTCTATTTTTAATTTAGTAATTTGTGTTTGACCGTCAATAAGGGCAAGTTGGGATTTTAAAGTTTTTTCTTGATTTCTGGCATCCTGAAGATGAGCTTCCAGTTTGGCAATTTCAGCCTGTTTCTCTTCCAGCTGTACGGTTAGTTCGTCAGTGGATTGGGCAAAGACAGGTGTAATAAAAACAAAACTAAAAATTAAAAGAAATAGTAGTAACTTTTTCATCAAGGCTCATTATATTTTCAAATATCGTCTTACAGCTGCAAATGATCCTAAGGATCCCACAATAAAAGCCGCAATAAGCGATGATCCCAAAAGCTCCAACATAAACAAGAAATTGACCGGTAAAAGTCCGACTTCTCCCAAATAGCCTTGTAAAAATGGCGTGAAATACCAAAGTAGGCTGTAGGAAAGGCTCCAGGCGAGAGCAGCTCCTGCTACACCATAAAATATTCCCTCCAGTATAAACGGATTCCTGATAAACGATGGAGATGCGCCAAGCAGTCTCATAATTTCTATCTCATTTCTTTTGAGTCTAATTTTAAAACCGATAATCATCACAATTACCAGAGTTGCAAAAATCATTAAAAATCCAACTGTGATGCTTCCAACAATTCTGATAATGCTGGTAACAGATGTCAAGGTTTGGACTACGTCTTCCGGAACTATAGTGTCAGATACAACAGGTTCTCTTTTTAAAATTTCAGCAATTTCAGCCAAATCTTGCGGTTCTTTGGTTGATATCTCCAAACTGGCCGGTAAAATATTGGCTGTAACAAGCTCTAAAAGTGCCGGGTCATTTTTGTTTTTCTCTTGGTAAATAGCAAGAGCTTCATCTTTGGAAACGAATTTCGTATTTGTTACCTTGGTTTCTTTACTTAGGGCATTTTCTATAGCTAGTACATCTTGATTGGTAGTACCTTCTTTAAAAAATGCTATGACTTGGGGTTTGCTTTCAAAATAGCGGAGAGCCGCTTGAGATCCTGCTGCCAAAATTATAAACACTTGCAAGGCTAAAAATGTTAAAAACATTATCATTAAAGCAGCCAGCGCCTGAAACGGAGTCCGTCTGATATTCCTTCTGGCAAACGCAAAAGATCTATTCATATTTTCCTTCTTTGCTATCTTTTGTAATTTTACCTGTTTTTAAAACAATAACTCTTCTTTTTAAGGTATTAACAATCTCTTGGTTGTGGGTAGCCATAATTACCGTGGTCCCCCAGGAATTTATTTCATTAAGAAGCTGAATAACTCCCCAGGCAGTTTTCGGATCCAAGTCCCCGGTCGGTTCATCGGCCAAAACTATATCAGGTTTACCTACTACCGCGCGGGCGATAGCCGTTCGCTGTTGCTCGCCGCCTGACAATTGTCTTGGAAAAAGATTTCTTTTATCCCAAATTTCAACCAGTTTAAGAGTGTGTTCTACCATTTTGACAATCTCCTCATCGGCTTTGCCTTGCGCTTCTAAAGTTAAAGCCACATTTTCGAAAACAGTTCGGTCGTCCAGCAGCTTAAAATCTTGGAATACAACTCCGACTTTGCGTCTGAGATGTGGTATATCACGGTCTTTAATTTTAGTAATATCAACATGGTTTACTGTTACTTTCCCGTTTGTTGGTAACATTTCTCTGGTCAGAATTTTCAGCAGGGTGGATTTTCCGGCCCCGGAGGGTCCGACTATGAATACAAACTCGCCCTGTTTAATATCGAGCGAGATATTGTCAAGTGCCGGCAAAGAGCCGAATTTTTTTGAAACAGATTCGAATATGATCATAGCTATCAGTCATCAGTTATCAGTCGTCAGACAGGAAAATTTACATCTGATAGCTGAAGACTGACGACTATTTTGTCTCCTCTACTTTACCCACATCCATTAGCCACCCTTCTGTGATGGCTTTTTGGGTTTCACCTAAAACTTTGACTTTCTTGCCTTCATATTTGGATAAATCAACAACAGATGAAGTTAACGCAACAGGTACGGCACCCTCCCTTACCAGTAAATGCGTTCCTTCGACGTACTTATTGAGGTCAGAGGGTTTTGGTCTTGCCTTGATCGTTCCTTCGGCAAAATCTTTAAAAGTTCGGGCATCTTGTTGGGCAGTCTTGGCCTGTCCAGTCAAAAGTCCGGGGGCGCCGGCGCCTTTGTTTTTTGTCGAAAGTATGTATCCTGTGAGTGTTCCCAAAACCAGTGCCGCTACTGTCACGCCTAAAATTAGACGCATAGGGTTTTCTGTACCAATGATTGGTTTGGTGAGTTTTTCTTCCGGTTCCGGTATAGATTCTTTTGTTGGCAGAGGGTCCATACTGTTTATATTAACAATAAGATAGGTTATTTGGCAAGACCCCTTACTTCTGCCTCAATAAATTCCGTAAGTTCCCCGTCCAGTACAGCATCCGTATTGGAAGTTTCAATATTGGTTCTAAGATCTTTGATCATATGATAGGGATGTAGAACATAAGATCTGATTTGAGTGCCCCAGGATGCCTGTCTATTTTCTCCTTTAAGTGCTTCCTGTTCTTTTTTGCCTTTCGACAAGCTTAGTGCCCAAAGTTTAGCAAGCAGTAGTTTCATGGCGTTTTCCCTATTTTGAAGTTGGCTTCTTTCTGTCTGGGCAGTAACAGTAAGACCTGTGGGGGTATGTTTTACTCTTACTGCTGTTGAAACTTTATTGACATTTTGCCCGCCTGCTCCACCCGAGCGGAAAGCTTCAAATTCAATGTCTGCATCGTTTATTTCAACTTCCCCGGGCTTTATTACCGGTAAAATTTCCACCAAGGCAAAAGAGGTTTGGCGGAGTTTATCGGCGTTAAAAGGGGATTGTCTCACTAATCTGTGAGTGCCTGCTTCGCCTTTTAAGTAGCCAAAAGAGTAAGGTTCATGAACTATCATGGAAACGGTTTTTACTCCTGCTTCTTCGCCCGGGTCTTCGTCGGTTACTTCATATTTCCAAGCCATTTTTTCAAAATACCTTTGATACATCCGGACTAACATTGATGCCCAATCCATGGCCTCAACTCCTCCTGCTCCGGAATGGACAGATAAGATTGCTTCAGATTCATCGTGCGGGCCTGATAGAAATAATTTCAGCTCAAGTTTATCCAGCTCTTTTTCAATTTGTGAAATTTCTTTTTTTAGGTCTTCTTCCATTGAAGGCTCTTCGGAAATTTCCAATGAATTATTTATTCTTTTTTCAAGTTCTTCCAAGCTTGCTAATGTCTTTTGCTTTTCTGATAGCTGACGACTGATAGCTGACGACTCCTGGGGATTATCCCAAAACCCCTCTTTCATAGTTTGGGCTTCCAGTTCCCTGATTTCGGTTTGCAATTTATCCCGGTCGCAAGATCGGGAAACTTTTCCAAATCGGTCTTTTAAAATTTTCAGTTTATCCTGAATTTCTTCCATGAGGACAATTATACAGGAGTTAACAATTATTTATTAAATATTGAAGTAAATGTGCCTTCTGACATCAACTTTATTACTTCCTCGGGATTGAATGTTTTACCATTCATGCAGACATAAATTCCCGGCTGCAATTTATCTAATTGAGCTACGGCGTATCCTAAATTAAATGGTCCATCAGAAGGAGAAAATCCTTTTATTGGAATAAACGATCCGGTTAAAATAATTACTTGATCGTTCCGTTTAAGATTGGCTTTTAGGAATCTGGCTGTATCAGGCATGGTGTAGGTTCCATGGGTGATGATAATTTTTTGATCGGGGCTTTCTTCTATAATTTTTAACAATTTGTTTCTGTCATTTTGGTCTATTGCCCTGCTGTCTTTCATGCATATTTCGGTAAATGAGCATTTTTCATATAAACGTAGCGAGTTTATGAATTCAGGAATTACAGAATGTTCATTAGGAACCACAGTATCCTTAGTCCCGTCGTAATAGGAATCAATTGTGCCGCCTGTTATTAAGAAGTGTACCCCCCCCCGTGTCAATCACAGCACTATTTTACCAAACTAATCTTAAAAATGCTAAAATTTGTACATGATTCTGCAGATTGATACTAAAGATCAAAAGAAAATAAAAGTAGGGTTAAGCGTTAAGGGGAAAGCAGTAAGGCAGTTATCAGAGGAAAATGAGTATGGGTCGCAGGTGCTTTTGCCACTTATTACCAAGTTGCAACAGGCAACAGGCAACAGGCTACAGGATTTGAGGGGAATTGAAGTAGAAACAGGCCCGGGATCGTTTACCGGACTTCGGGTAGGGGTATCTGTTGCCAATGCTTTGGGGTTTGCATTAAATATTCCTGTGAATGGGAAAAAGATGGAAACAGATTTGGTATACTAAAATCATGGTCTGGCGAAACTTATTCCTGCCTCACAAAGATACTCATAAAAAAGCTCATCTTATTTCCTGGGAAGGATTGGTTTGCTACATCCTTATTTTTATTTTTCTGCAAGTGAGCTTTTCCATTATTGGCTATACGAAACCGGGGATTTTGGGGATAAGCGCCGATATTGATCAAAAAAAACTTATAGAACTGACAAATTCAGAACGTCAAAAGATGGGACTTCCGCCGGTTTCGGAAAATGAGGCTTTAGATAGAGCAGCCGTTTTAAAAGCTCAAAACATGCTTGCCGAAAATTACTGGGCTCATTTTGCCCCCTCTGGTAAGACTCCCTGGGATTTTATTTTAGGATCAGGCTATAAATTTACCTATGCCGGCGAAAACCTGGCCAAAAATTTCTATAATTCCGACGATGTGGTTTCTGCCTGGATGAATTCTAAAACTCACAAGGATAATTTGCTTAATCCTAAGTATAAAGATATAGGCATAGCAGTGATTGAGGGAAACTTGAATGGTCAAAAAACAACTCTGGTGGTGCAAATGTTTGGGACTACAGAGATGACAGATGCGAAACCTGCAATCGAAATTTCAGGTAAGCAAATTGCAGTTCCGCCAGAGGATCTTATCAGTAAGCAGGCAGGAAGCTCCGGAGTTTTGGTTGCCCGAGTTCTGCCTATTGGAGTTGGAGCAAAGTCCGTGTTTGATCCTTTTATGGTTTATAAATGGGGAGGGATTTCTATCATTGTCTTGATTGGTCTGCTTTTGGCAGCTGATGTTTGGGTGTTGAAAAAAAGAGGCATATTGCGATTATCTTCTCATCATATTGCTCACATGGCGCTTTTATCTTTGACAGCAGGTAGTTTGCTAACAAGCAGTCCGGGAGCTATCTTATGATACTAAGAATTTTGGGAATTGGCATATTAATATATCTAATTTGGGCATTAATTCACCACAAACGCGATAAGAGTTTGACTTTGATTATTTTTTTGGAGTATCTTTTAACTGCTGTTTTAGCGATAATATTAGTGTTAGGGATGTTTGTATAATGAAAATATGAAAGGCGTTATTTTAGCAGGAGGATTGGGAACTCGTCTTGATCCTCTGACAAAAGTTACAAATAAGCATCTTCTGCCGGTTTATAACAAACCGATGATTTTTTACCCCATCCAAACACTTGTAAGGGCGGGGATTACCGATATCATGGTTGTGACAGGCGGGCCGCACTCCGGGCATTTTATGTCCATTTTAAAAAATGGTTATGAACTGGGCATTAAACATCTGGAATATGCCTATCAGGAGAATGAAGGAGGAATTGCCGATGCTCTATTATTGGCTAGGGAATTTGCTGAAGGAGACAGCGTAACAGTGATTTTAGGTGATAATACCTCTGATGCCGATATTTCAGAATCTGTTAAGAATTTTACGGAGGGGGCTTTGATTTTTCTGAAAGAAGTGTCTGATCCGGAGCGTTTTGGCATTGTTACTTTTGATCCGGACGATCATTCAAGAATAATTAAAATTACCGAAAAACCCCCAGTACCTGATTCCAAATGGGCTGTAACCGGAGTTTATATTTACGACAGACAAGTTTTTGATTTTATAAAAGAAATTAAGCCTTCAGCCAGAGGAGAGCTTGAAATTACTGATGTAAATAATAAATACATAGAAAAAAGGCAGCTTAAATGGAATGAGCTTAAAGGTTATTGGCGGGATGCAGGAACTTTTGATACACTTCTCGAGGCTAATAATTACTGGGCAAAAAAGAATAAAGACGAAAAGGCAAAATGAAGATTTTAGTTACAGGCGGAGCAGGATTTATCGGCTCCAATTTTATTCACTACTGGGTAAAATCTCACCCCGAAGACCAAATAGTCAATTTGGACGTTTTAACTTATGCAGGACATCTGGAGAGTTTAAAAGATCTTGAGGGAAATCCAAATTACACATTTATCAAAGGCGACATTACGGACGAAAACACGGTAAAAAGCGCCATGTCCGGGGTAGAAATTGTGGTACATTTTGCGGCTGAATCCCATGTTGATCGCTCCATTGTCAATCCGTTGCAATTTGTCAAAACCAATGTTTTGGGAACTGCCATTTTATTAAATGCGGCGCTCGATGCAAAAGTTAAGCGGTTCCATCATGTCTCAACCGATGAAGTTTACGGTCAACTCGATTCAAATGATCCGCCCTTTACAGAAAACTCTCCTTATAATCCTCGCGCCCCCTATTCCGCTTCTAAAGCAGGTTCTGACCATATGGTCAGGGCTTATTTTGAAACATACGGTTTACCAATTACTATTACGAATTGCGCCAATAATTATGGTTCTTATCATGATCCGGAAAAGCTTATTCCCAGATTTATAACTAATCTTTTGGAAGGTAAAAAAGTGCCTTTGATGGGTCGAGGAGAAAACATCAGGGAGTGGCTGCATGTTGAAGATCATGCCGAAGCGATAGATTTTGTTCTACAAAAAGGGAAAGTTGGGGAAACTTATTTAATTCAAGGTGAGGAAAAAACCAATATGGAAATAACTAAAATGATTTTAAACGCTTTAGGAATGGATGAATCCATGATTGAATACGTTGAACATAGGTTGGGTCATGATTTCCGCTATGCCATAAATGGAGAAAAGCTTCAAAGTTTGGGTTGGGAAAGAAAACACAACGTAGGAGAAGATTTGCCAAAAGTAGCTGAATGGTATAAAGCAAACCAGTGGTGGTGGAAACCATTCAAAGAAGGCAGGCCGATTGTTGATCGTTCCGCCCAAAAATCATATGGACCATAAGTTTATTAAAAAAACATCAATACCGGGACTTTTAAGACTGGAAAGACCCATTTTTAGCGATGAACGGGGTTTTTTCAGGGAAGTTTTCCATAAAGATGAATTAGAAAAAATTATCGGCATGAACTTTGACGGAGTGCAGATGAATCACTCACACTCGGAGTCCCGAGTGATCCGAGGCATACACGCTGAAAATTGGAATAAGATAATTTATCCAGTTTCCGGGCAAGTATTCATAGCGATAGTTGATATCAGACCAGACTTCCCGACTTTTTCTCAAGTTGCAACTTTTACTGTGGACGATAGCAACAGAATTGGTCTTTTTATTCCCGAGGGGCTTGCGAACTCGCTTTGCGTGATAGGGCAAGAGGCCGTAGACTATATGTATCTGGTGGATGCTTATTGGGATGGCTCGGATACCAGGGCAATTGCCTGGGATGATCCTGATTTAAACATAAGTTGGCCGATTAAAAATCCAATTATCTCCGAAAGAGATAAAAATAATCCCAGACTTCGAGATTTATTTCCGGAGAAATTTAAATAATGGCGAAAAAGATTGTAATTTTTGGTGGTGCCGGTCTAGTGGGATCCGGATTTATCGATCTAAATAAAGATGTTTTTGAAATAGTTTCTCCGACGATTGAGGAATTAGATATTTTAGAAAAGCAGGCTGTTTCAAAATTTATTGAAGATTCAGGTTGCAGCAGTGTTATAAATTTTGCCGCTTTTACCAATGTTGAAGCAGCAGAAGCGCAAAAAGAAGATAAAAACGGGATGTGCTATCGGATTAATGCAATCGGTGCCAAAAATGTTGCCGAAGTCTGCAAAAATTTTAATAAATATCTGATACATATTTCCACAGAATATGTTTTCGATGGCACAAAAGCAGATAGTCCTTACAACGAGGAGGATAAACAGAATCCTGTTAATTGGTATGGTCAAACAAAATATTTTGCCGAACAGCTGGTTCTGGAAAGTGGAAGCCTTTTAACTTTGGTTAGGATTTGTATGCCGTTTAGCCCGTTTTACGAACCTAAAAAAGACGTTGCCAGATTTTTTCTGGAGCAATTACGAAGCGGAGAAGAGATAGTTGCGATAGAAGATCAAAAAATAACCCCGACAATCGTTTCGGATATTGCCAATGCACTGAAGGTTTTAGTCGAGGCGGAAAAGACAGGTATATATCATGTTTGTTCAACAAACTTTACTACTCCTTTTGAATTTGCAAAAATGATTGCCGCTAAATTTGGTCTTGATATGAATTTAGTTAAACCAATATCTTTTGCTGATTATAATAAAAACAAACAGGCAAAACTTTTAAAAAATTCCTGGCTTGATCCTGCCAAATTTGTTATGCAGTTTGGAGGAAATATATTGCATTCAGTAAGAGAAGATATAGAGATTTTTAAACAAGCAGTTGACGGCAGAAGCATAAATTAGTTATATTAACCAAGATGGCAAATAACAAAAAAGCTTTTATAACAGGAATATCCGGCCAGGACGGTTCATACCTAACAGAATTGCTTTTGGATAAAGGCTATGAAATAGCAGGTTTTGTCAGGCGCAATGCGGCTTTGGATTTTGGAAATGCCAATGCTATTAAAGATGAGGTAAAAATTTATTACGGAGATTTGCATTCTCCCGAATCTATTGCATTGGCGCTTTTGGATTTTAAGCCGGATGAAATATACAACTTGGCTTCTTTGTCTTCACCATTAGGATCATTTAGCGACAAGCTGGGGACAATTATGATTACCGGTATTGGGGCTTTGCATGTTTTTGAACGGGCCAAACAAATTGTGCCGGAGGCCCGTGTTTATCAGGCATCAACTTCCGAAATGTTTGGTGCGCCAACACAAGTTCCTCAAAACGAAGAAACTCCCCTTGCTCCTGTTAATCCTTACGCGGCGGCTAAAGAATTTGCTCACAGGATGGCTCATATTGCAAGGAATGATAGGAAACAACCGCAATTTATTTCCTGTGGAATTCTTTTTAACCACGAAAGCCCGAGACGGGGTCTAAATTTTGTCACCCGGAAAATTACCACCGCAGTTGCCTGTATAAAAAATAACAAACGGGAGGGTATACCTATGAATGAAATAGGTGAACCGATAGTGAAAAACGGCAAAGTGACTTTAGGGGATCTTGAGGCAAAAAGGGACTGGGGTTTTGCTCCTGATTATGTTGAGATTATGTGGAAAATGCTCCAAACAGAGGAGGCCGATGATTTTGTGGTGGCAACGGGTGAAGTACATACGGTAGAAGAATTTGCAAAGGAAGCATTTGAGGTGGCAGGATTAAACTTCAAAGATCATGTTGAGACAGATCCTCACTTTATTCCACCTGTACAGACAGGTCCTCTTTGCGGGGATGCCTCAAAAGCCAAGAGAATACTGGGATGGCAGCCAAAAACAAATTTCAAGGAGTTAGTAAAAATAATGGTTCATGCAGATCTTGCCAAGTTCTCCTGATGAAAAAATTAGTCAGTGTGGTTTTGCCTACCTATAACGAAGAAGCAAATATTGCTAGTACTACTCTGAAAGTTCTAGAACAGGAAAAATGTCTACAAGATTGGGAAATATATGTAGTAGTTGCGGATGATATCAGGTCTTCCGATAGAACAGAGCAAATAGTAAAAGAATTGGCTAAGAAAAATAAAAGAGTACACTTTATAAAAGTAGAACCAGGTTTGGGTGTTGGTTTGATAAAAGGTCATCAATATGCTTTAGACTATCTTAAGCCCGATGTTTTAGCTCAACTTGATGCTGATGGTCAGGTAGTGCCGGATGTTTTAGTAAGACTTATTAATGTTATTGAGGAAGGCTATTCTTTAGCAATAGGTTCCAGATTTGTGACAGGAGGCAAAAACCAACTAACTCTTGTAAGAAAAATTTTCACCTATGGTGCGTCTCTATTTTGCCGTTTGTTTGCAGGACCTTGGAATATTAAAGAAGTTACAAATTCGGCAAGGGCATTTACTCCGGAACTTTTTAAAAAAATAAATTTAAAGAGATTGCCATGGAGAGAGCGGACTTTTATCATACAGCCGGCATTCTTGCATGAGGCAATTCTTGCGGGCGCAAAATATAAAGAAGTGCCGCTGGTATTTAAAAATCGGCTGGAAGGGTATTCAAAAAATAAGGTATTTAACTACACCTACGATGTTGTTACCTATTCTATAGATGTTTTTTTAAACCGGCTAGGGATAAATATCAGATTTTTTTATTTAACCCGGAGAGCTAAAACATTTGTGAAATTTAGCATGGTCGGATTTATCGGAACTATGGTAGACTTTCTGTTTTATAAAATATTTATCAATGGTTTAGGCTTTGCACCTGCAACAGCAAAAGGTTTCTCTGCCGAAATTGCCATATTAAATAATTTTATATTAAATAATTTTTGGACTTTCCGTTACCGGAAAACAAAAACCAATACTTGGCAAAAATTGGGGATATTCAATTTAGTTTCTTTGGGAGGACTTTTAATAAGCGTTTTTATAGTAAAATTCTTACATATCATTTACGGGGATGGATTTATTTATTTATTTGGTAGACATATCGCTTACAATAATTTTTACTTTTTCGCAACCATCCCGCCGGTTATGCTCTGGAATTTTACAATTAATCACTTTATCACTTGGCGCCACAGTGACGATTAAGTAAATAAGGAAGATTAATTAAACAGGTTTAAATTAGGTATGGGGGCGGTATTTTGGAGAATAAAGTTTTGGGCATAAAGATAAATTGCCAAGAGTATAATGGGAAGAATTATTTTAAATTCCCGGCTGGTTAAGACTTTTTCAAAGGCGATTAAGATAAAAGGTACAACAGGTAAAATATAGCGGCTTAAGTCCCGATGCGCTACCAAGATAGAGACAGCCAGATAAGTTAGGATGATAAATGCCAAAGGATAAAGTTTTTGTTTCAATAGTATAACCCCGCCCAAAAAGCCCAGTGTAAAAATATAGATTATGTCTTCCAGCCAGATATCTCCTACCCAAAATTGGTTTATATTAAAAACTTGGAAAGGTGGAAATGTTAAATGAATATTATCTCCGCTATGGAAATATGCCCAAAAATCTCCATAGGTTTGACCATATAGATAGAATACCCCCAAAAGTCCTAAAGGAATTAAAAGCAGGGGTAGATATTTATAAAATACTCGGATTATAGAGAATTTATACACCCAAAAAAGATAGAATAACAAGGCCAAAAATAGTAAAATGCCGGGAGGTCTGGTGATTTGTGCTAATAGTCCGAAAGTTCCCGCAAGAGCAATACTGGAAAACTTCTTTGACTTCTCAAATTTCATGAAAAAGTATACGGTAGAAATTATAAAAAAGATGAAAAGGGGTTCAGAAGAACCGACACTATGTACGATTAGCCATCTGGCCGGCAGGATTAAAAAAATAGAACTTAAAAAAAGGGGATGCGTGCTTAGCTTGAAGTCTTTGATTAAGAAATAAAAAGCCCAAGAGGCAAGCATGGTAGAGATAAGCGAGACCAGTAGCATTGATTTAAGATAACCTAACAGCGGAGCGAGGGCGGCTATAAAAATAGAATAGCCGGGAAAATGGGAAGCGAAATAAGACGGGGGTAGAGATTGAGGCAATAAAGAGATTGCTTGAGGATTATAAAAAGTTTTTGCAATAATTACATATTCCAACCCGTCAAAGTTGCGGTAAATTGTATTAAAGCCTTCTTGAAAATTTAGTCCCCACAAATTAGGAAGTGCTAAAACATGCGGAAGCCAAATTACAGTGGTAATGATTAAAGAAAGCAGTGTAAGGGAAATACAATCTTTTACGGATTTTGGCATACATCAAGATCATAGCAGAAAATATGATTATTATGCTACACTTTAAGCCATGGGATTTGACAGCTTGTCCGTTTTCTTTCCTTGCGTTAATGAGGAAGGAAATATTGAAAATACCGTTCGTAGCGCCGAACAAGTACTGAAAAGACTTAAACTCAACTATGAAATTATTATTATTGATGATGGTTCGACAGACAAAACAGGACAAATTGCAGATAAATTAGCATCAAGAGATTCTCGTATTCGAGTTATACACCATTCTAAAAATCTGGGTTACGGAGAAGCCTTAAAATCCGGTTTTTATAATGCCCGTTATGATGTTATTGTTTACACTGACGGAGATAGGCAATTTGATTTTGCTGAAGTATCCAAGTTTTTGGAAAAGATTGATAATTACGATTTAGTGATCGGTTATAGAATCAAACGGCAGGATCCTCTTTTTAGAATACTGTTTAAACAAGGATGGAAGTTATCGCTACTGACTTTCTTTGGTTTAACTTTAAAAGATGTAGATTGCGGTTTTAAAATGGTTCGTAGAGAAGTTTTGGACAAAATACCTCGTCTAGAATCTGCCAGAGGGGCAATGATTAATGCGGAACTTGCAATTAAAGCTAAAAAAGCCGGTTTTAAGATAGCTCAAGTTGGAGTAACGCATTATCCGAGATTATCCGGTAAACCTACGGGAGCAAATCCGAAAGTAATAATTAAATCATTCGTAGACCTTTTGAAACTTTGGTGGAAACTAAAGGACAATAAGAATCAATTTATCTTACTGGTGGGAATATTAGTCTTAGCGATTTTCCTAAGATTTTATAAACTTTCAGAATACATGACATTTTTGGGGGATGAAGGACGCGATGCAATTGTAATAAAAAATATGCTTATTAATCATCATTTTCCGTTGATTGGGCCGCCAACTTCTGTGGGCAATATTTATTTAGGACCACTCTACTATTATATGATGTTTTTGCCGATGGCAATTTTTGGTTTATCTCCGGTAGCTGCAGCAGGACTCAATGTCACAATAGGCGTTTTAACTGTAATTTTAATTTACTGCCTAGGTAAGATTTGGTTTGGCAGATGGGCAGGTCTTATAGCTGCATACCTTTACACCATAAGTCCGGTTACTATTATTTATTCCAGATCTTCCTGGAATCCTAATCCGGCACCCTTTTTTACTCTGCTCGGTATTTTAAGTCTGTATAAATTACATAAATCAGGTAATTTTTTATGGCTGATCCCGACAGGATTTGTAGTTGGTGCGGCTTTGCAAATGCATTATTTGGCTGTGATTTTAATACCTATTGTGGGAATTTTATGGATTTATGAAGTTTTTCAGAGATATTTTAAGAAGTTAAAAAGCAGAAAGTTAATCAGCGGATCTTTACTGGGGATCGCTTCTTTCTTATTTATTATGTCGCCCCTTGTTTGGTTTGATTTAAGACATAACTTTTTAAACTATAGAGCAATTACGGAACTTTTAAGCGAAGGAGGAGCTATTAAGGCAGATTTTGTTTCTAATATTCTAAGAATTCCTTCTATCTTTTCATATAATTTGATAGGGAGATACATAGGCGGTGAAAATTTTTACCTGACTGTCATTGTATCCCTCCTGGTTATCATAGCTTTTATATATAAATTTTCATATTGGCCTAAATTTGCACTCGGGGTATGGTTAATCATAGGTATTTTCGGACTAACTTTCTACCAGCAAGCAATATATGATCATTATCTTGGTTTCATGAACCCTGTGCCATTTTTGCTTCTGGGATCTCTTGCTGCAGTCCGGATTACAAATTGGAAAATTAGTAGGTGGTTTATTCCTTGCGGGTTCGCTGTCTTGGTTGTATTTCTAACAATAGTTAATTTTCAACAAAGCCCTTTGCGCTTTCCTCCCAATAATCAATTAAAAAAAACCCAAGAAGTAGCAAAATTTGTTATCAGTCAAACTAAAGGCAAGGATTTTAATTTTGCCTTGCTTGCAAAAAATAATTATGATTCGGCCTACCAATTTTATTTGGATATGTATGGCCATCAGTCAAAACAAGTGCCGTTTGATATTACTGATCAACTTTTTGTAGTATGCGAAGATGATGTCTGTCAGCCAATCAATAATCCCAAATATGAAATTGCCAGTTTTGGCTGGGCTAAAATAGTAGACGAACAGAACGTTTACGGCGTGAAAATTTATAAATTAGTGCATAATCCTTCAGGTAAACCATGAGAATATCTATTGTCATTCCTGCATATAACGAAGAAAGTAATCTTAAAAATGGCGTACTTGCAGAGGTAGCAGATTATTTGCGAAATAAAAATTGGGATTATGAAGTAATTATCGTGGATGACGGTTCTTTGGATCGGTCGGTCGATTTAATAAAAAAAATAATTCTAGAAAACATAAAATTTAAGCTAATCGAAAATACTCACGGTGGTAAAGCCAATGCTGTAATGACCGGAATGCTCTCGTCCAGCGGCGATATAGTACTTTTTACTGATATGGATCAAGCTACACCAATTAACCAGATGGAAAAATTTCTGCCAAAATTTGAGGCAGGTTTTGATATTGTGATCGGATCAAGACAGGGAAGAAAAGGGGCGCCAATATTCCGCAAATTGGCTGCTTGGGGTTTTTCTTTCTTGAGGGGAATGATTTTAAGTTTGCCTTATAAGGATACCCAATGTGGTTTTAAGGCTTTTCGTAAGGAGGTAGTTCGAAAAATTATTCCTCAAATAAAGAACGAGTGGGGAGTGGTGCATTTTAAAGGGGGAGCGGTTAATGCCGGATTTGATGTTGAACTTTTATACTTGGCCAAGAAATATGGATTCAAAATTGCAGAAGTTCCGGTGGAATGGAACTATGTGGATACGGAAAGAGTCCAGGTTATCAAAGACGCTGCGGCAGCTGTTTATGACATGCTGCGAATTAGATATAATGATTTGATGGGGAAGTATTGATATAATGATAAGGTGGATTTTGTAGTTAAACGCAAAAAAGCATTTTTTATCCTTGGTATTTTGACAGTTTTATACTTTACTCTTCGACTACCCAATTTGACGCTACAGCCAATTTTTGCAGATGAAGCCATATATATCAGGTGGGCGCAAGTGATGAGAGCAGAGCCAACTCTTCGTTTCCTACCTTTATCTGACGGCAAAACTCCTCTTTTTATGTGGGCGATGATACCGCTTTTGAAATTTATAAATGACCCGCTACTGGCAGGGAGATTTTTGTCTGTTATATCCGGTTTCTTTACTCTTTTGGGAGTATTTTTTCTGTCAAGGAAGATATTTAGTACAAGGACGGCTTTTTGGGCAAGTTTACTTTATGCAATTACTCCTTATACGGTTTTTTTCGATCGGATGGCTTTGGTTGATTCCATGTTGGCTGCCTTTACGGTTTGGGTCACTTTTTTTGCCATTTGGTTAGTAACTAGTTTAAGAATAGATATCGCTATGGTTTTAGGTTATTTACTTGGCGGAGCTTTGCTGACAAAGACTCCCGGAATGCTGAATCTTTTTATCCTCCCGTTTTCGGTATTAGGTTTTAAAAATAAGGGCAGGAGCCATACTTTAGTGAAACTAATAATTTTATGGGGCGCAGCGATCGCGATTGCTCTTGTGATGTATAACATGCTGCGGCTAGGACCAAATTTTAATATGTTATCCTTGCGCAATACAGACTATGTGTTTTCTCCTCTGGAGCTTGTGGGTAGACCCTTAGATCCGTTTATCCCTCATTTTCGTGATATTGCCGATTGGTTCCCAAAACTTTTCACCTGGCCGATATTGCTTTCTATCGCAATGGGAATAATTTATCTTGCATTTGGTATGTGGCAACAATCTTTTAAGGGACAATCTATGCTGGCAGGGATAGTATTGCTTTGGGTGTTACTGCCGTTAGTTTTAAATATGGCATTCCTCCGGACTTTTACAGCCCGTTATCTTTTGTCGGGAGTTCCACTGCTTCTCTGCATAGCTGGATTTGGAGTCACCAAACTGCTTCCAAGACTTGCATATATTAAGAGGTTCCCGGTGCTTTTGATGTTGATAGTAATACTACCTCTTCCTTTGTATTTTGATTATCTATTACTTACTTCTCCAGATCGGGCTCCGCTACCAAAAGAAGAAAGAAAAGGTTACTTTGAAGAATGGACAGCAGGTTACGGATTTAAAGATATTGCGGCTTTTCTTATTGAAAAAAACAAAAAAAATAAAGTAGTTGTGGGAACCGAGGGTTTTTTTGGAACTTTGCCTGACGGCCTTTATATTTATCTGGATAAGGCAAACATCTCCATTGTTGGTTCTCACGCAACAATTTCAGCCCAAATCAGAAATGCTGCCAAAGATAATCTGACTTATTTTGTTGGAAACAAAAAAAACATAGAAGGAAGCATTGATAATGTAAGATTAATTTTGGAGTATCCAAAGGCAAAACCGAGAGATCGCTCAGAGCAGGATGCCACAGTTTTGTATCAGGTATTGCCGTGAGTTCATTCCTATGAAGAAAGCTTTTTTTGTTCTTTTATTGTTGATTGTAATTACGCTACCTACTATCCTGCCCTTTTTGGGTACTAAATTTTTTTATACCCAAGATTATATTTATATTGCCAGGTTACAACAGATGAGTACCGCATTATCTCAGAGTCAGTTTCCAGTTAGATGGGCACCGGATTTAAGGTATGGCGAACCGCTTTTTAATTTTTATGCGCCGTTACCCTATTACTTGGGGGCTGTTATTCAGCTGTTAGGATTTAATTTTATCTGGGTAGCGAAAATTCTTTTTATCCTTTCCACTTTATTATCCGCGATTACCATGTATATTTTGGCGAATAAATTATTTGGTAAGCATGACGGTTTTCTGGCAGCTGTTCTTTATACGTATGCGCCATACAGGGCAGTTGATTTGTATGTGAGAGGGTCTCTTTCTGAGACCTGGGCTTTTGTTTTTTTCCCGCTAATTTTTTACAGCTCTTTTGTCTTAGCTGAAAGATTGAAATTTAAAAATGTATGTTTACTGGCACTATCCTTAGCAGGATTGTTTCTAACTCATAATGTAACAACTTTGATGTTTTTACCGTTTCTTATTTTGTGGTGGCTCTATCTAGTAATTCGGAGAAAGAACTGGCAGATTTCTTTGCACCTGTTTTTAGCATTTGTCTTAGGATTAGGACTGGCAGCTTTTTTTCTGCTGCCTGCTGTTTTCGAGCGGGATCTTATTCAAGCAAAATACCTGATAGTGGGTTATTTTGATTTTAGGGCTCACTTTGTTGCTTTAAAACAACTTTTTTCTTTATTTTGGGGATACGGGTCATCACTTTGGGGACTAGATGACGGTTTGTCTTTTCAAGTGGGCTTAGTAAATTTTGCAGTTTTGGCTACGTCTGTCGTTTTGGCACTTTTCTACAGAAAGGACAAAAGATTTTTTGGATTAATACTACTTTTAGGAATATGTTTTATGCTTTCTTTATTTTTACAACATAATAAATCGGCATTTATTTGGGAGGCTATACCATTGATGGCTTTTATTCAATTTCCCTGGCGGTTTTTGGGGATATCAATCTTTATTATTGCTTTAATGGGCGGCGCTATTACCCCTTATTTAAAGAATAAATTACGGCCTGTTTACTTTGTTTTAATCATTGCAGCAATGCTTTCAACTTTAATGTACTTTAAGCCAAAAGATTATATTGATGATAATTTCTTTGACAAATTTT
>Ga0180007_10002728_pt1 | contig 20542 bp, 14 predicted proteins | sample MM_PC_MetaG_FD_121122 | JGI IMG/M metagenome (GOLD analysis project Ga0180007, IMG submission 121122) | Groundwater microbial communities from the Aspo Hard Rock Laboratory (HRL) deep subsurface site, Sweden - MM_PC_MetaG | ecosystem: Environmental > Aquatic > Deep subsurface > Groundwater... | reverse complement strand
TCATAATCTAATTATTTTGCTACTATATTCCCACCACGAATATCGTGGGCTGGTAGTTCAACTGGTTAGAGCACCGCCCTGTCACGGCGGAAGTTGCGGGTTCGAGTCCCGTCCAGCCCGCCAGGACTATTCAGTATCGTGCAACCCGAGTGGTTGTAAAAGATAATGGAAAGTCCAAACCCACAAAATCGCCCTGGTGGCGATTTTGTGTTTGGGGTGAGTGCAAGTACCTGTGAAAGCGAACTGGCTTGTTTAGTTGCTGATTAGACTTTTGAAGAATTTATTATAGATCCTACCTAAAAAAGAGATAGAGTAAACTTCAGTTTTTTTATTCACAACATCATCCAAAGCATCTTTGAGGTTTATATGTTTATCACTTGCATGCTGGCATAATAGCTCAAATTCCCAACAGCCTAGAATATAAAAATTATCCGTCTTTTCATTCATACTTGATTTAATCATATCTCTCGCAAATCTATTCAACGCGAACATCTCATCTAAGTATACAATAATATTCACAAATTCTTGACCATCGTATTTTATTTTATCAACCTCGCCTTTGGCTATATGCTTCTCCTTTGAAGGAAACTTATCTAGCTCCTTTGACACGCTTTTTAGAAAGCTATTTATATCTGACACCGTTTCATCTTCTATACCAACCTTCGCATAATTGCTCAACTTCCTCTTCTTGCATTCAATTTGAAAAATGAATTTCTCACTTACAATAATCCAATCAGCACTCTTAAATTCAGATTTTCCAACTTTATATGTTTGCTCTGGAAGAAGACTTCCGTGAGAAAAAGTTGGAATATTGTAAAAACTCATGAGTTCTCCAATGTATATTTCAAATTGTTTACCAAAAGACTGCAGGAGCGTGTCTTGTTTTTCTTGCTCAAATCTTTCCAGTAATACATAATAAATGCCTTCAAAACATGCATAGAGAAAATCTGGCAAGGAAGGGATGATAAACTGCTTGTTTGATTCCTCACATTCCGTCTTAATGACAGGGTATCTTTTCAGTGGATTAAATTCATACTTCTTTAATAAGTCATCACTTACTTTATACTTATCATTCTCCGTTCTAAATCCCCCTTGTCTAATTGAAAACACTGCCATGAATTTGTCGATATTCTCTTTTGTGAGCAGCGGTTTGAGCTCCTCAATATCTGCACCTGTAAAGTTGCTCATCTCGAAAGATGTTGCAAATCCTTCAGGACGTGGGCAAAAATGTGAATAGATACACGTACCAATTTTTAAGATGTCAAAAAAATCAATACCTAGAGATTCGTCAGCTTGTCGTTTCAAGTCTGGAGCATCTTCGAACACCTTTTCAAAAAGATAAAGATACCTCCCCATAATGGATGAGTGGTCACGAAGGTAGAACCACTGATGATTTGTTGCGCGCAACACCCAGAGCCAAGCGTTCTCAGATTTAGGATCAATGGAATCAAGATCTGTTTCTATGTTTCCGTATTCATAAGCAAGTTTCACTAGATCTAAATCGTTATATTCTAGATCGGAAGGTTTACATTTTAATATGCACTGTTTCGCAGTAAACGAAATGAAATCCTTTGGCAATAAAACAGTGTGCTTTACACGTGGCCCTGTGTGGAACTCATACTCCAAATTTATATTCACCGCAGATTGATTACTTAAAAATACACTTAGTTTTTGAAGGGACATCAATGTACTCACAAAATCAAAAATTTGAACTTTGTCTTGGAACTCTTTAAAGGAAACCTTGTGATTGAATGGTAATGTTGAAGATTTTTCAATTTTCATAAGCCGTCATATATAACTCTATCTTACCAGAAATTTCATTCTATGGTTTAACCTAATTCTTCCACCATCCTCACGACTTTATTTTCATACACTAGCTTGCTCTTCATATTCCCAAGCAGGAATCTTTTCTCTGTAATGCTACCTTCACGAAGCAAGTACTTTGCATACGTTCGGATATTAACTTCCTCCTGCTTAGCGGGAGCGACATCATCTTGTGAGCCGAGAACAATTCGCTGAAACTTACTAAATCGTTTCAACTCATCCTCAAGCCGACACTTGATTCCCAGCGCGTCGATATCCATTTTATCGACAATCTTTACAAGTTGCGCGATCAGGTCCTCCTCTCGAATATATTTATTTTTACAAAATCTATCTTTCCCTCGAGCACATCCGTAGTAAATGTACTTCGCGTGCGTTCCGTCTTTTAGTTGCTTGTACTTTTCCTGTGCACAGATGCTTGAGTCACACAGACCGCATGTCATCAGCTTAGTGAAAGCAAATTCCTTGTTCACGATCACAATATTGTCACGTTGTAGTTGTTCTCGAGCTTTCTCAAACAGCGTTTGTGTAATTATTGGTTTATGTTTTCCTTCGTACCAGTTACCACTCTTTTTTGGAAATTCGAATCTACCATAATAAAAAGTGTTGTTCAGAACTCTATGCACACCGCCCAGCGAGAGTGTTTTATTTCCCTTGGTCTTGAAGTTCATTTCATGGAGTAGCCAATGGTACACTTTTCGACCACTCCACTTATCGTAGGCAACTTTTTCAAACATTTGTTTAATGATTGGCGCTCGTTCTTCGTCAAGAATTTTCTGACACTTTTTATCCATCGCTTTTTGATCCAAGTATCCGATCGGAGCCATACCAGGCCAGAGTCCCATCTCAACTCGTGTTCTAAGTCCTCGCTTTACGTTTACTCCGCGGTGGTCATTCTCAAGTTTAGCCTGACTCCCCAAAATCATGAGGAGGAATTTTTCATTTGGTGAGTTTGTAAATGTTTGACCATGTGTCCTAATTTCTTGAAGTAACCCCTGATCCATCATATCCACTATTGCTCCAAGGTCTCCCGCATTTCGACTCAACCGATCAGGCGCCCAGGTGATGATACCAGTGAACTTTCCGGAGCGAATATCACCAAGAAGTTCGTTATAAACCTCGCGTTGCCCTGTGTCCTTAGCAGAATGTGATTCCCGACGAATTGCCACAACTTCCAATCTTTCCTTCTCTGCGAGCTCTAACATCTCCTTTATCTGAGAATCAATCGAGAGTATTTGTCTTTCTTCCGATTCACTCGATTTTCTTGCATAAAGCACGTATTTGATCGTGTTTTTCGTGTCTCGTTGTGTATTTATCTCCATACATACACATTAATGCCACAACCCTTTCGGGGCGTCCAGGCTGGCTATTGTTGGTAACTTTTCATTGAAAACCCCTTTACTTTAGGGGTGCTCTAAGCTACTATTGGACTACAAATTGCCTAAACCTTTCAATTGATTGGCATGGCACATAAAACCACAACTACGTAGAGACGGTCTTCTGACTGGCCCTCGTAGTTGTGGTCGGCATTCCGAAAGGATGTCGGGCAGTTGCTGAAAAGTAGCTGTCGCCAGTTCGGGAGACCTTTTGTGTTTTTTTGAATTAGCACTTACTAAACTAATATAATATATGGCTTCAATAGAAAAATTGATAAAGTTAGCGAAGGAGCACTTGGATGAGAATGAAGAAATAAAACATTCTATTCGAGGTGCATACGAAACTAAAGTCTTAGGTTCCAACACTGTTCGACAAGGCATTTTATTAGCCACTAATAAACGCATAGTATTTTTTGCCAAGAAACTTACAGGATTTGATCTTGAAATTTTTCCATATTCGAAAATTTCATCTATTGAATTTAGTAAAGGATTAATGGGTCACACCATTTCTTTCTTTGCATCAAATAACAAAGTGAAAATGAAATGGATCAAAGGAGGGGGTGTTAAAGAATTTGTGGAAAGTGTTCGTTTAAGTATAGAAAACCCAAAAGAATCATCGAACACAAATACTCAGGATGAGACAGCTCAACAAATACAGCAATTACATGATCTTAAAGAAAAAGGAATCCTTACAGATGATGAATTTCAACAAAAGAAGAAACAGTTGCTTGGCCTTTAGAATTTTAACTCAACAATATAATATATGATCTCTACCTTATTTTCCTTAATATTTTTCTTTGCTTTCATCGCATTTGTGGCAGGACTTATATCTCCACAAATTTTTAAATTTGTATTAAAAGAAAAAGCAAATCGAAAAACAATATCTGCTATTTTAGGTGGTGCAATGTTCGTTTCGATAATAATTGTAGGTGCAACAGCTCCTCCAGTTGAAGAAACAGAAAATATTCAAGATGAAGAACAAATAACCGAACAGAAAACAGACGCAGAAGAATCACCAGAAACGGAATCTAAAACTAATGGTATTGCTAACGAATCCGAAGCTGATATCACTCAGGATACTCCCCCTGAAGATGAAGTTGACGCTGGATCTAATTCAGACACGGAACCAGCTACAAAATCGCAAAGAGAAGTAGTTCTTGAAATCTTAAAGCAAAATGCATTAGACCAGTGGGGTGATGACTTTAGCATGGTTAAATGGGAACTGGACGGACAAACAGAGGCATACGACTGGATAGTTAAACAAACTGAATATCCGTCTATTATGGACAACGCGAAGCGAGAATGGGGAGATGATTATAAGATGGTAAAATGGGAATATGAAAAACAAGTAGAAGCTTTTGAGCTCCTATAAGAAATATTATAGGTAACTCATCAAAACCTTCTACCCATTACATTCCCAAAATATGGCGACGGTCCTCTGTCTATCGGAAAGACTCCGAATGTTCGATATTTGGTTGTCACCGCCTTGTTTACAACCATAGAAAAAGCATCAGCTAAATCATCATGTTTTTCTGCTCCAAAATCTACAAGTTGCGTGATTAGCTCTTTACACCCTTTTCTAGGGAATAAGACCTTCCCAGACTCGATGTGTGGACTTGTGAGCGCAATCCTCGATCGCTTGTCAGCTCCACCAACTCCAACACCTTCAATTGGGATACCTTCAGTTTCAAGATGCTGAATCAGAGCACGTTGATAACCAACGTCTTCAACATAGATTTTATTTCTTCTTTCGCCCTTGTGTAGAGTCTCATGGATCAACTTAATCCGCTCAGTAGTCTTAGGAAAAGTTAATCGCTCGTTAACAGGATTTGGTAAAACAAAGATTTGTATTTTTGCATCAACTACATAAACCGCAACTGAAACAATAGCTGTATAGTCAGCCGACGTCCTTTCGGAAATCGCAACGTCAACACCACTATAAATTCCTCTTAGATGTATTTTATCTGATACTTCTGGGAGCCTGTTGTAATATTTAATCCATTCAGGATGCACAACGCGCTCCGTGTTTGAGATAATGCGGAGCATATACTCCCGTTGCCACGTCACCTCGTTACCGATCTTTCTTTTAAGAGCAAGAATATCATCCGCAGTTTTGAACTTACCTGGCCAGATTGGTACCTCCTCCTCATCCATAATTGGAAACGAAAAGAATTTCCCGTCCAGTTGATCTGACTCAATTTGATTCTTAAGTCTCATCATTAGTGAATCTTCGTGGAGAAGGTTCCCAACAACCACTATACGAGTGCTTACGTCACCAGCCGGCACAACATCACCCAAAAACCACTGATAGATCTTGTCCCGAGCATCTTTAGTTTTTACCGCAGAGATATCTTCAAGGTCATCGCAAATAATAAGATCAGGACGATGTGCACCATGCCTCAATCCTCGAACTCCTTGCTCCATCGAAAGCCCTGTGATTCTCGCTCCATACTTTGGAAGCACCAGCGTTCCGGCGCTCCACTCCTCGTCACGCTCCTCAAATGGCCCCAAATCTTGTCTTAACAGCCTATTCGACTCCAATTCCCGCTTAAGGTTCGCAAGGTGCATTTTAACCTGCGATTGCGTTTGCGAGATGATTAATACGAATTTCTTTTTCTGCTTGCCAAGGATAGACCAAATTGGATACGACATCGTGAAAACTGTTGATTTCGCTGATCCTCGAAAAGCCGTGAGTACAACAAGTTTTTCAGATTCATCTTCGGTAATGGCAAAAAACTTCTTCTGAAACTGGGCGGTTGGATACTTTACATACTCACCAATGTAAGTATGAAAAAACCAAATATGGCTCCCAGTAGTCAGCTCTGTTCTAATACTTTTATCCGCTGTGATTTTATCTATTAGTTGTTTATTATTCATAGATCAGTTTGTTCCGGAATTAGCTTTGCCAGTTCAAGGGCTCTACGAATAGTTTCTTGTTCTTCATCAGTAAGTTGTTTATCGACTCGAAGATTTGCATCTAGTGACACACGCGTGCCGTAACTACGGTGCCGGTGTTTTAGCCAGAAGATAATTGCCGTCATGTTTTGATCCCGAATCGCGGCAAGGAGCTGAGACTCAGCCATATCATTTATAAGCTCAACTCCCATAAAGATTGCACGATCAATGGCATCAGCAAAAACTAGATCATCCTGCTTCCAACGGTAGAAAGTAGCGCGCGATATTCCAACTTTTTCACAGACAATCTGAATAATTGGTGTTTTTTTCAATTGCTCAACTACAAGCTCTTTTTGCTTATCCTGACGAACAATGACCGCCTTATACGGTGATGGTAAATGTTCGCTCATACAGCTTTGCAAATTATCGCTTTTTTCTTAGTAAACATCTCCCAAAGCATTACAATGGTTTTGCAATATTCTTCGTCCGCCTCCACCATGACGCATTTTCGATTGGTATGCTCGCAGGCAATAAGGGTTGATCCGCTTCCTCCAAAGGGATCGTAGACTGTGTCACCAATCTTTGAGCTATTCAGAATCATCCGCCTAAGTAATCCGATTGGTTTCATAGTAGGATGCCACTTTGATTTGTTTGGTTTCGGATAGATGAGTACCGACTTATCTTTGGACTTATGAAATTTATGCGTGCCATACCAGCCGTACATAATTAGCTCATGCTGAGGTAGGTAATCCATCCGCCCAACTACCGCGTGCGTCTTTGCCCAGATGAGCAGTTGAGTGAATCTAAATCCTGCCTGCAAGAAACCTTCACGTAGAGCAAAAATCATTTTGTCGGAGTTGAAGATGTAGACAGAATTTTTCTTCGCCATGAATGGTTGAGCCTGCGTGAGCCATGCACAAGTGAATGACTTGTAGCTTGCCTCCGTTTGGATCTCGTCCCCCTTAATGACCTTTGGTTTTGCAATGGATTGTGTGAATCCTTGTTTACTTTCAACGTAAGCTACGGCGTAGGGTGGGTCACAAAGAATTAAATCGATACTTCGATCTTTAAGTAATTTCTGAATTCCTTCTTTTTTTGTTGAGTCTCCGCACAACAATAAGTGATCTCCAAGTTTTATGATGTCTCCTTGTTTAATTTTCATAATTAATCGTTAATTTTAATAGCCTTGATTCCAGTCATCTCCTCGAACCTTCGAATTATCACATCACAGAAAACTGGATCTATATCTATCAGAAACGCCTTCCGTTTCATCTGCTCACAGCTCAGCAACACACTACCGCCACCCCCGAAAGAGTCCAGGACATTGTCCCCCGGCTTCGTACAACGCCTCAGGGGCTTCTCGCAAAGCGTTAACGGCTTTTGCGTCGGATGCTCGTACTCATTGCCGTTATCTCGTTTAGCTAGCCAAATATCGAATAAATCAACAATATCATCGAGGCACCGATTACCCGAAGCAACCTCTCTATTCACAATTTCATGAAGATTAGTAACATCAGGATTGAGATACGGCGATCCAACTGTTCCGTAAACGCAGGGCTCATACGCTTTATTGAAAGCAACCTGCGGTGTCACGTTGAAGTTATTCTTGATCCAGAGACATACTCGTTTATTTGAGATCCCAAGCTCAGAATAAAGTGACTGCATAAGGCCAATGTAACGCTGGTCACACCAATAGAAAACATGAGCGTCAGGTTTGGTGACAGATAATGCATTTTCCATCGAAGCTTTGATAAAGCTTCGATAATCCTCGTCCGATTTTGTGTCATCTGCTTTGCCCCCATATTTACCTTTTGTGGTGAGCCCGTCCTTATAGCTGAAGCCGATGTTATAGACCGGGTCGCAGAAAACCATGTCGACTTTTTCATCACCAACAAGTCGCTTCACAGATTCCGGATCCGTCGAGTCCGCACAAAGTAGTCGATGGTTTCCTAGTTGGTATAAATCCCCGAGCTTAGTGGTCGGTTCTTTAATCTCACTCAAAGCCTCTTCAACATCGAAGTTATCGTCCTCAATCGATAAGATGTCATCCCAAATGTTTGAAAGGTCAGCGTCATCAAATCCGACATCTAGAAGTAAGTTGATGTCGAACTCTTTAAGGAGCTCAAAGTCCCAACTTCCAGATACGCGATTCAGACGAAGATTTAAGGCTCGCTCCTGTTCCAGCGTCAACTCTACGTAAACTACAGGAACCTCAGTAAAACCTAGTTCTTTCGCACATTCCGTTCGGAAGTGACCACCAACGATGATATTCTTCCGCTCAGCTAAACTATTCACGATCACAGGATCGCAAAACCCATGCTGTTTAATACTCGCTTTAAGCTTCTCTTTAGCTGAATCGTCCCAAGATCTCGGGTTGTACTCAGCACTCTTCAAGTCGCTGATAGCGACGTATTGTATCTCAATGTTCATAAACATTTTGATTATTTTTAGTGATTTATCTACTCTAAGTATTACAAAGAGGCCGATGCACCGTACATAAAAGACCCCCACGAATAGAAACAAAAATACCGCTACGAATAGCGATATTTTTTAGCTGTGGATAACCAAAACTACACTTTATGCACCGTATTTATCAAAATCTTCTATATACAAGATCCTATATTTTGGAGAAATACGATACCCTTTGTGCACGCTACCTTCAATTAGGTCACCATCGATGCCGAGCGATTTAGAAATTTGTTTACGAATTTTTTGAATAGTCGTTATTACAGATCGTTCAGAAGCATAACCTGTACGGTCTAAAAGTTTAGATGTACTTATGTGCTGGTAAGTTAATGATAATAAAAGGATCATTCTATCTTCAGAGCTAAAAGTATAATGACTCTCATCTCTAGGAGCGCGAAAAACTTCTTTACTTTCTGGATCAATAAAAATTGATATTACTCCCTCTCCGGTTGAATGTTTAATTTTGTCGAAAGCTTCATCTATGATCTGTTCTGTGTCTTCAAGTTCTAATCTCCTATTCTGTGGCGGTACTATTGCAATCTTAGTTCCTGTCAGTTCCTCTATCCCTGGAAACAATTTTGCAAAATCAATCGTGATCAGTTTACTAAGACCTGAGACTTGATTCCCGATCTGTTGCAATTGAGAAATCTGCTTCAATACAGGCTCCATGAACGACGCCTGCTTTTGAGCTATCTCTATAGCTTTTCGCATTTGTTCACCAATACCAGCCTCTTGAATTCTTGTATTAATGGACACCATTTGAGAAAAAGCACTTGATTCAAAAAAATCTTTGAACGCCTTTTCGGCCTGTTCAATTTGTTTTGTTGTTCGTGGATTTTTCAAGAATCTCGACTTTTTCTTCATAACACTTGAAATATACCGATTTTGTTGATTTTAGGCAATAAATGAGGTACATTATGAACAATATGATGATGACAACAATAACAAACACCGGGGGAAACACTCTATCTAAAAAATTAAAGCAAACTCTTCCAAAATCTGATCGCATAGATGCTCTGGTGGGTTATTTTTATTTCTCAGGATTTAAAGATTTGCACAACGAATTAAAAGACAAAACTATTAGAATATTAGTAGGAATGGATATTGAGAAAAAGATAATCGACAGAATTTCTGCTATTGATAGTTTTGACCTAGATTCTCACGCAACATTTATTAGCAAGTCTTCTAGGTCGAGGGTAAAGGAAGACTACATAGAAAACTTTTCAAAGATTTTTAATGAAACGGATTATTTTGATAATGAAGAATCTCAAGGTGCCTTTGAAATATTTTTAAGCAAGATAAAAGACGGTAGTTTAGAAATCAAAAAAACTGCAGAAGCAAACCACTCTAAATATTATATTATACACAACTCTTCTTCACAGGAATCTAAATCAGGAATGGTTATTGTTGGATCAAGTAATCTTACCGTTTCAGGGTTAAAAGGTCAGAAAGAACATAATATTGTACTTGAAGAACAACATTATTATGATGATCATGTAAATAAATTCGAGGAGGAGTGGAATAATCCAGAAAATATCACTATCTCAGATCTAGACTCTGCGGAAGACTTCATAAAAGAAGTGAAAGATAGAATATGGCTTTACTCCCTACCAGATCCATTGATGATGTACTATAGGGTTTTGAACGAGTATTTTTCTATAGATGTTGTTGAGGACGTTAAATCACCGCACGAGATTACAGGTGGAAAATATTTTAATTTAAAGTATCAAAAAGACGCTATTGATCTTGGCATTGATAGAATAAATCGGTTCGGAGGTGTAATAATCGCCGATGTTGTTGGGTTAGGAAAAAGTATTATTGCATCTGCTATCGCTCATAACCTTGGACGAAAAACAATTATTATTGCTCCACCACATCTGGAGTCACAATGGACTGATTATCTTTCCGAATTTGATATTAAAGGTTTCGTATATACGACCGGAAAAATTCACACTGCCTTAGAACGTCATGGTAATGATAAAGATCTTTTAATTGTCCTCGATGAGGCGCACAAACATCGAAATGAAGATACTGATAGCTATAAACTATTACATCGTCTTTGCGCAGGAAATGAGGTAATGGCACTATCCGCGACGCCTTTTAATAACGATCCGAAAGATATCTATGCTTTAATTAAGTTATTTAGTACTCCGGGGAGATCCACTATTAAAACAGTTGAAAACTTAAGCGTTTCATTCCATGGTCTTTTCGCGCGCTATAAAAAAATGCGAAAAGTCATACGTTCCACCGATCTATCAGGATCATCAGAAATTGCAAACGAACTTCAGGCGATAGCAACCGAGCTCCGAAAGATGATTGAACCACTAGTCATTAGGCGTTCACGTTTAGATCTTGAGGAGATTCAAAATTACAAAGAAGATTTAAAACGGCAAGGCGTAGCTTTCGCAAAAGTGGAAGACCCAGAATTGCTCGAGTATGATTTAGGCGATTTGTATGAGTTGTATTCAGACACACTCAATAAAATATCATCGAAAGATAGCGATGATACTTTTGAAGGAGTTCGATATAAACCAGCAAAGTACTTAAAACTAAGTTCTACTTTTGTACAAGAACTTTTAGATGATGAGGATGACACTGATAGTTCAACTGATAAAGTTCAAAGTATTACTCAGGCGCAGGTCAACGTGGCGAAGTTTATGAGACGCTTACTCGTTCGTCGATTTGAAAGTTCAATAGGATCGTTTAATGCATCTTTGAACAACATGATAACCTCTTCGGAGCTAATGCTTGACTGGTATGATAATCGAAAAGTAGTACCTATATACAAGAAGGGCTCCCTACCTGATACTGAAACACTCTCAGAAATGAACGATGACGAGGTAGACATCCTGTTTGAGAAGTTAGAAGATAAAGGGTTAATTCAAATACCTATTTCTGAGATCAAAAGTACCTTTCGAGGTGATTTAGAAAAGGATATTGATATCTTAAAGAATATTCAGGTTGAATGGTCTAAGGTTAAAATCGATCCTAAGTACGAATTCTTCAAATCAAGAGTATTGGAATCTCTCAAAGTAGAGAAAAATAGAAAGCTGATAGTATTTACAGAGTTTTCTGATACAGCTAACTATATTTATGACAAACTTCAATCCGATGGAGTTAAAAGAGTTTATAAATATACATCTGCAGATGCTTCAACAATAAATAAGGAAACAATTCGAAAAAACTTTGATGCCGGATTAAGTATCGAAAAGCAATTGGACGACTATGACATCATAATTGCAACTGACGCGATATCTGAAGGCTTCAACCTACATCGTGCAGGGACTGTCATTAATTATGATATTCCCTATAATCCAACAAGAGTTGTCCAACGAGTAGGACGAATAAATAGAATCAATAAAAAGGTATTTGATATCTTGTATATTTATAACTTCTTTCCAACGGCAACGGGAGAAGAAGAGACACGAACCCGCGCTATCTCTACTTTAAAAATGGATTTGATTCATTCACTTCTCGGTGAAGATACAAAAATTTTCACAAAAGATGAAGAGTTGAAGAATTATTTTGCAAAAAAATATAACGAGGAGAACAATAAAAATGAAAGCTTGTCTTGGGATGCACCATATAGAAATACATGGCTTCAAATAAAAGATGACCAAGAAATCATGCAGAAAATTTCTGAGATTCCTCACAGGGCACGCATTTCAAGAAAATCAAGTGTTTCCGGCGTTGTTGCATTTGCAAAAAGAAATGGTAGTTTTGTATTTGCTTACGGGAAGTCACCGGATACAGTAGAAGTTGTCTCTCCGGAGGTTGCTTTACCGCTATTCGATGATGTTATAGATGCAGAGGAGTCCTCAGAGACAACAGTTAATTTTGAGCCTATTTATAAAATGGCAAAGGCTCATATATTCAAGGATAATACAAAACCACCAATTAAAGGAAGACGAAAACAAGATGCATTGGCGAAGGTGGAGATATTGAGTGAACGTTATCCCGCATCAAAGGATTTATGTTTAGACGTCGTTAAAATTATTAAGGATTTGGACGGGCTTCCAAATGGTGTACTCAAAGAAATTGGAGAGTTAAAAATTAGTGATGATCTAAGCCTGACGTTCCGAGCATTAAAAGAAATTGTTCCTAGAAATTATATCGATGATATATTTGAGACAGCGGATCGTGCAAGCGACACAGGAAAGTTAATAGTTCTTTCTGAAGAACTCATATCATAGCTATGTTTAATGAAAAGTATAATCGAGAAAAGTTTGAATTATTTTTAAAAGATTTCTTGCCAGACGATTACGTTGAGAGTGTTAAGGATGTCACAGATTTACAACGAAGCAAACTGATCCATGAAGTCAAAGAATTGGGTTTCTGTGAATCTCTTGGGATTCATGTTCTAGAGATGAGCCATTCTAAGGAAAAAGATCCGCGAATATCAATCGCCACCGATGCTTTTAAAATTCTTGCAGATCATTGGATTCACAAAGCCTTGGTCATTTTTAAGAACAATGATTCTGAGAACTATAGATTTTCTTATCTTACTATCTCGCTGGATGTCGACGATAAAAATAAGATCATAAAGAGATATTCAAATGCTCATAGATACTCATTCTTTTTAGGCGTAAATGCAAAAGTAAAAACACCAGAACAGCAATTGGTAACAAGAGGGCAAGTTAAAAATGCGGATGATTTATTGAGTAGATTCTCTGTGGAGGTCGTAAACAAACAGTTTTATCTTGATGTTGCCAAATTCTTCGATGAGCTTGTCAGTGAAGATCTTCAAAGTTTAGCCTTACCTTCGCAGGTAGACGATAATATAAGAAAGAATTTTGCCGTACGACTCATTGGGCGAATAATGTTTTGCTGGTTTTTGAAACAAAAGAAATCAGATCTAGGTCAGCTTGTACCAGATGAACTATTGTCATCCTCAGCAGTAATTAAAAACTATTACCATAAATTACTAGAGCCGTTATTTTTTGAAGCTCTAAATACCAATATTGACGAGCGAGGAATTAGAAACGAAATTTTCGATAAAGTGCCTTATCTGAATGGAGGTTTATTCAGCCCTCAAAGCGAGGATTATTACGATTTTGATCGTGAAACTTTCGCTTCAAGATATATTAATACACTTAAAATAAGTGATAAGTGGTTTCAAGATTTTTTTGAACTGCTAGAAACGTATAACTTTACTATCGACGAGAATACTGTTTTTGATCAGGAACTTTCGGTTGACCCAGAGATGCTTGGACGTATTTTTGAGAACCTTCTTGCTGAAATTAATCCGGAAACAGGAAGTAGTGATCGTAAAAGGACTGGTAGCTTTTATACACCACGCCAAATTGTTGAATACATGGTCGACCAGTCTTTAATTGAATTTTTAAAGACAAAGACAAGTGTCAATGAAGATAAGCTTAGAGCTCTCCTAAGTTACGATGAGGCAGACGATTTAGAATATCCACTAACTAAAGCTGATAAAAGTAACATCATAGATGCCATTGATTCTTTAAGGATGCTCGATCCGGCATGTGGTTCTGGCGCGTTTCCAATGGGAGCATTACAAAAAATTGTTTATATATTACAAGTTACCGATCCGAATGGTTCACTTTGGCGTGATAGAAAATTAAAGAATATACCAGAGTTGTATAGAAATAAGATTGAAGAAGAATTTAATTCTCAAGAACTTGATTACATTCGAAAGCTGGAAGTTATTAAAAACTCAATATTTGGAGTAGATATCCAGCCAATTGCTGTTGAAGTATCCCGTTTACGATGTTTTCTTACTCTTGTAGTTGAATCAGAGATTGATGATTCTAAAAAGAATCGTGGTATTCAGGCACTTCCGAATCTAGACTTTAAATTTGTCTGTGCTAATACAATAATTCCTGCTCCAGAACAGAACAGTGAAGAAGCTAATCAATTGTTTGGTGACCAATTCACTAAACGTTTAGCATCTGCAATTGATGGGTATTTTGGAGCGTCGGGCGCTAATAAAATTTCTTCTGGGAATGAAATCCATAAACTTATAGACGGCAAAATCGATGAAAAATTACGTCAGGTAAATAACTTGTTTAAATATAACGGAGATACAAAATTTGAAGCTGTAAAAGCGGAAATGAACAAGAAACAAATAGAAGCACATACCAGAACAATGACCCTTTGGGCCAGTTATAAAAATATTTTTGAAAACAAGCCAGTTGGCTTCTTTGATCCAAAATATTTCTTTCCGAGTATCAAGGAAGGGTTTGATATTGTAATTGGAAATCCGCCTTATATAGATTCTGAAACAATGGTAAAAACAGGACAATCTGATTTGAGAAAAAAACTATCCAAAATATATAAATCGACAAAAGGTAATTGGGATTTCTTTATTCCATTCATCGAAAAAAGTTTAATACTGAATAAAAATAAAGGTATCTTGTCTTTCATTGTCCCGAATAAGTTAATTTCTCAGGATTATGCAAAAACAATTAGAGATATAATTATTTCTAATCAAGTGATAGAGATAAGAGATTACTCAAGAGTCGACGTATTTTCAAATGCAGATGTTTATCCGATTACGATTGTTGTTAAGAAGCAAAATGGCAAGAACTTCAAAGCCAGGATGACTAAAATGAAAGATTTAATTATAGCAAAGAGCTCCATTCTTGCAGGCAAAGAACAATTAATGGACGACAACTGGGATTTATATTTTAATAATAAAAATGATGTACGCATCATAGAAAAAATTAACTCTTCAGGTCAAACATTGTCCGATTTAGTAACTTTGGAAAGTCCGTGTACTGTTTCCGAAGCGTATAAGTTAAAGGAGGTTATGGTAGACCAAGAGTTAATAGACGACAATAAGAAGTTCATCAACTCTGGAACAATAGATCCATATACTTCCTTGTGGGGTTTTAAAAACACGAAGTATATAAAAGGTAATTTTACAAGACCATCAGTCTCTCAGGACGAAATTATATGTATTAATGAAAGGAGGTTATTACAGGCAAATAGTGCAAAAATAATAATTGCAAACATGACAAAAAATATCGAAGCATTTTTTGATATTGATGGAGACTATTTGGCTGGAAAAAGTACATCGATTTGCTTGGGAGATAATATGAGTTTAAAAATAGCAACAGCATTATTAAACTCGAAAGTAGTATCTTACTGGTACAAAATAATACTACATTCTTCAAAAATGTCTGGCGGCGCATTATCCATCTCACCTAAAAAATTAGCCACTATTCCAATTCCGAAATTTACCAATGAAAAACGAACTGAACTCACAGATGTTGTTGATCAGATATTAAAAATTTCAAAATCTGAAAATTATGACCCCGGAGAACAGTCTGTTAGGCAGGATCAATTAATAGACAGTGTTGATGAGATGGTTTACAGCTTATATAAACTAACCCCAAAAGAACGAAAGATTATTGAAGAGTCTACAAAATAGATTTCATCTATGCACATCACAAAAACCAACTATCTCGAATATACTTTCTGCAAAAAGAACCTCTGGCTCAATAAACATAAACCAGAGCTTTTTAAGGATGTTGAGTTGTCGGAATTTGAGAAGAAGATTATTGAGGAAGGCAATCTTGCAGATGAGGCTGCTCGCAATCTTTTTCCTGACGGAAAACTGATTGAGATCGTTGGTGCAAATGCAGTACCTGTCACTAAGCAATTTTTAGATGGAGATGTGAAGGTTTTATTTCAGGCTGCTTTTTTGTATGACGAATTCTTTGTACAGGCTGATGTATTGAAGTTTAATGATGAATTGAACGGCTGGGAGCTGTACGAAGTTAAAGCTACTACCAAAGTAAAGCGTGAGATTCCTCATCACCATGTGAATGATTTGGCGTTTCAGAAGATCGTGATTCAAAATACTGGATTGAAAATTGTAAAAGCTGGTGTTATTCACATGAACGGAAAATACCAACCGCAAGGTAAGCTTAATTATAATGAGCTATTCGTTATTGTTGATCTAACTCAGGAAGTATTAGAAGCCGAAGTATTGGTGAAAGAACAGATGCAGGATCTAAAGACTTACCTTCACATGGATGAGGAGAAAAAATGTGAGTGCTTATACCGTGGTCACAATTCTCAATGTACAACTTTTAGATATTCAAATCCTGAGGTACCGGAATATTCTGTTCACGATATAAACCGTATTGGTGGAAGTAAGAAATTATTTTACGACTGGATTGATCGGGGTATCTATTCATTGGAGGATATTGATAATTCAGAGAAGCTTACAGGAGCTAAAAAGGCACAGTATGAGGCCTATATGCTAGGTAAACCTGTCATCAACCATGAAGCGATTAAAGAAGCGTTAGACGAGCTTGTATTTCCTCTACAGTTCTTCGATTACGAAGCATACACTAGTGCCATCCCAAGATTTAACGGCTTCGGTGCCTATAATCATGTCCCGTTCCAATACTCACTGCACACGCTTTACGAGGATGGTGAATTAGAGCATAAAGAATTCCTAATCACCGAGCCTGAAGGAGATATAACACTTTCACTCGTTGAACAAATGAGAAAAGATTTTGATGACACTGGTACTATCATCGCTTGGCATAAAAGGTATGAGATGGACAGAAATAAAAAACTAGCTGAACTACACCCAGAACACGCCATCTTTTTAGAGGCGATAAACGACCGGATGTTTGATTTAAAAGAAATATTTTCAAAAGATTATTATACCGATGCAAAGTTTAAAGGAAGTGCAAGTATTAAGAATGTTCTACCAGTTCTTATACCTGAATTGAGTTATAAAACTTTAAATGTCCAAAAGGGCGATCAGGCAGTGGAGCGTTGGGAGAAGATGATTGATCCAGAAACTTCTAAAGATGAAAAAGACCAAATAGCAAAAGACCTGCTCGAATACTGCAAGCTCGATACCTTTGCGATGGTTGAGATTTATCAGTTTTTGAAGGGTTTAATCTAGTATGTTTGGAACTTTAAACATCAACTCTCGACCCCTGAGAATAGGAATGCTTGTAGATCCAGACGATAAACAGCAGCTACTGAAGGCTATCCAACTCAATTCATCACTGTGGGGTGGTACTTATAATCCGGTCATTCCAGCCTACAGAAAACAGCCATATTTTCTCCGGAAAGATTTTTCGCGCGCGTCAGCTAAAGATTATGTGCAAGGCTACATAACCGCTTTTGACCCAGATATCCTTGTTCAGTTTTGCACGGAGGTCCCGGATTACATCAAGGAGACAAACCTAGATATCATTAAATCAAGTGAGGTTTGGAGAGATGTATTTAAAGAAAAACGATCACTGTCACCACGTTACGGTATTGGAATTTTTGAAGTCTTAGATCAGATTTATCAAGATCATTTTCGTTACGCATCAAAATACCCAATACAAATATCAGCTCCATCTTTTTCGAAGAAAGATGAATTGCTTTGGTCTACAATCGTTGGAAATCTAAACGAAGACGTGAGAGGCACGGTGCTTGAGTATTACGGAGAAGCACTAGAAGTAAATTCGGATCGGGTAAGCATGAGTGATTTTAGTTCAATTTTTCAAGGATCAAACTTTTTCCCAAGAAGAATTAGTCAGCAATATATCGATACCAATTCTTCCTCGGGTATTTTTCGAGCGTATGTTTATTATTTTGACTCGAGTAAGTTTATCGATTTAGTCGATTATTGGAATTTACGAGCTGCCGGCAGACCCGTTTTTCCATTTCCGATTCAGTATCAAGATAATGAGAGTGTTCGTACCGAGCTGGTAAAATTCTTAAGACACTATAGACGTCCATGGCGACATCAATCAGAAACTTTTGACCATGCCAGCATTGTTAAATCACACTCTGCTCGAATGGAAGATATGAAAACGGTGATGGAAGATGTTTCAGACGCGTTGTTGATGCCAGAAAAAGGTACTCATTATTATTCATTCCGACATTATCCTAGAATTTGGAATGACTGGGCGCGAGTACCGGACGGTATTGATCCGGATACACTGACCCATAAACGCGAGGATATTGATATTCACACTGAAATACAAGATAAAATACGCTTTAAGCCGGTATTGCCAGAATTCTCTTCGAAATTTGGTTATAGCGGAAATCCAAGATGTGGAAATGATGTTGATGTGAGGATTTATGGAAGTAGCGTTCCGTTTGCGGATGTGATGCCGCCAGCGAATACAGATCATGTTATTAGAGCTATATCTGGCATCACTTCATATAAAGAGTGGAGAGTTGGCAGGCGTGGTTTGGTACATTTGGCAAAAGATCAATATACAGAACACTGGGAGATACCTACGGCGGAAAACGTATTCTTGGCTTGGCTAAAAGACGACGGCTGGAGTTTGGAGATTTCTACACCGGGAAAGCTTGCCAGAAATTTGTACATGAAGCTAGACGGGTTTTCACGTATCATGGCAAACGAAAAAACTGTACGTCTACTTGAGCATCTTAATGGTGGGCGTGTAAATAAAAACCTCAAAATTGATGATCGCGCAATATCTTCTGAGCTTCGAACAGCGGAAATAGGTCAACTTCACAACGTACTTGGTGAAAGTCGATTTAATTATTTTTTGGAGCACGGTGCATTTCAATTGGGTTGCGAAGTTCAATGCCCTCATTGTGATCGTAGATCGTGGCACGATTTAAATTCATTGCACGATATAATTACATGTCAAAAATGCAGCGAGGCGTTTGACGCGAATAAGACTCTCAGTGACTCTAGATGGAAATACAAAACCGCAGGCGCTTTTAGCGTATCTAGTTATGGAGAAGGGTCGTTCTCAGTACTCATCACAACCTCATTTCTGAATGACCGACACTTACCCGGAGTAACATTTTCTCCCGTATTTAGTTTTAAAGCTGAAAAAGGTAATAAAAAACTTGAATCAGACTTCGGTGGCTTTATACGTGAATCAAGCTATGGGGACGTGTACATTGCGCCTGTCTTTGGTGAGTGCAAGAGCTACAATGAATTCAAAGATGCTGACTTTAGAAAAATGAAAAGCATTGCAAAGCAATACCCTGGCTCTGTTATAGTATTCGCAACACTTAGAGAAAAATTCACATCTAAAGAGCTTAAGCAATTAAAAAGCATCGTAAACCAGGGGAGAAAATATTGGAAGAACGAAAAGCCCAGGAATCCGGTCTTGATTTTGACTGGAAAAGAATTGTTTTCTAATGATTCTCCACCAAGGTGCTGGAATGATGCAAACAAGAAAAAGTTTGATCGTATCCATGGGCTACTGGATCTGTGCAATGCTACCCAGCAGATATACCTAAAAATGCCTAGCTGGCACGATGAGTGGAGGGAGGAATTCGAAAAGAAACGTAAAAAGAAAATCTAAAGTAGCTCGTTCTCCTTCTTCAAAAACACCCAAAAATAATCATGCTTACCATTTTTAATGATTCGTGCCTTGAGTTCACCGGTGCGGATCATTTTTTGTATTGTGGAGTAGTGTAATCCCAGTTCCTGTTTCACTTCCCACATTGCCAGCCAACTATCTCGATTCTTCATCACGCTCACTGGAATAACTCGTTTTCGAAGTGCTTCTTTGCAGACAAGACAAGTGATCCCGTGTCTGCTGTACCAACTCGTTTCTCCAGAAACTGTACTATGACAAACGAAACAATTGTAATATTCGCCTTCTGGTAGATGGAATCCATTTGGCGACTCTTGGAGTTGCAGTTTTCGTTTATGATCACGGACAGCGCAATCTAAGAGAAGCTTGGCAAAATTGGTTAAGTTATTCGCTCCCTCAATCGCATCTTCATCGCTCAACGTCTTGCCCGTCTTTTCTAGATGGATATCCTTAAGTTCTTGTATTAGATCTTTAGGAATTTTCATAAATTGCTTTATTAATGATTTAGCCTCCTTTTTTAACTACTGTCTCATTTTGTCTCAAATCCATCAAAAAGACCCCATCCCTGAACCGTACCCCAAAAAGTGGACACGAAAGTGTCCACTTTTTGATGTCTGGTAAAATAACTCAATAATCATGTCTTGTATGAGTAACCAAAGATTCACCAAGGAAGAAATCGAGGAGCTA
>Ga0180007_10002727_pt1 | contig 20548 bp, 23 predicted proteins | sample MM_PC_MetaG_FD_121122 | JGI IMG/M metagenome (GOLD analysis project Ga0180007, IMG submission 121122) | Groundwater microbial communities from the Aspo Hard Rock Laboratory (HRL) deep subsurface site, Sweden - MM_PC_MetaG | ecosystem: Environmental > Aquatic > Deep subsurface > Groundwater... | reverse complement strand
TGTCCCTGTCCTGTGCTGATTTGATAGCCAAGAATAAGAACCCAACCAAGCAAGAACTGGAGGTCAAGCGTATGGCACGGGCGAAGTATAGCTACCGGGTGGAGTACCAGGGGGAATTGTACGGCAAACGCCAGAGTAACCGGGTGTATCCCTGGGCTGTGGCGTGGCTTGTGCCGGACGCGGCCCATTACTTTGCTACCTATCACATGACCAGGGCGGCGGCGGAAAAATCGCTGAAAGCCGGGCCACGCTATTACAAGCGAAGCAGCTACCAGGGCACCATTGTGACACCTGAATGCTGGGAGAATTGAGAGCCATGGAATTTTGCCGGGAGTGCTGGCGATGCCAGCCAAACAAGCATGATCCATCCTGGTATTGCCCATGGGCGCGTGTGGTCATAGGTGAGGATCATACGCCAGAGGATAACGCCTGTTACCTGTGGAACAACGTCCACCCTCTGGACCGTCCGGCGGCGTGGTCTGCACCCACCCCACGCGCCCCGCGCTACAGCTACCGCTAAACACAAAAGGAGCTTTTGTATGCCGCCAAAACTATGCCCACTGTATGAAATGCGTCCTTGTCAACGCGAGGGCTGCGCCTGGTGGTGGGATAACGACTGTTCAATTAACCACGCCGCCGGGGCTTTTGTGGAGCTGATACGGGGAGGGCTGCCGCTTAAATACTAGCCTGCCATTGACCGAGCGCAAGGGGTCAGCCTACGGGCTGGCCCTTTGTGTTGAGCCAATGACCACTAAACATCCCACAAGCAAAACTATGGAGAGAGAACCTATGACCGGCATCAAATTGCACCACGTCCTAAATATCCCTGCCTACTGCGTCTACCTTAACGGCCAGCGCGTGGCCCGTGCCCATCATATCACCGACCTGCCTGGCTGGGCCAAAGGGCTGCCGCTGCTGGGGGTGGCCTGACAAATGATCGAGATCGACCACGAAAACTGCATGCAATGCAGCATGTGCAAGGACGTATGCCCGGCGGGAGCCTTAGACATGGGCTGGGACCGAGCGGCCACGGTGGACCAGGATGCTTGCATAGGCTGCGGAGCCTGTGCGGAAGCCTGCCCCAACAGCGCCATAACCCTAACTTGATAAGCCTGACCCTGGGCCAGAGGGCAACCGCTGGCCTCGGGTGAGTCTTACCCACAAGCAAGAAATGGAGGTGACATTTGTCCGGCATGAAGTGCAACTTCTGCGGCGGCTTGCTCGTCTGCCTGGGTGTCCTGGGCAATCGGCGGCATTTTCGCTGTCAAGCTTGCGGCCTGGAGGTGCAAGACAAAGCGAAGTGGTGGGAAGAGGACGAAGAGGCGCAACCGTGAGCCTGTCCAAAGCCATCCAGCATGGCAAGGAACACCGCAAGCCCTACCGGGGGTCGGCCAGGTTCGACTGGTCCTGACGGCCACATGGTGGCTGCGGCTGGTGCGAGAGCAACCGACTCCGTAGCGATCGCAAGCGGCGGTCTGCCGCTGACGAGCAATTAAGAGACTGGAGAAACGGCGACGATGGCGAGTGAAGCAATCGAAAAAGAGCAGAAGTACACCGCTAAGGACTTCGCGAAAATGACCGGACTCAGCTTTCAATTCAAAGATACCTTCGCTTCACGGGAGAAGCTGTCTGTGATGGTGGATGTTCTGCGGGCAGCAAGCTTTCCCGTACGTCTGGACCTGGTGGGCGACGGTAACATCAAGGTCGCCATCGTCTGCAAAGCAGATCAAATGGTCAAGCTCAAGGTGTGCTTGGAACTGGCGGGCAGTGCGTTGGAGATGATGAACCTGTGACCGCCCAACTAAAAGAGATCGAGGACGGTATCACCAAGGCCATCCTGGACACAACCATGATGCGCCTGACACAGGATTCTCTCACCAACGAACGCCTGATGAAACGCCTGCGCGATCATCTGGTGAAAATTCGAGAATTAGTTCGAAACTACAAGTAAGTCTCCGGTAATGTAGGTCTTTCACCTTGCTTGACAATCATCCGTACAGTGTCCTACAGTGCCTCCGTCTCACTTGGTGGTTATCGTATTAAGAAGAACAACTTGACGGCAGAGAAGGGGGTCTGGTAGAAGGGGCCGTATACACGATGGTCCCACTGAAGAAAGGATTTGGGGGATGTCCATACCTAAGTTGTCTAAGTGTTTGGCGTTGTTTCGAGAGCAATCTGCAACCTTCCCTTTAACCCATGCTCAAGTCCTCATGGAAGTGATCAGTGACGAAGGACTGAATCAAACCGAGCTAGTAGAGCGTCTTGATTCGTCACGAGCGGCAATATCCAGGGCCATGGTGGGCCTTGGAGAATGGGAGCGAAAGGATGTGCCTGGCTTGAGAGATAAACCAGGCCTGGGGTTGGTAATAAGTGAGATGGACCCTAACGACCGCAGGCAACGCAGGCTGTGGCTAACTCCTAAAGGTAAGAGGTTCGCAAAACAACTTGAGTCATGCTTGGCTGGGTAAGGATGGAAGAGGGTGGCGGCTTAAGACCAGGAGCCGATAACCCCAGTCAAGCCTATTAAGGAGCCGTGGAATGTATCTCACCTTTGGAGGAGACCGCTGGTTTTTAGAGATTAACACTCAAGACCCGAGTACGAGCCGGTCGTGTGTCTGCGTAGACATAACCGACAAAGATGTTGGGATAGGGTTAGGGCCTATCACTGCGTACCTGCCTCGCTTTTCATGGATTGTAGGGGGCGTGAAGTTTTTAAAAGCGGTAAGGAGGGTGATTTATGGCGCAACGCACCACCGCCACCACCACCACCATTCATAAGGGAATCCGAAAGCGTGGGGACAGCTACCTGGTGAGCATCACGGTCGCCGGGAAACGTCGCACCGCTACCTGCAGCAGCGAGGAGGAAGCTCTCGCCAAACGAGCGGAACTGAGAGAGGTGCTGGAGGGGCGCATCCCTGAGAGGGCAGCCCCGCAACCCACTAAAATCTGGACGTTGGCCCAGGCCCTGGAAGAGGCGCAGATGACGCCGCCGCACTCCGGTCGTCGGGGTGGGTGGAAGGGACAGTCCAACATCCGCAAGACCGTCCAGAATGCCGAGTATTCCTTGATCTACTTTGGGGAGGATCGACGGCTGGATGACATCGGCCACGAAGACCTGGAGCAGTTCTGCCGCCACCTGGAGGGCCACCACGGCAACGCTGGCGGAACGGTCAACCGTAAGCTGGCGGCGCTGTCCAAGATGATGCGCCTGGCTATCGAGCGGGGTTACCTGGACAGGATGCCGCTGTTTCCTCGCCGCCAGGAGAGCGAGGGGCGCGTAAAGTACCTGAGCCACGCGCAGGAAGCTGAACTGCTGGGCTACTTCGAACATGCTGGCCGGGACTACATGGTGGACCTGGTTGCGGTGCTGATCGACACCGGGCTGCGTGTCTCCGATTGCCTCGCGCTCACCGCCGAGGAGATCAGCCTGGACACGGGAGAGATCGTCTGCTGGGTGAGCAAATCCAAGCGCAACCACGCCATCCCTATGGCCGACCGAGCGAGGACCATCCTGGCCCGCCGGATGAAGGCTTCCGGCAGGGGGAAGCTGTTCCCGTACAAGTACGATCACGTCAAGGACATGTGGAATCACGCCAGGGATCACCTGGGCCACGCCGACCACAAGTGGTACGTCATCCATATCTGCCGTCACACCTGCGCGTCCCGCCTGGTCCAAGGTGGTGTCCCGATCAACGTGGTCAAGGAGTGGATGGCTCACTCGGATATCAGCGTGACCCAACGATACGCCCACCTGGCTCCCCGACAACTACACCAGGCTGTCGGTGTCCTAAATAATAACCCTGCCGCCTCCCCTTATGAAGGGGTCGTAAGCGAAGAGAGACATCTTAAGGCGGTCGGGTAGCACACACCAATCCTCGCAGCCCGCACATCTGGAGAACCGGAGTAGGCCATACCATGCTGGGGCAGGCACAACCCCAGGCGCTGAGGATACTGGCCAGACGGTGCGGAACGCCGCGCCCCAAGGGCCTGACCAGCCTGCGGGGCGTCGGCATTTACCTTGTTGCAGGCGTTACCGATGTTGCCGATTTGTTGCCGATTAGGTACGATACTAGGCATCGCCGGAGTGGTGGAACTGGTAGACACACAGGACTTAAAATCCTGTTATCCTTGTGATAGTACGGGTTCGACTCCCGTCTCCGGCACCACGTTCTTCCGACTTAAAATCCCCAGGGGTAACACCCCGTGCGGGTTCGAGTCCCGCCCTGGGCACCAAATAAAATCAAGTAGTTATAGCTACGCCCTTGTAGTGAGGGTAGGCGCTGGTCGGCGGCAAATCGGTTTTTGTGCCACTCCTGTGCCGCAAAATATCGTGAAGCAAAGTGAAGCCGGGGATAGGCTCGATGCTTGGTGGCATGCGAGTTGGACTCCTTCTGAGTGTGGCAGTCGGGGCGGAAAGCGCTGCCCTGAAGGGTGTTGCGCCAGCACTGCAGGACTGCCCTTGGGCCCGAGGCCAGCAGGGCAAGGGCCAGGGGGGCCTGAGGGGGGAAGGACCTCCGCCTGTTATTAATCAAGCCCTCCCACAAAATGTGAGCATTTTTTCAAATTGCTGTACGTCGTCAAAGCCTTTGGGACAAGATTTGCCTTTTGTTAATGGACACATTCCCGGTAGACCTCAGGTTGGTCTTCCCCCGTTTTTGTGGACACGTAGTTAAGCAGCCATTTTGATCATCTCATATTGGGCCGGGGTCATGTACCCCAGGCCCGAATGTCTGCGGCTGCGGTTGTAGAAGACCTCGATGTACTCAAAGATATCGGCCTTGGCCTGCATCCGGGTTTGATAGTCCCGGTGATTCACCAATTCAGTTTTGAGGGTGTGGAACCATCTCTCCATGGGGGCATTATCCCAGCAATCGCCCTTGCGCTCGTGCTGCAGATCATGCCGTGGGAGCGTAGCGCCCGCTGATAGTCCCCGCAGGCATACTGGCTGCCCCGGTCCGTGTGATGAATAAGGCCCGGTCCTGGATGGCGGCGGCCCACCGCCTCCAGTTTGAACTCCCGGCTGAAACTTCGTCGCTTGTTTGCCATTCAACACCTCCAGGCACGTTATACGTGCTTTTCGAGGTGTCCAGCAAATCGGGGGAACTTCAAACGTGCTGACTAGTTATGGAGGGAATTAGCCGACAAATTTTACGCTGCAGAGCCTGTTAGGCGTCAAGCTTGGTTTTGTCGGCTTAATCGAGCAATATTAGGCTTTCTTAAAGAGCTACCATCTTGGCCAATCTTATCAGCTTAAATTTAATTTCCTCCAAATAGCCGGCCTTCTCCAGCAGATGCATGGGGAAGGTAACTCCGAAGGAACCTTCCACCTCTTGCCCCCTTGTTATCGGGACCGCGAGCGCAACCTGACCTTGCAGTAGCTCCTGTTCGTTGTAGGCATAACCTTGCTCTCTGATTTCATCCAATTGCTTAAGGATGGTGCTTTTATCGGTGATGGTGAAGGGAGTCAGGGCCTGTAAATCAGAGGCGCGCAACAAATCTTCAGCGGTTTTTCGGTCCATATAGGCCATGATGACCCGGCCCAGGGCCGTGCAATAGGCGGGCAAACGCGAGCCCACGGTTAGGTTCAAGGTGACTAAAGCATTGGCCCGGAAGCTGTCAATGTACACTACCTCGGTTTGGTCCAGTATCGCGCAGGCGATGTCCACATTCTCCTGTTTGCTCAGTTCCAGCAAATGAGGGGACATCCTGTGCCTGATATCCAAGTTTTCGATGAAATTAAAACCGATGCTCAATATTTTAGGGGAAAGTCTGTAAGTTTTATCTTTCGAGCTTTTGAATAGGAAACCGAGATCCTCCAAGGTCTTCACATAACGGGCGGCGGTGGGAAGCGACATGCCGGTATATTTGGCAATTTCGCTGAGGTTTTGGGTAGAGCCGTTTTGGGCGAAAGCTCCTAAAACGGTCAGGCCCTTTTCCAGGGAATGAACGAAATATCTTGGACGGGTTTCCGAACTCATATCCATTTCACCTCACGGTTGCGATAAACCGCCGAAATAGTCAATAACCGCAATTTTATAGCCAACCACCGTACACACATATAAGCATATCCCCCCCTTTCATAAAACCACCTTGGCAGCGACGACCTCTCTTCATTGCGGCAACATGGCGCGTCCCCATGTGATACCTCGCTCCGCTGGAGGCCAGTTATGGCTAGACGAGATTGATTTTCGCCAGGTCGACTTTGCCCTTGACAAATGAAAATCACCTCAAATAGACTGCCAGCTAACGATCGACATGCGTTATCTTATATTGCAGAGCGATAGTATGCAAGCCAAATATCGCAGCCCGCTGAGCAAATATCCGTGCCTTGGGATGCGGAGGGCCTTATCTCTCCACGGGGACGAGACGGGGACGCATGGTGCGTGCTTGCATTGGGCCAATGAATCAGGGGCAATTCGTGGTAAGCGGGCGTTAGAGGGATAACCATACATTAATCAGTAATTTGCGTGGCAAAGTGGCTCATGGGTTGGTCAGGATTGCCGAGATTCACCGATTCAAACCTTTTGGATGCAGAAATAGGGACACATTACGACCATTCATCTCTTCTAATCGGCAACAGGTTGTTCTAACGGAGTAATTGTGAGGAGGACGTTATGAAAAAGTTGGCCATGCTTGCCGCCGCTTGCATCTGCCTGATGCAAATTTCAGTCACCGGTGTTTTCGCTGAAGAAAAAACCATTCAAATCGGAGCCCTTTATCCCATCTCGGGCAACCTGGCCTTGATGGGCGAGGAAAGTTGGCGAGGGGCGGAAATCGCACGCATTCTGCGCAACAGGCAAGGTGGTGTCGCGGGTAAGCAGATCGTTTTCCGCCAGGGTGATGCCTCCACCAACAGCGCGGCCCGCTCGGAAACCGAGCGCATGATCGAGCAAGACAAGGTCAAGGCCATCCTGGGCACCTATGCCAGCTCACGCTGCATGGTGGCCTCCGAGGTGGCGGCCCGCAAGGATATCTTTTATTTCGAATTGGGCGCCATTGCCAATGCCATAACCCAGCGCGGTTACAAGACCGTTTGGCGCACCTGCCCCACCTCCTTGGATTTCTGCCGGGGCCAGGTCAATTTCATCATCAATTGGCTGGCTCCCACCCTGGGCAAAAAGGCCAATGAGATAAAGGTGGGCATCGCTCACGAGGACGGCGAGTACGGCACATCGGTGGCCAACAGCTTTGCCACTCTGGCCAAGAAAACCGGCTTGCAAATCGTCTCCGTGGAAGCCTACTCCAACACCAGCAACGACCTCTCCTCGGTGATTTTCCGCCTGCGTAAGGCGGCTCCGGACATCGTGGTGGCGGTCTCTTCTTCTCAGGACGCCATCCTTCTCTCCCGCCAGGCCAATGAGCTGGGCCTGAACATTCCCATCATGGGCACCGGCGGCGGGCACAGCTTTCAAAGCTTCGCGGACGGCCTGGGGCCTCAGGCCAACGGGGTGTTGAACGTGGACTTCACCCAATACCACGTAAACACCAAGTACACCCCCGGCCTGGAGGAGTTCGTAAAGCTTTATCAGGAAACCTTCAAGCATTTTCCCCGCGCGGGTTCTTCCCTGGCCAACTTCATGGGCGCCAATGTGATCTTCAACATCCTGGAGAAGACCGGCGGCTCGTTTGATCCCGAAAAGATCCGCAAGGTGGCCATGGCCATGGACATTCAGCCCGGCCACACCGCCACCGGCTGGGGCGTGAAGTTCGACAAGGAAGGTCAGAACGTGCGGGCGGAGTGCCTGGTCACCCAGTGGCGCGACGGCAAGCTGGTCACCGTGTGGCCCAAGAAATTCGCGGTAATGGAGCCCATCCTGGTCAAATGACCATCAGCGGCCTGGCGGCGCGCCCTGGTTGGCGAGGGCGCGCCACCAGTCGGCGGCGTGCGGATCGATACAGGCTTCATACCTGCAGTTGAGAGTGCATCCGGCTGGAATGAGCCGACGGTTCGGAGCTTTTACCGAGCGCGGCCCGCATCAAACAGCTACTGCAAGGGATTACCGCTATGGATTTCTACATCCAGGTGCTTATTTCCGGTCTGTTGCTGGGCGGAATCTACGCCCTCATCAGCATCGGTTTGAACCTGATTTTCGGCGTGGTCCGCATCCTCAATTTCGCCCACGGCGAGTTGGTGATGCTGGCCATGTACGGCACCTTCTGGCTCTACAAACTCTACGACCTTGACCCGTATTTGTCGCTGGTGGTGGTCCTGCCCGCCATGTTTCTGTTCGGGGTGGTTCTGCAGCGCTTCATTCTGCAACCAGTGCTCACCACCTCCGGCGTGATGAAGATGTTCACCACGGTGGGCATTTCCATACTCATGCAAAACCTGGCCCTGATTCTCTGGAAAGGCGATTTCCGCGCGGTCCAAACTTTTTATTCCATGAGCACCATCAAGTTCTCCGGGCTCATCATCAGCATCCCGCGCCTGGTGGCTTTCGGGGCGGCCCTGTTGTCCATCATCCTGCTTTATCTGTTCCTCAAATACACCTATGTGGGCAAGGCCTTACGGGCCATTGTGGAGGACCATGCCACGGCCCGTTTGATGGGCATCACCGTGGAAAGGCACTATCTGCTGGCCTTTGGCCTGGGCGCCCTGTTCTCGGCCCTGGGCGGAACTCTGATGATGCCCTTCTCCTCGGTGTATCCCACCATCGGCGGCCCTTTCACGGCCCTGGCCTTCGTTATCGTGGTCTTGGGAGGTCTGGGCAGTATGGGCGGAACCTTCTTGGCCGGTCTGTTTATCGGCGTGATTGAGGCCTTCGCCGGCACCTTTGTCTCTCCGGGACTAAAAGAAGCGATCTATTTCGTGATTTTCCTCCTCGTGTTGATGGTGCGGCCGCAGGGCCTGTTCGGCATGGGCAGAGGCACTGAGGAGATCGGTTTAAAATGAAAAAGTACACCCTTTGGATCGCCGGTGGCCTCGGGGCCCTTCTCCTGCTTTTGGTGCCCCTTTACTTCAAGTCAACCTTCGTGCTGCATATTTACACCCTCACTTTTTTCTATATAGGGCTTACGGCGGCGTGGAACATCATGGCCTACGGTGGGAACTTGTCCCTGGGCCATGCCTCCTTCTTTGCCATAGGTGCCTACGTGGGGGCGCTGCTTTATGTCAAGTTGGGCATCTCTCCGTGGATCGGACTGACCGGGGCCGTGGCCGCCTCTTTCGTGGGAGGCATGATTCTCAGCATGCCCCTGATCCGTCTGCGGGGACCTTTCTTCACCCTGGCCACCATCGCCTTCACCGAGGTGCTGCGGCTGATCGCCATAGATTGGCGCGACCTGACCCATGGTTCGGCCGGGCTGAACATTCCCTTTGACCTGGGCTGGCTCAACTTGACCTTCAAGAGCGGCGCGCCCTTTTATTACATTGCCTTGGCCCTGGCGGTGGGATCGGTCTGGCTCAGCCGCTGGGTGCGCTACTCGGCCCTGGGTTATCACCTCAGGGCGGCGGCCTCCGACGACCAGGCGGCCGAAGCCCTGGGAGTCGATTTCAATCTGGTGCAGATCACCGCCCTGCTCATAAGCGCGACCCTCACCGCAGTGCTGGGATTGTTCTACGCTTTTTACAGCTACGTTCTGGAGCCGGCCACGTTGTTCTCCTTTGAGCTGTTCTCCTTGCAGCCCGCGCTCAACGCCATCATCGGCGGCATGGGGACCGTCTGGGGGCCGGTTATCGGCGCAGTGTTCATGACCCCCCTGGGCGAGTTCCTGCGCTTTTACCTGGGCACCATCCAGCAAGGGCTCAACTACGTAGTCTACGGAATCATCCTGATCATGACCGTCCGCTTCTTCCCGGGAGGCATCCTCTCTCTACTGACCCCCTTGGGAGTCAGGTTCAAGCGGTGGATAGGCGATACGGGGGACAACCAGTGATTACCCCGGCCAACAAGGAGTAGCGGTGATGGCTCTTCTCACGGTGAAAAACCTCACCAAAAAATTCGGCGGCCTAGTGGCCGTGCACGACATGACCTTCGATATCGAGCCGGGAGAGATCGTGGGGCTCATCGGGCCCAACGGCGCGGGCAAGACCACCTTGTTCAACCTCATATCGGGCATAGTTCATGCAGACCAAGGCAGCCTCATGCTCGCGGGCAAGTCCCTGATTGGAATGCGGCCCTGCCACCGCAGCCGGGCGGGTATAGGCCGCACCTTCCAGGTGGTGCGGCCCTTTGACATGAACGTCTTGGAAAACGTCATGGTGCCGGCCCTAACCCGGACCAGGGACACCTCCAAAGCGCGTAAAGCCGCCATGGAGGTGTTGGAGATGATGGGCCTGGCGGAATTCGCCACCAGGTCCCCGGGCAATCTCACCCTGCCCCAGCGCAAACGCATCGAGGTGGCCAGGGCCCTGGCCACCCAGCCCAAGCTGCTGCTGTTGGACGAAGTCCTGGCCGGTTTGAACCCCACCGAGGTGGCGGAGAACCTGCCCCTGATAAGGCAGCTGCGCGACACCGGGGTGACCATTCTTTTCATCGAACACCTGATGGACGCGATGATGGCCGTAGCGGAGCGGGTCCTGGTGATGGACCAAGGCGCGCTGATCTGCTGCGGCACACCCCGGGAGGTGACCAGCGACGAGTGTGTGATCAAGGCCTATCTGGGGGAGGAGGACCCACAGTGCTGAACTTGAAGGGCATCGATTGCTTTTACGGTGACTTCCAGGTATTGCGCGATCTGTCCCTGAAAGTGGAGGCCGGCCAAATAGTGGCCTTGTTGGGGCCCAACGCCGCCGGCAAGTCCAGCACCCTGGCCGCCATAAGCGGCGCGCTGCCCTATACCAAGGGCGAGATTAATTTTTGCGAAAAGCCGATAAAGGGCATCAAGCCCGAGAAGGTCGTGGACTTGGGCATCGCCCTGGTGCCCGAGGGGCGCAAACTTTTTCAGACTCTCACCGTTCGGGAGAACCTGGAACTGGGAGCCTACAGTCGCCATGCCCGGGAAAAGCGGGGCAAGACCCTGCAACAGGTATATGAGCTGTTTCCGGTTCTAAAGGATAGAAGCTCTCAAACGGCTGGTTCTTTGTCCGGTGGTGAGCAGCAGATGTGCGCCATCGGGCGTGGTCTCATGGCCCAACCACGCTTGTTGATGATTGATGAGATGTCCTTGGGGCTGTCGCCGATTCTGGCCAAGCAGATGTTCACCATGGTTCAAGAGATCGCAGCCATCGGAATAACCATTTTTTTGGTTGAACAGCAGGTGCACCACACCATGAGGGTGGCCGATTACACCTACATCATTGAAAAGGGGCACATCACCATGTCCGGGCCGACCAAGGAAATCGCCGCCAATGAACATGTCAAAAAAACCTACCTCGGGATGTAGCACAACCTACGGAGATAGCCATCATGAGTCAGGCATTTAATTTCACCCTTCCCACAGAAATAATATTCGGTGCCGGCGCGCTGCAAAACCTGGGCGACATTTTAAGAGGGGACGGCATAAAAGCTGTTCTGCTGGTGACCGATCCCGGGGTGGCCCAGGCTGGTTTGGCGGACGCCGTTTCGCAAGGTATTGAAGGCAGCGGAATCGAGGTGCGGGTTTTTCAGAAGGTGGAGCCCAACCCCAGCGTGGAAACGGTAGCCCTCGGAGCGGCCCTTTTCGATGGTTTCCCTTTCCAGGCCGTGGTCGCCCTAGGTGGCGGCAGCCCCATGGATACCGGCAAGGCCATCGCAATCATGGCCACCAACCCCGGCGACCTCACCGATTACCAGGGGGTGGACAAGTTCAACAACGATCCCTTGCCCATATACGCTATTCCCACCACGGCGGGAACCGGTAGCGAAGTTACTCCCTTTGCGGTCATCACCAACCGGTCCCAAAAATTCAAAGTGCCTATCGGCAGCCAGCGCATTTTGCCCCGCAAGGCCATTTTGGACCCAACCCTCCTCACCGGCCTACCCGCCTCGGTGGCCGCCGCCACCGGCCTGGATGCCCTGACTCATGCCCTGGAGGCCTATATTTCCCTGGAGGCGTCCCTGATCTCCGATGCCTTCGCCGAAAAGGCCATGCAATTGATCGGCGGGAATCTGCGCCTTTTCGTGGCCAACCGAAAAAACCTGCACGCTGCGGAGGCCATGCTGATGGCCAGCACCTTGGCGGGCTTGGCCTTTGCCCAGGCCCGTTTGGGCGTTGTCCATGCCATGGCCCACCCTCTGGGTGGTTTCTTCGACTTGCCCCACGGTACGGCCAACGCGGTACTTCTGCCCTCGGTCATGCAGTTCAACAGCCTGGCTTGCCCCGAAAAGTTCCGACGGATTTCTCTGCTGCTGGGAGGAGATGCTTCGGCTTCCAGTGTCGCGGAAATGCTTAGGCAACTGAACCGGGATCTGGGTATACCGGCGGACTTGGCTTCCTTGGGGGTCAAGGACGAAGCTATTTCAGACATGGCGGAAGACGCCATGAAGAGCATTAACATCTCCGTCAACCCCCGGCAGGTCACCCATGGGGACTTGGTCGCCTTGTATAGACAAGTGCTTTAAATCTCGGCAGGGATCGGCGGAGTCAAGATGGAATCGGCGGAAATACGGTTAACGCATCTTTTAGCCGAAAAATACCTTCGGCTGTTCAGCCCCCCGTGATCCACCCGGGAGGGGATAGCATGGCACAGCGATCCCTTGGTTACTCGCAGGGTAGTGCAGTCCCAGGTAATAACCCACACATGTCTAAAATTTTATAAAATATTATTTGGGAAAATTATGATTAATATAAGTTCGTCGCCTGTTCCGGTTTAATTATTAGCCTTGGTTTGCCGCCTCAGTGCACTTTTTTCGAGACCCCTGATCGCGATGGGTCTAAAATCCTAACCCTTCCCCCGGTACAGAATTTGGGGGAAGGCCATCATTTTTTCTCGCGCTGGTTTTGCGCCGTGGCTATGCAACATTTTATGCTGAAATATAGCCGCTTGTCTTGCGGTGCTAGGTGGCCATTGGCATCAGCGGGATAGGCGCCTAGCTGGTCGCTTGCCTAAGGTTTTCCTGGGGAGCGGTGCTTACAAGAGACAAGGAAGAGCCTGCTTGAAAGACATCGATCGATTGCACGTCCTGACGGACACCGAGTTGCAGCAGCGCTACTCCCACGAAGAGTTGGCCCGGTTGGCCATCGCCGGCGGCGCGGGCGTAATCCAATTCCGCCAAAAGCAGGGCTCCACCCGTCAAATGATCGAGACGGCCCGCCACATGCTGGCCATCTGCCGCCGCCACAAGGCCAAACTCATCATCAACGACCGGCTGGACGTGGCCCTGGCCGCCGAGGCCGATGGGGTGCACCTGGGCCAGGACGACTTTCCCCTGGCCCAGGCCCGGGAAATCCTGGGGCCGGACAAGATCATAGGCGGTTCGGCTTCGAGCGTGGAAGAGGCCGCGCTGTGCCGGGCGGGCGGGGTGGATTACATCGGGCTGGGTCCGGTCTACCCCACCACCTCCAAGGCCGATGCCGGCCCGGCCGGCGGTCTGGATCTGTTGCGCCGGGTGTCGCGCGAATTCGGCCTGCCGGTTATCGCCATAGGCGGCATCAACGCGGCCCGGGCCGCTGAGGTGATGGAAGCGGGAGCCCACGGCATGGCGGTCATTTCGGCCGTATGCTGCCAGGCCGACCCCCAAGAGGCCGCCGCCGAGTTGCTGCGCGCCATGCTCGGTCACAGGTAAAGCGCCAACCCTCACCGTTCTTGGGACTGCCCCTGTTAACTGTTGGGAGAGAAATCATGGAGACGTTGGCCCAAAAAGCGGCGGAGTGCCTGGCCAGGGTTCGCGAAAAGCAACCGCTGGTCCACAACATCACCAATTTCGTGGTCATGAACTCCACGGCCAACGCTCTGCTTGCCTGCGGCGCCTCGCCGGTTATGGCCCACGCCATCGAAGAGGTGGAGCAGATGGTCTCCTTCGCCGGGGCACTGGTGCTCAACATAGGCACCCTGACCCCGCCCTGGATCGAGTCCATGCTGTTGGCCGCCAAGAAAGCCCGCGCCCTGGGGGTCCCGGCGGTTCTGGACCCGGTGGGCTCGGGCGCCACCGAGTTTCGCACCAACTCCAGCCGCCGCATCATTAGCGAGGCCGGGGTGAGCCTGGTGCGCGGCAACGCCTCGGAGGTGCTTTCCTTGAGCGACAACGCAGGCCAGACCAAGGGGGTGGATTCCACCCACAGCGTGGACGAGGCCGCCCAGGCCGGGCGGGACCTGGCCCTGGCCATCGCCACCCCGGTGGCCATCACCGGCGCGGTGGACCTGATCACCGACGGCAAGCGCACCCTGCGCGTGGCCAACGGCCACGCCCTGATGACCAAAGTCACCGGCACCGGTTGCCTGGCCACCGCCATCATCGGCGCGTTTTTGGCCGTGGAGCCTGACACCCTGGAGGCCACGGCGGCGGCCCTGGCCTACGTGGGTCTGGCCGGCGAGAGGGCTGCGGCCGTCTCCAGCGGGCCGGGCAGCCTCCAGGTGAATCTGCTGGACGCCCTGTACAACATCTCCCCCGCCGATCTGGCTCAGGGGGCCAAGATTCACGCCTAAAGAGGGGCTCCTCACCGGTAAGACGGTGTTGCCGACGGCTGACGCGTCCATGCGGTCTCTGACCTTATAGGAAGAGACCGCGCCGCTGGAGACCGCCTGTTAGCCTGCTAAACCCCGCCTAAACACACCCAGACGCAGCCCCAGCGGCACGGCTAGCTCCCGCTGCCGAGGCTGTTCGGCTCCGTATGCATCCAAACAAGGGCTTACTAGGCGCTGGGCGGCGCGGCCTTGCTTTTGGTCAGGATAAGGGCGTAGGCCCCCATGACCACCATTACCAAAGCGATCACCAGCCACAGCTCGTCCAAGGTGGCCGAGGCGAATGCCGAGATAATGAAAATCGAGGAGAGCAGCACGATGATCATGTTGCCGATGGAGCGGGTCCCGTTCTCCCGGTCCTTTTTCACGATGGCGATGCCGGACCAGAAGTAGGGGAACAGCAGCAGGAGCACCGAGATGGTGACCGTGATGTTGAAGGCCACGGCGATGTTGCTGCCCAGGGACATGAGGATCAGTTCCACCACGGTCATGATCACGCCGTTGATGACCAACCCCTTGCTGTAGATGCCGTACTTGTTGGTGTGGGAGTAGGCCTTGGGCAAAAAGCCGTTGTCCGCGCTGGTCTTGGCCGCACTGGCCGAGGAAAGGTTCCACACCATGAAGCTGGCGATGCAGGCGATGGCCATCACCACCGAAACCACCTCGCCCACGATTTTGGAGTGGAAGATGTGGTTCATGGACATGGCGAAGGCGGCGGGGGCCTGCTGAATCTGCTTGGCCGGGAACATGCCTTCGATCACCGTGGTGGAGGCGATGTAGATGATGGCCACGATGATGAAGCCCACGATGGTGGCTATGGGCACGACCTTTTTGGGGTTGGCGATCTGCTCGTTGTTGGTGGCGATGCTCTCCACGCCCACGAAGGAGAAGATGAGCACCGCGAAACCGGACATTATGGCCTTGTCTTCTCCCAGGCCGGACACGTTCCAGTTCTTGGCGAACTGGGCCGGGTCGAAGTCCAGCCAACCGGCCACGGCGGTAATGACCACCGAGATGAGCAACATGGTTACCGTGATGGAAACTATCTTGGTGATGATGCCCACGCCGCGTAGGGACATCCACACGAACAGCCAGATCAGGATGATCACCGTGATGCCCAGGAAAATGGGGTGATTCAGGGCCGGGACGAACATGGCCAGGTAGCCCAGGCCCGCGATGAGTATGGACACGTTGGAGATCAGGTTGCCGTATACGTAGAAGAAGCCGCTCTTGGCCCCCAGCACCGGGTTGACGTAGGTGGCCAGGGCGGTGGGGCTGGGGTCATCGAACATGCTGCCCGCTCGCACATAGACCATGGTCAAAAACAGCGCGCCGATGGTGACCAGCAGAAACGAGACGAGGGTGATGGATCCGGTGGCCGCCAGTTGTTGGGGCAGGGCGATGACGCCGCTGCCGGCCAGGCTGGATACGATAAGGAATATAGCGCCGACCAACCCGAGTTTTTTCGCTTCACTGGTCATTTTCCGCCCCCTGTCCGGTAGGTCCCGGAGCTTTGTAAAAACAGGCATCGCAAGTCGGGCGATCTGTTACGGCCGTCAGCGCCTGGCCCCGACCGTTCACCTGCCAACACTATGGAATAAGCCGGGCCGCAACGCAACCTCGCTTGCTGAAGATATGGCTGGCCGCTCAATGCCGTGCCGGAGCTAGGGTATCGTTTTGGCCGGTGCCGGCGTCTCCCTGTCCCTGAGCAGGCGGGCGGACAAACTGCTGCCCACCAAGTAGGCCACCAGGATGGCCAGGTAGAGCTGCCCGATCAGGGCCTCCATGCCCGCGAACATCTGGGCAAAGCCGCTGATGGGGGCGATGTCGCCGTAGCCCACCGTGGTCAGGGTTACCAGGCTGAAATAGATCATGGTCAGGTAGATGTGGGCCGGGTGCTGATAGTTGAGCAGGGTGGGCGGGTGAAAGCTTTGGGGGTTGAGCATGACCAACAGGCTGTAGAGGCAGGAAAAGCTGATGGCCAAGAGCACGTAGGCGGCCACCGAGGCCAACAGGGCGTCCAGGGTGACGCCTCTGCGGTTCTCGGCCACGAAGGACAGCACCGCCACGGTGCAGCCGAAGCTGAAAAAGGTGTAGAGGAACGAGCAAAGCACAAAGGCCATTTGGGCGGCGGCCGGCGGCAGGAATATATAGCCCACCGCGAAGGAGCCGAAGGCCAGGGCCCAGGTGACCAGCAGGGGCCAGCGCATCCTGCGGCCCAGGGTGCTGGCACCGGCGGCCACCACCAGCGAATCCAGCATGACCATCTCGGTGAGCGCGCCCATGATCTTGTGTTGCATTAAAACGGGAACCAGCAGCAGCAGCACCATAAGCAACACCACCAGTTGCAGGAACCGGTACTTTTTCAGGTGGGCGGGAAATATGGTCGGCATTTTATGCACCCCCAGGTACGGTGAATTCTGAGGGGCCCCCGAGCCCAGGGCTCACCCCTCGGGACATCAGCCCCATATTAGCGGGTGCGCTGCTGGAATTAAATCGCCTTGTGGATGATCCGGTCTGGGCCGGAGCAAAATAAACGGCCAGGCGTATCGGGGTTGGTTCCGATTACGCCTGGCCGTTATGGCGGGGGGGCGTTAGAGCTCAGCAAAGGTGTAGGGTCAAGATGACCGCCCCCGTTGTCGCCTTGGTGTTTACATGCAGCCCATGCCGCCGCCCATGCCCATCTTTTCGGCGGAGCAGGCCTTGCCCTTGCGGATGCGGAAGGCCGAGAGGTCGTCGCCCGCGTAGATGGCCCGTAGCGCCTCCTCGATGAAGCCGCTCACCTCCAGGGGCTCCACGCCGTAACTGGCCAAAACCGCCCTGGGGGTTTCCCCGATGCCGCTGATCAGCACGTTGCGGCAGTCGCCCAGGGATTCGGCCAGCTTTTTCCAGCGCAGCTCGCCGCCGCCAGCCTCGGGGGCGGGGCGCACCTCCAGCAGGCTGAAGCCGCCGGGGATGGGGCCCCAAATCTGGAACTCGGTGGCCTGGCCCAGGTGCAGATTGACCAGAGTGCCTTCCCGGCTGGCCACGGCCACGTAGGGCCGCACCACCTCCTTGGGGGCGGGCAGCTTGGTGCAGGAAGACAAGCAGCCGCCCATCTCCTTGGAGCGGTCCTCGCCAAGCAGGCCCACCGCGTCGGCCCGGCAGCGGGTGCAGTGGGACATCTGGCTTATGTGCGCCGCGCAGTCTTCGCGAAGCTGCTGCATCAGCTGACGGCTGGGCTCGCCCAGAGCCTCGAAAAGCGTGTTGGGGGTGGGGTACATGGGCATGAGGTTCATGAGGTCCGCGCCCAGTTCCGCGCCCCAGCGGGCCACCTCGCTCATGTGCTGGTCGTTGACCGTGGGGATCACGATGCTGTTGAGCTTTACGGTGATGCCCCGCTCCTTGAGCCCGGCCACGGCCTGGGCCTGGCGCTCCAGCAACAGGCGGGCCGCCTCCTCGCCCCGGTAGGCCACCTTGCCGTCCTTGACCCAGGAGTAAATCTTGGCCCCGATGGCTGGGTCCACCGCGTTTACGGTGATGGTCATGTGGGTCACCCCAGCGTCGGCCAGGGCGTCCAGATGTTCGGGCACGGCCAGGCCGTTGGAGGACAGGCACAACAGGATGCCCGGAAAGCGCCTCTTGATCAGGTGGATGGTTTGCAGGGTCTTGGCCGCGTTGGCCATGGGGTCGCCGGGACCGGCGATGCCCGCCACGCTGATGCGCGGCTCGGCCTCCAGCACCCGGTCGAAATATTCCTGGGCCTGGTGGGGAGCCAGCACCGCGCTGGTCACGCCGGGGCGCGACTCGTTGACGCAGCTATACTTGCGGTCGCAGTAGTTGCACTTGATGTTGCAGGCAGGGGCCACCGGAAGATGGACCCGCCCGTGACTGCCCTTGGCTCCCTTGTTGAAACAGGGATGCTTTTCGCTTATGCCCATGCTGCTCATGATATTGCCCCTATATGTATCCGTAGCCCACGGAGGAATCGTTCTGCTTCTTCTCGATGACCGCGTTGACCACGCGGTCGTACAGCTCCTGCGCGCCCCGGTAGCCCAGGTGGTGCAAACGCGGCCCGCCGAAGCGGTCGTGGATGGGGAAGCCCACCCGCACCAGGGGGATGCCCAACTCCCTGGCGATGACGTAGCCCTTGGAGTTGCCCACCATCAGGTCCGGCTTAAGCTCGCGGCTCAGCTCGGCGATGCGGTAGAAGTCAACCCCCGGCTCGGTGAAGACCGGCTCGCGCACCAGACCCTGGGTGACCTGCTCGATGTTTTCCCTGAAGCCCGCGCTGCGCTCGCCCGAGGCGCACAGCACCGGCTGCACCCCGATCTCGGCCAGGAAGGAGGCCAGGCCGATGACCAGGTCCTGCTCGCCGTAGACCGCCGCCTTCTGGCCCGAGAGGTACTTGTGGCCGTCCACCATGGCGTCCAGCAGGCGGCCCCGCTCGTCGGCGTGGCGCGCCGGGGCCGGGCGCTTGCTGATGGTTTCCAGGGCGTCGAACATGGCGTCGCTCTGGCGCAGGCCGATGGGCAGGCCCAGGCTGTGCAGGTACACCCCGCAACGCTCATGCAGATCCCGGCCCGCTTCCTGGGAGTTGGGGGTCCAGCCGAAGGACAGGGTCGCCGCGGCCCCGCCCATCTTCTTGATGTCCGCCAGGGGGGTGCCGCCCTCTGGCAGGATTTCGTAGCTGGTCCCGGCCGGGGCGTCCAGGGGACGCGAGTAGTCGGGCAGCAGGGTGGCGGCCAGGCCGAAGTCCTCGGACACCTCGTAGAGGTAGCGGATGTCCGCCGGGCTCACCAAACCGGGCAGGATGTTCACCCCGCCATGGCGGGCCACCGGCTCGGCCAGTTGGGCCACAGTGGCCTTCACCGCCGCGTGGAAGCCTTCCATGTGGGTGGCGGCGTAGGAGGGAGTGGAGGCCTGGATCAGGGTGGGCATCTTGCCGCCCGCGCCCTCCACCTTGGCCTCGTTCAAAAACTCCTTGACGATGGCGGGCACGTTGTCGCCGATGGTCTCGGTGAGGCAGGTGGTGGCGATGCCCACCGCCTTTGCCTGGTACTTGTTGATCATGTTGACCAGGCCCTGCTTCAAGTTGGGCCCGCCGCCGAATACCGCGTCGTTTTCGCCCAGGGAGCTGGAGGCGATGTCCACCGGCTCGCGGAAATGGCTGATGAGATAGCGGCGCATGTAGGTGGCGCAGCCCTGGGAACCGTGCAAAAAGGGCACGCAGCCCTCGATGCCCTTGAAGGCTATGCAGGCCCCCAGGGACATGCAGGCCTTGCAGGCGTTGGTGCTGGAAACGTAGTCGCGCTTTTCGGCCAGGTTGCTTTTCATGCCGCCACCTCCTCCAACTCGGGAAGGGCTCTACGGGGGGTGAAGCGCCACACCGGGCTCATGGCCGTGGCGTGGATCTCCTCCGCGAAATTGAGCATGCCCACGAACCCTTCCAGGGCCAGCTTGCGCTCGTGGTTGTGGTCGCAGAAGCCGATGCCCAGCTTGTAGGCGATGGGCCGCTCCTTGACTCCGCCCACGAACACGTCCACGTCTTTTTCGATGAGGTAGGTCATCAACTCCAGGGGGTTGGCGTCGTCCACGATCACCGTGCCCGGCTCGCAGATGGAGGCCAACTCCTCGTAGTCTTCCTGGGTGCCGGTCTGGGAGCCGGCCAGCATCACCTTCATGCCCAGCAGGCGGAAGGCCTTGATCAGGCTGAAGGCCTTGAAGGCCCCGCCCACGTACAGGGCGGCCCGCTTTCCCTCCAGGTCTTTGCGCAGTCGCTTGAGCCGGGGGTAGATCTTAGCCAACTCCTCGCGCACCAACTCCTGGGCCTTTTCCATGGCCGTCCGGCTCTGGAAGAACTCGGCCACGTCGTACAGGGCCTGGGCCATGTCGTCGGCCCCCAGATAGCTGACCCTGAGGAAGGGGGTGCCGTAGGTCTCCTGCATCATTTTGGCCAGCTCCATGGTAGAGCCGGAGCACTGCACCAGGTTCAGCGCCGCGCCGTGGGCCCGGCGTAGGTCGGCC
>Ga0180007_10002726_pt1 | contig 20553 bp, 14 predicted proteins | sample MM_PC_MetaG_FD_121122 | JGI IMG/M metagenome (GOLD analysis project Ga0180007, IMG submission 121122) | Groundwater microbial communities from the Aspo Hard Rock Laboratory (HRL) deep subsurface site, Sweden - MM_PC_MetaG | ecosystem: Environmental > Aquatic > Deep subsurface > Groundwater... | reverse complement strand
CAAACTGGAGCGGGAACGGGTCAACACCCGGCAACATCACAATGACTGTTTTTAATCCAGGAGGCGGGGACAGACTTTACCAAACAGTAAGAGGGATTGACAGCAAGATTTACACTAGATACACAATCGATGGATCCAGCTGGTCAGGTTGGGCCGGAAAAGGTTCCACACCTAGCAACAACATCTCAATGACTGTCTTCAACCCAGGTGGTGGAGATAGATTGTATCAAGCAGTAAGAGGAACAGATAGCAAGATTTATACTAGATATACAACTGATGGATCAAATTGGTCAAACTGGGCTGCCAAGGGCTCTACGCCTAGCGATATCACGATGACAGTATTTGATCCCGGCACAGGCGACAGGCTTTATCAAGCAGTACACGGTGTAGATGGGAAAATATATACACGCTACAGTATAAACGGTTCAGATTGGTCAAGCTGGGCTGCTAAGGGTTCTACGCCCGGAGAAATCTCTATGACAGTATTCAATCCGGGTGCAGGCGACAGACTCTATCAAGCAGTACGCGGTGTAGACGGGAAAATATACACACGTTATAGTACAGACGGTTCAAACTGGTCAAGTTGGGGTGCCCAAGGCTCGGCAATAGGAAATATAACTATGGAAGTCTTCGACCCAGGATCCGGAGACCAACTCTATCAAGCAGTTAGAGGGATAGATAATGATGTCTATACTAGGTACTCAACAGATGGTTCGAGTTGGGGAAGCTGGAGGGCCGGAAACACATCAACAACCGAAAGAATAACAATGACAGTGTTTACGGCTAATTATGGAGGATACACAGACAGACTGTATCAATCAATTCGTGGTAGTGGTAACGCAATTTATACACGATCTTCTGGAAATGGTGATAGCTGGGGTGGATGGATTTCAAATGGAACAACTCCAGGCGCAATATCAATGGCTGTTTTCAATCCTGGTGCTGGAGACAAACTCTACCAAGCTGTGAGAGGATCAAACAATGTGATCTACACGCGATATCTGTTAGATTAGCTTGCCTAGCATAATATATATTCTCTTGTATAGCTTTCGATGAAGGTATAGAATTGCCCAGTCAGTTATAGTTAACGGATCATAGGAAGTTGAAGAAAAACAGCAAACTAAGCAATTTCATGGACATAGTAACCAGGCATAGATACCACTTAGCAGTAGGTATTTTCATAGGCCTAGGAGTTTTTCTAAGAGTTATTCACTTAACTACTAGAGAGCTGGATCCTGATGAATCTTGGGTAGTATATTCCGTCATGCAGCCGACTTTGACCGGAATGCTTGAGAATATTGTCGTTGCCCCCCCGTTGTTTAGTTACCTTCTTTTTCTTAGCTTAAAAATTCTTCCATCTTCAGAATTCTTCTTGCGGTTGCTCCCGTTACTTTTCAGTATCGGAAGTCTTCCTCTTATCTACTTGCTCAGTCTGAAGATAACAAAATCAAAGACAATATCTCTCATTTCCTTGCTACTTCTGGCCGTCTGTCCCTGGCAAATTTTCTATAGTCGATATGTCAAACAATACAGCGCAGAAACTTTCTTTACAATATCGCTCCTCTTTGTAGGAACGAATGTGATTCTAGGAGATAGAAAGCTTAAAAATTGGACTTATTTTACCTATGCGTTTCTGATAATCGTTGCCCCTCTCTTCTCGTTTGCAAACATTTTTATAACATTAGCAATCGCTGGATTATCACTTTGGAGGTTTCTTAAAACACGAGATCTCAAGCGACTATTGATAAATGCCCTCCCGTTTCTCATAGCGGGGATCCTTTTTTTTATGGCATATTTATATCTGATCAAAGGCCAATCCGAAAACAAAGCTGTCTTAGATTACTGGGAAGGAAAAAATGGATTCCCAGACCTAACCTCCTTCGTTTCATTTTTCAAGTGGCTCTTTATAAATCTAAATGCCATACTCATTGAATACTCACTCGGCTCAAAATGGGTTTTTCCTCTTTGGGGTTTATTCGTAGCAGGTAATATATATCTTTGGAGAAAAAAACAAAGACTTGCTCTGTACTCAATTAGCAGTGTTATTCTTTTGTTAATATTTGCTTCATTTATCAATAAGTATCCTTTCTCTGGATCTCGCCTTACACTCTTCACCTCGCCCATCACATTTATCATCCTTGCCTCGGGAATCAGATCTCTATCTAACAGCTTCAAGAAAGTACATCTAAAATTTCTAGTCATATTTGCAACTCTCCTATGTTTTATCCCTACATTTAAAGACACGTTTATACAGTTAAGGGATACTAGAGGCTTTGGGATAAGAGAAAGTGTTGTGTTTATCGAGAATCAGGTTGATGAAGATGATCTCATTATCAATTTCAACTTAAAAGACACGTTATGGAACTACTACTACCTAGATAAATTTGGTGATACAAATGCCTGGGATGAACCCACGAGAAAGAATATCGGCAATTTCGAAAAAACGAAGGATCTGATAGAGAATGCTGAGGATAGTATCTGCATAGTCATGAAAACACCCTGGAAAGGCTTCCGTTCCCGATACGAAAAAAAGCGACGCAAATTATTAAATTACCTGGAAAGAAATAGCATTATTCTGGCAGAATTCAAGGATAAACAAACAGAGGTTTATTATGTTCAACCGATCATAGTTCAGTCTGAAATCAAAGATTCATAGCTCCTTCTGGACCTGATATAATACGAGGAATATGAGAAAAACATCTTCAACTATAATAAAAGGATCGATCTATATGTTCGTTGGTATAGGGACAAAAGCTATTATTGATTTTGTACTGGGAGTAATCATTGGGAGAAAATTTGGAACTGAAGTCCTGGGTACATACGCAATTGCAAATACCTTCTTTTCCCTGCTATCTATCGTTTCTATCATAGGGCTAAACTTGACACTCAATAGATTTATTCCCATTCTCAAGGATAACAAGAAGAAACTTTCTGAAGTGATCGGAACAGCCCTCAAATATACCGCTATCATAGGGACCTTATCATCTGCAATTATCTTTCTAGCAGCTCCATGGATCAACGATCTTTTCAGAAGCACTGATCTCAATATTTTTTTAAAAATTCTTATACTGAGCCTTCCGGCTTTTGCCATAACACGGATTCTTGTTTCTATCATGACATCACTAGAGAACGCACGATATGAAGCTATTATCGAGAAGACACTAAATCCACTCATCACCTTGATCGCACTGGGAGCATTTCTAATACTCGGAAGTGGCAATTATTCTATTCCATACGCAATTCTCATAGCGAATCTTGCCGTTTTAGTTATAGCACTGAAAGCTGTCTCAAAAAAGATACGCAAGATTATAGATCCGAAAACTGTATTAAAATCTTTCGAAAAGAAATATCTGCTATTCTCTCTCCCACTATTTCTAAACAATCTGCTTTTATTCCTAACCCTTTGGGTCGACAGTCTTCTCCTCGCCTATTTCTCAAACGAAGATCAGGTAGGGATTTACTCGATCGCAAAGAAAGTAGGTTCACTTCCTGTGATGACCATAACGGCATTTAATATAGTATTCCTACCAACTATTTCAAAAATAGTAGAAAAGAATGAACACAAGCTCGTTCAAATGTACTATAAAGACTCAGTGAGAATACTCATAATATTCACTCTTCCTATCACAGTTTTCTTGTCAATTTTCTCAAAAGAAATCCTGTCAGTTTTTGGGAAGGATTTTTCAGTCGGGACAACAGCACTTACACTTATAGGAATAGGTACATTTTTAAACATCGCCTCAGGTCCTGTTGGAAAACTTCTGATCGCATACAAAAGACAGAAGGTAATCACAATATCCACTCTAATCTCTTTTCTGATCAGCTCAGTGTTTAGCATCATTCTTATACCCAAATATGGTATTATTGGAGCTGGTGTTTCTTTCATCATAGGCGAGCTTCTGCAGAATTATGTCAGCGTTGTATATCTATATAAACTAAAAGGTCTTGTCCCCTACTCCAAGAAAAACCTACGCCTCATCATCAGCATGATCTTTGTCACCATCATTACATATTCTTTCAAATGTAAATTTCCACAAGGAGACATACTAGGAAACGAACTTCTTGATCAGATTGCATACATTCTTGTCGGTGGTATAATCTACACTCTCTTATGCATCTTATTTATCGTTGCATTTAAAGCATTTAAACAGAAAGATTATAGATTGCTGAGAAATATTGTAAGGAAAATTAAAAGATGAAAAAGAATATTGTCTTTATAACAATTGACTGCCTCAGAAATGACAGCCTTGGAGTCAATAACAAGGATGTAAGTACCCCATTTCTGGATAGCATGATAAGAAAAGGGGTATACTTTCCAAACGCTATAACCGCAAGTCCTTGGAGCGGGGGTGCCGGACCAAGTATTTTCACAGGAACATATCCTTTACAGTTCGGTGGTGAGCTCTCTATCAAAAACCGAGGCAAATCATTTGTAGAAGTTTTTAAGGAAAATGGTTTCACAACTATTGGCATCCACTCCAATCCTTTTTTCACAGCAGACAAGCAATTTGATAAAGGCTTTGATTATTTCTATGATTGGTACAGCTCAAATATAGATGCGATTTATACGGTAAGCTCGAGATCACAGCTCTTTTCCAAACTTAAACTACTCCTCACAAAAACAAAGATTTTACAGCCATTCTTGGGAGTTGTAAAAAAAGTACTGAAAAAAGCCTCTATAGTAAAGCCAACGAACTATGCTGGAGTAGAAGTAATAAACCAAATTTGTAAAAACGCGATTTCGTTCTTCCGCAAGAAAAAGCAAAAGGCTCCAACATTTCTATGGCTACACTATATGGATGCACACGAACCTATTACTATACCAGAATCATTTCAGAGCCCCCAGATAAGAGAGAAAGTGTCTCGACTAAACGCAATTTATAGAAATCCAAAGATTGAGAAATCAGAGGAAGACAAGAAAAATCTGAAGCGGCTTTATCATGATAGCATAGGTTTTCTTGATACAAAGTTAAAAGAAATATTCGATTACATTGACTCTATAATCGAGGGAGAAATAATTTATGTGATCACAGCAGATCATGGCCAATCATTCGGAGAGAATGGGCATTTTGGTCACGGAATTCTTCACTCAAAAGAACTTCTAAACGTTCCCCTTATCATATACTCGAAAAATTTGGGGCAGGAAAGAAAATATGAAAACTTCGTTCCGCTACAAGCGATCGGGAATGTGATGCTTGAACTTGCACAATGCAGTAGTTCGATCGGAAGTTTATCCCCCTTCCTGAGTCGGCAGCTTGAGTTCACTTCACCAAAACATGTGATCTCAGAGGAAGGAAGGTCCACAGAAAAAGACTTCATGGACAAGAAAGGCTATCGCATCAAGTGGGATCTAAGAAGTTTTGGTATAGCGAAAGACAACTATATTTACTCTTATTATTCACAGACAAAGAAAGAAAGGCTTTTTGATACTGCTGCTGAGAACTATATACCAAAAGGAATAAATTATGAAAAAAGATTACCAATATTCAGAAAGATATTAAAACAACATTTGAGAGATAATCATTCAAGACAGAACAACAGTGTAGTGGACAATATTAGTATCTAAGATAGTATTAAAGATCGATGGGAAATATCATTTTAATAGTAGCAGACTGCCTAAGAGCCGACCATGCTTACGATCCAAAGGTTATGCCTTTCCTAAACAGCCTCAAAGAAACGAACAGTTTCTCAGAAAAAGCTTATGCAAATGCGGCAAGCACACATTTCGCTATGCCAACCCTGATGACTGGAATTTTACCTTTTGAGATCTCTGATCAACCTAGGATAACCTCCAGACTCTTGAATTATTACCTCCCCAAGATTTTCAAATCATTAGGATACCAAACAATTGGGATCACTACCAATGTTGTCACTTCACGAGTTTTCGGCTACAACCAATACTTTGATTATTTCGAAGATTTCTGGTCGAAAACCAACCAGCTTAACGAGATAAGGAAAAAGATCCTCCAATTCTTTCCGTATCAAATTCGAAAACGAATTCTCAATCCTTTATTGACAAGGTTGGGTAGAGTTATCACAACTCCTGAAAAGATAAAAGCTGGACTTAGGGGGGAAAGAATCCTTTCTACCCTGAAGGGATATCCACTAAAAAGCATACCAGGAAATTTTATTTTCCTGCACTTTATGGAGCCACACTCCCCCTATGTCAATGATAAAGCTGGAATTTCTATGAAGCTAGTAAATAGTATAAATCGGAAATTAAATAGAAACAAACTCACTCTTAGTAAACATAAATTAACAGATAAGGATATAAAGACGCTCAAAACTCTTTATAAATATGAATGTAAAGAATTTGACATAGTGCTTAAAGATATATTCGATTACTTGAAGAGTAAGATAAATTGGAAAGACGCAAAGGTTGTCATAACAGCAGATCACGGAGAAGCATTCAATGAGACGGGCTACCTCGAACACCCATATAAATATGTGGACAATCTTCATCATGTCAAAGTCCCTCTCGTAACAATAAACATTCCTCTGATAAAAAGTGAGGAATACTGGACAACAGATATATACAAGACACTATCTCCTTCAGGGAACAAAAAAATAAGTACATACCCCATCTGCGTTTGTTACGACAACACTAGGAAGCTTAGCAAGGATTTGATAAACCAATATAAGCCAGTGGGATATTTTGATCTAGAGAAATTTATAAAGATCAGTTCGGTCGATAATCTACCCTACCATAGTAGAAAACCTGACTTAGTCGATAGCTTATCAATTTAACTATATACTTTCTTCATACTCCTTTTCGCTTCTTAACAAAGTTTCTCGCATCTGCTATATTATTGAAAATATTTAAAATCTTATTAACAAAAGATGAAAAAAAACATACCAGTATCTCTTGTACTTGTAATCCTCTTCGTTGGTTCCCTCTGGCTCTCCTTAAATAAACACAGTAAACTCATAGACGCTGTCTCTGCAGAGAATGATATTGTTGGATACACCATAGAGCGAACAGATGCGTCGGGGAATTGGAAACTCGTATCTAACACAAGCTTCAAGACCGATTTTTCTAAGCAGAGATTTACACTTGAGAATGTCTCTGCCTCTCTTCGTATGAGATTTTATCAAGAAGGAACTCCCTATGCTGGAATCGACAGTATTCAACTATTTGCAGATAACAAGCGAATCGATCCCAATAGTGCTGTTTATTCTGATTCGTCCTACAACGTTCTTCCTGATATTCTTGAGAATGACCTCAATGTTATCGACTCTCACGAAAGGTATATCGAAGTAGAATGGTTCATTCCAAAGACCTCGCTTGTCGAGGTTTATCTTAATGCGAATGAATACGATTACGGCTTTCCAATAAGGATGCCACAAGAGGGGAGATTCTCTTTAGAGAATGTTTCCCAGGGTAGTCTGAATGTTGATGGATACATCAACGAGATAGATGGGCAAGACGCGGATTTAGAATATCTTTTCCAGCCATCCTCTGGTCATCCGGACGGGACTACTTTTACCTATGTACTTCAGGACAATGACTATTATTACTTTGCTTTCGATATCACTGCTGATAATACAAATGAGGAAGGAAAGGACTGGATAGAACTTGAAGCAAAAAGTACTGATGGAGAAATCAAAAAATTCAGGGTTGATGATTATTCACCTGATTACGGTAAGTGTAGCTTTGGAACTACTTCAAGGGTTTCTTACAAACACCAGACTTGTGAGCTAAGAATTCCTAAAAGTGAAATGCCTTCCATTTCGAAATTCACAGTAAGATACTATGGCACACTCGCAATAACATACATTTTCCAAGCTCTTAGGGGTACTGACAATGGCGTTTATACAAGACGCAAGGTAACCGCTACCCAGACTTGGAATAGTTGGCAAAAAAGTGGTCAGACGAAGGGTGCTGTTGCAATATACAAAACCTATATTAATCCCTACTACTATGTTTATGAGGCAATAAGAGGAAGTGATAATGGTGTCTATACAAGATATACAACGGATGGTTCGGTTTGGTCTTCTTGGAACAAATCCGGTTCAACGAAAGGAAATATAACAATGACAAGCGGAAGTGTTGGGGGACTAAAACTTTTTCAAGCTGCTCGAGGCCTAAATAACAAAGTATATACAAGATATACGACAAATGGAACTTCTTGGAGTAATTGGTCACAAAGCGGAACAACTTTGAGTGATGTGAGCATGACAACTATCACTTTTGGGCTAACAAGAGTATACCAAGCAATAAGAGGGGGTGATAACAGTATCTATGTCCGATATACGACCAATGGAACAACCTGGACAAGCTGGAAGAATCTAGGTGGACAAACACAGGATGATGTTACAATCTTGGCCTTCGATACGGCAGGAGATGATGATCTATACATTTCTGTTAGGGGAGTTGATAATTATGTTTATACAAAGAAATCTGAGGATGGTAGTTCCTGGAGTTCGTGGCAGAAATCAGGCAAAACACTAGGAAAGGTGGCATTGGCAGACGTTTTCTTCTCAGGAGATGGAGACAGATTTTATGAAGTTGTAAGAGGAACCGATAACAAGATTTACACCAGATACACTGCAGACGGTGTTACTTGGACCGACTGGTCAAAGGTAAGTGGTAGTACAGTTGACGACCCTGGAGTATACCATGAACCTGCCAATCACGATCTGTACATAAATGTTCGAGGAACAGATAACGGAGCTTATACACAATATTATGACAACGGAGCTACCTGGGTAGATCTTGGCAAAGTAGGATCAACACTTGATGCCATAACCATGGATTACACTTATGTATCGCCCTAAAGACCAGAAATAGAAAGAATAGCTATCTCGTTTTAAAAAATTTGACGTGCTCTATCAGTCTACTCAAACGATACCTGATATATCTCGACTCCAAGGTCACTTGAGTATGGTATAGACTGAATGTTGATTTCTTCGTTAACTAGTTTCAGGTTCCGAGCAATTTGGAAATAGGTGTTTTTATGATCAGGCCATTCAACCAAATAGATCTCAAATCCAGCTTCATAAACAGAATTTAAGACACTTCCAAGCTTCTCATATGAATCCCTTTTGGGCAGATCAACATCCTCAAACATAGCTTTATAATAAGCGAATCCTTCGATGTTCGTTGGTTTCAAAACTTTGAAGTCAACAAAAGTTTTGCTAAGTACATCTGTAACAATGATACCATCTGGATTCACTTCTCGGAGATACTTATATAGCTCATACCTGTCCTCTTTACCAATTTGCGCCTTTTGTATAGCCGCATAACCGTCAAAAGATAAATATAGACTCCATGTTAAGTGCAAAGTAACCAATAATACGGCTAGTACTTTTTTTATCCTCCCACTAATTAGTGTAAATAAAACAGCAGAAAGACAAGAAAGAAAAGCAAAAACGGCTATCCAGTATCTACTATAAAATGCAATAGAAGACCTGTGGATCCAGCCCCAATGGTATGCCGAGCCTTCAAAATAAACAAGAAAAACACTAGTAGCGCCTAATGCTAGCATCCAACCCGGAAGAGTCTTTCGGATGCGAGCAAAGAAAAGAACTAATAATAGACAAAGCGTTATATTCACTGCTGGTGCAATTCTAAAACTATAAAGGAAATAGTTATTTAGAATCCACTGGGTACCTTTAACAACACCTAACCCCCTAAAGGGCTGTCTAACCAGAGGAAACCTGTCAAATATCTTTTCGATTGCTCCGGCGTCTTTATCCTGTATAGTTGTAGAGGTACTTTTCACCTGACTTGTATAACCTATGGAAAAAGGGTCACCATACACCTTATTGTTTAAATACAAAAATGGCAGAAGAAAAGCAAAAATAAAAATAAATCCGCTTAATACTATTATCTTTGCCTTCCTGACACTGCTATATTTTAAAAAGAATACTAAACTCGAAATAATCACAAAAACGGCATATTCATTTCTAACCCATACAGAGAACATCAAAAGGACCAATCCAAAGATAAAGGATTTTAAATTCCCTAGTTTCATTACATACTTGTAAATGTAATAAATCCCAGCGATAAAAAATGAAAAGGCAATAATATTCCCGTACAAATAATTGTTCCAAAATATAAAGGGGAATGAAAAAAGATAGAAGAAAACTCCTAGCATAGCATATTTCCGCTCGAAATCTAAAACAAGAAGCTTATATAAGTATAATGCCCCAATTATTCCAAGAAAAGAAAAAATGATAAATATACCCTGATAACCGAAGATAACACCAAGGGACGCGACTACAATCGTACCATAGGCCACTTTAGGCACATAATAGCCGCCCTCCATTCCTATTGCGTCCGGCTTAAAATATAGCGGATCGATATCTGGAATTTCGAATGCCTTCTTTTTAAAGCTCCCCGTCTCCAAGAGATTCTTTGCAAATATTGCTACTTCACTTTCACTACTAAATACAAACCAGTTATTACTTTTCAGCACTATGAAGTTTGACAACAAGAAAGAAAATGTGAAAATAAAAAACAATATAAGTTTTTCCTTATTCAGGCCGAACAATGTTTTCATCATAGCAATAATCAGTAATTATTTTATCATTATACCAAACAACTTCATTTGGTTCTTTTAATCCTGTTATCGGCAAAAAAAACAGGTTCAGTGGAGTTAATTAGAATAGTCATAGAAGAAAATCTCCTTTTCGTCCTAAAACTTCCATTTTCCTTGATGGGCCCAACTTCACCAATCCAATCAGAAACACACTGCTCATCCTGACACTTTATTAGGATTCTCTGGTATTTTTCCATCCCTATCTGACCAATACGCTCTCCATACACAGACTTACCCTTGTAATCAATCATAACATTCAAAGAAAAAACACTTTTCCGATTTGTACTATTTGGAATTATATGAATGTACAGAGAATCCTCATCTATCGGTTGAATACGAATTACCGGTTCCGTCTTTCCCGAGATAAGAAAGATAAGACTATATCTTCCCCTATAACTTTCTCTCAGATTATGTTTGTATTCTTTAAACGAACTCGATTCTTTCAGTAATAACTCATGATATCTAAACATATCAAACGGAGTCCACTGGACCTCCTCAGAAACTCCTGCCATATAGTTATCCCTTGGAAATAATTCTGTCAGAGTATTTGTCGGAGTAAATCTATATAGAAGAGTTAAACCACTGGAGTATAAGGTTAAAATACCAAGAATTATATACATACATATACGTAACCACAGCTTGGCCTTCACCATAATTTTATCTATTAAAAATGCTGCTCCAACTGAAGTAAACGGCATCAGAACTATAAAAAACCTTTGTCCGAGGCCCGCGCCACCATATCATATCGGCCAAAAAGAATATATTAGAACTACTAAGACAATTGGAAGTAATGTATACGTAAATCTAATCAATTTAGCCTTTACATAAAATAACAATGAAATTATTGATATTAACATCAAAGGTGAATATACAAACCAGCCGCGGAAATTAGAAAAAAGAAGGTCGAAAAGATAGAACTCATCAAATCTAAACTGCGTGGATCCCAAAACAGCATAGCCATTCGCAAAAGGGTTTCCAAATGTCACATAGTTAAACAGCAAAAAAAACAAAAAAAGGGGGAGTGCCCCTATTCCTATATATATGCCCTGTTTTATATAAATACCAAGATTCTTCTTTTGAGATAAGGTCAAATAGAGAATTAAAGCTATAACAATGAACACATTTGTAGGCCGTACAATTGTTATTATTCCAGAAACGACACCAACCCCTATAAGCACAAGCCATCTTCTTTTCACTGCCACTCTTTCCCTTGCAAGTAACAATATTAGGTACAGCAATACATTTGCTCCAAACAGATCATATGCATGTGAAACAGCCGGTGTCTCGAAAACATAATGCCACGCATATGTTGAAAGGAATGAGGTCGCTATTGCAATAACTGAAGATGACTTTGAGAAGTTCAGAATCCTCAGGGCTTTATATAAAGCTAGTAGTCCTATTACTGTATATGTCACCGAGGCCGAGAGAATCGCCAGCCCTTCAGCAAGGGAATGCCCATTATAACCCTTATAATAATCATCGTATTTGGTTCCAGAATCAAAGAAGCTAGCAACTCCCATGAACGGTCCCCAAACGACTGAATTCCCCGGTAAATATCTAGTTACATATTTACCATTTAATTCCCATAACCCATGCATAGAATATTCATAGTAATCTGGTTTCACATCTGCAACAAGCTGTCCATTTGATACGATCTGCTTTCCAGTATGATAATAACCCCATCCATCTCCCCAAACAAAGGGAGAGCCGTCAAGCAAGGTAGCCACTATGACAATTAAGATGAATATAATAAGGACAAAGTTTTTCCTGATCAGCTGAAATATCTTCATTTAGAAAGTTACTATCATAAACAGATTTAGACTTACATTCACTTTGACTAGATTATACTCAAATATAGCCAAATAATAAATCCACAACATCTTTACTGCCAACCAGTTGTACTCACTCGATTCACCCTGGATAAGTAACTTTACTACATTCCACCCCTAATAATAATCCCGGAAGTTGTTGGGTAATTTCGTTACATAGAAATTTAAGGGATTATTTTTGTTTATTTTCTGTCTATTCTTTGTACAAAAAGTTCATTTCTCACCCAAAGTAACCGTTCTTAAACTTGATCACTATTAGGAACAATCTTATAGATATACGCATGTGATTTTTCGAACTTTTCCTGTATTATCCAATCTTCTTGAAAATATATAAGTAGCATCTTCCTCTGCTTATGGAATCGTCTTGACAATGAAGCCTCAAAGGGCTGTCTCATAACTATGATATAAGGTTTTCTGGTACCATTCGTTGACTCAATCAGCTGATCATATGTTCTTTTATATTCTGCATCACAATTCTTTCCATCACAAATATCACCTAGATGATACCACCACAGTTCATCCGCTAAATTGAAGTTTAGTACAACATATCCTGCTTCATAGTTTCCCTCTATATATTGTCTTGCCTCAGGCCAGGCATTATAGTATCTAACTCCTTCTCTCCTTGCTGTCTCTTTGAAATATGGAGAGAACAATAGCAAAATAACTGAACAAGATAAAAATAAGCCAACAGTCTTAGATTTGGCTATTTTAATAAATTCTCCTATTCCTACGGAAATAATTATTAGTACAAAAGGCAAGGTAAAAAGCGTTACCCTATTACCAAGGAAAACATACTTCTTGAAGAAGGATGCTATAAGCAATAATGCTAGAACCCCCAGATAGTAATAATAAACCCTTTTTATAGGAAAAGTTAGTTTTAAAAGCAGAGGAATTACGAGAAGAAGCCAGATAAAATTCATGTTTTCTCCAAATGGATAAGATACCAAGAAATCTTGTAAATTGCTACTAAGCCAAATCAATACATTCCCAACCGTATCTACAGGTGGAAACGCCTGTTCAAGTACCCAGAAATCCAACAAATTGGCGTCACCCATCTGATCCTTCGCAAAGATAATATAATATATTCCTAAAACTAAAAAACCAATTACATAACTTGTAGACAGACGTAACAGATCTTTTTTATGTGAAAGAAATTTGTTGAAAAGGATAGGGAAAACAGTAATAACCAAAAATGCTGTTGGATAAGAAAAAAGGCAGGAGACAACTATAACCAGAACACCAATAACAGTTTCTCGAATAGAGATTTTTTTTCTAGATGTAATGATAAATTCTGAAAGTAAAAGAATCAGAAGCGTAAAGAAAATGTCACAAGTATACTGTTTTAGATCCTTGCTGTAGTTTACATGTCTAGAATTGAAAGCTAAGAGTATCATAGAGATAAATCCGACTGTTTGAGATTTAGTAACCCTTTTTGATACATGATAGATTAAAGGCAAACCTAGTACTCCAAAAACAAAGGGGACAATTCTCAAGGAGAGTTCTCCTTCCGGGAAAATCTTGTTTACAAAGAAAACCAGAAAATTGAAAAGCAAAGGTGTAGTTTTTATTGTTCGAAGCATATCCGTGACATTCGCCTGCCGGACTGAAAATGCTACCCACGATTCGTCAAATATCACTTCCCTATCAGTAATATTGATCAGCCTGATATAAATCCCTGCTAACAAAATTATAAAGAATAGAATTGCATACCTATACTTTTTCAGGAAAGTGTAGACATCTTTAGTATTTATGGATAGTTGTTCTCAAAAATTTTTCCTAAAATTCATTTTATATGAACTACATTTTTATTTGACACCTTTGTACTGATTTTATCACCAATGGGGCATTTGAAATAGCAATACAAACACCAATTTTTATTTAAACTTAAATTTTATGTTATTTCCATTCTCAAGATCACTGCTAAACCCTGAAACAACGCCCGCGATAGTTCTAGCTCTAGCCTGAGCATCTTTACTAAATATCATAAAATATCCTAGTTTTACCGTTAGTACTCCAAATAAATTTAGGAGTCTAGCAAACCCACTGAGATTCTTCCTGGCAAATAATATATTGTTTCTGATGATGAGGAATGTCTGCAATGCTGAAAACTTCCGGCTTCCTTCCACACCAGTAGTTGAAGATTTCTTATGCTCCACAACACTTTCCGGGACCAAGATTACCTCGAAACCTGCTTTTTTACAGCGGAAACAAATATCTACATCCTCCACGTAAGCAAAGTATATAGGGTCTAACATACCAATCTTCCTGACAATAGACTCTCTAATCAACAGTGCGCAGCCACTTACAAATTCTACCAATTGAGGTTCCTTGACCACCTCCTTGAATTCGCCATACTTTTTCCCCTTCCATAGTTGCTTTGCAAGTCCAAAGTAAATATACTTTCCCCCTGCAGACCAAACTCTATCAGAATTGTAGTATTTAATCACTGGACCACATATACCCACATTCTCCTTGGTCTCCATATAATCAACCAATTTGCCTAGAAAGTCTTTATGAAAGTAGGTATCATTATTTAGAAAAAGAATATATTTTGCCCCGCCTTTTAGAGCAATTTGAACTCCTTGGTTATTTGCAACCACAAACCCTTTATTGCTTTTGTTCTTTATAAGTATTATTTTGGAATATTTCTCTTTAATTCTCTCAGCTTCATTATTCTTAGAGCCGTTATCCACAACAACAACCTTGAAGTTACTATAATCCACAGCTTCCAATTGCTTGAGACATTCAACCGTTTCTTCAAACCCATTCCAGTTTAGGACAATGATGAATACCAACGGTTCCTTCATAATAACTCTCTACTCAAATAATAGAGGATATATTTAAATCCATCTGTTTTCTTGTTTTCCAAGTTACATTATAATAAAATCCTCTGGAAATTACGAATTAGTAGCATCTGGATAAAAAATTGACGAAAGTCTCCAAAATTATGAATCTAACTATTGTTATAAGACATTTCTACCCATTCACAAGGCCCTCCGGAGTAATTTCATTCATTCGTTCCCTCGTGAACAAATTGCATAAAAACAATACAAGCGTTTCAATCATCTGTATAAAGAGGAAGGGAGAGAAAAGCTATTATGATTATAATGGAGTAAAAGTTTACAAGTTCCCCCAGCTTAATCTCCCAATGTATAGATCCTTACTGAAAAAGACTCATCCAGACCATGTTCTTTTCATATCAAGTATGCCAAAGGCCTCAGAAATATTTTCTTGGTGGGGGGTACTGAGACTGTTTACAATCGGTTACAAAACAGACTTCTATCAGACTACCAATTTCTTCAATCTCAAAAAGAATTTTTTCTTAAATGTTTTTTTAAAATCCTTCAAGATAGTATTTTCTGCAAGCAATGCAATTCAGAGCGACCTAAAAAAATTTGCTGGAATCAACTCACAGATCATCTATCCTGGGACAGAATTCCCTCCTAATGTAACACTAAAGAAACAGTCTATTTCAAACCTTGGATTTTCCGGCCATATAGTCGCTGCAAAAGGAATTGATCTTTTCGTCAAGCTATCGGAACAGTTTCCGAAATTACATTTTTTCCTTTTAGCTGGAAAAACTAAAACTCAGAAAAACACTCAACTAGAAGATTATATAGAAAGAAAATCAAAAGAACTGAAAAACCTGACTTTGTTCGGATTCATGGATCATCCTTTAGATGTAATGTCCAAGTGCGACGTCTTAATACTTCCGTACAGGCACGGTGGAGCTATCTTAGGAACGGCACAATCTGCAATTGAAGCTATGTCTATGGGAATACCAGTTATCGGGACAGATAATTCTGCACTTTCTTCAATACTCAAGGACAATTATAATGGTCTGGTCGCCAAACCACATTTGGCAGATATTAAAAAGAAGATAAATCTTTTAATCAAAAATAGGAACCTATATAATAGACTTTCTAAAAATGCTAGAATCACTGTAGAGAAAAAGTTTGATATTTCAAAAATATCCATTTGTTTATTAAACCATCTTAAATGAAAAATTATAAAAAGATTAAGAAGTATTATGATAAATACGGCTCAGAATACGATGAGGAAAGAATCGAGGGTTATTATTCATTTATCAACAAGATTGAAACAGAGACCGTCAAGAGATATGGAGAAGACAAGAAGACACTTGAAATAGGCTGCGGAACAGGAATTATATTGAACGAGGTCAACAAGTTTGCCAAAGATGCTTGGGGTGTTGATTTATCGAATGGCATGCTTGAAGCAGCCAAAAGAAAAAAACTAAAAGTGAAACAAGCAAATGCAACTTTACTTCCTTTCGAAGATGAATTATTTGATGTTGTATACTCTTTTAAAGTTTTAGCACATATTCCAGAGATTGAAAAAACGATAGCTGAGATTCATCGTGTAACCAAAGATAACGGGACAGTGATATTAGAGTTTTACAACCCCCTCAGTTTAAAGTATATCGCTAACAGGCTTGAGAAGTCTCAAAAAAAAGTCTATATAAGATATGATTCGTACTCAAATATTAAGACTCTGTTAAAAGAAAAGTTTAGCATTATAGAAATTGTTGGGGCAAGAATTGTCACACCTTTTTCTTTCTTGCTAAAAATCCCCCTTCTAAACAAGATCATAATTGCACTGGAAAAGGCTCTTAGCAGAACATTTCTAAATAGATTCGCAGGCTATTTCAGTGTAATCGCAAGAAAGATTTAATACTGATCGAATATTCAAAACACACTCTTACTTTATATCTTTTTAGTTCTCAAGAACATTCATAAACTCCTTCTTATAGTTATCCACCAAAACTTCTACTGAAAACCTTCTCTTCACCTCCTCTCGTACTTGATCCCTATTGAAGGAACCTTTGCTCTTTTCAATTGCCCTAATGAAACCTTTGGCATCTTTAGTTTCAATAAGAATCCCAGTTTTTCCATCCACGACAGAGTCTTTTATCCCTTCGATCGCACTTCCAATTACTGGAAGCCCGACCGTTCCTGCTTCAATCACAACTATCCCAAATCCCTCTAAGTCACCTTCAACAGGTATATTTGGCATTATAAATAGATCCGAAATCTTGAGGAATCCTTTGAAATCATCAAAAGGCAATCTTCCTAACCAGAAGACCCTATCTTCAAGTTTCAGATCTTTGATTGCTTTTTTAAATTTCTCCCCATAACTAATTTTCTTCAGACCTAGCCAAGATTTTAAATCATTTACCTCAGTACTATCAGGACCTATCCTAATATAGATATAATTCTCAGGCAACTTGAGCATCACATTTTGAATGAACCAAAGTCCACCTTTTCTTTCTGACAATCGTCCTGTAGTTATTAAAATTTTTCTATTTTCAAGATCCAGTTTATATCTCTCTGACAACTCCTTTCTCAAAACATTTACTGACTTGTTTACTCTAAATTTTTTCATATCAACACCATCAGGGATAAAAACACATCTTGATCTTTCTACTCCCACTTTAATGCATTCTTCTATTGTCTGATTACTTATGCAAATAATTTTATCCATTCTTCTAAAAAACCAGGGCATGATCATTTGATATAGTCTAAACTTCAAATTGATATCTTTCCCATGTGCAGTTATTACAACTTTTCTACGAGTTAATAGTTGCAACACATACCCCATAGGAGCCATTACGCCATCCCCAAGATGAATAATATCAATCTTCTTTGTAATGCAGGTAATTAATGCTCGAAGAAACAAGTACGGATAAATAACGGGGAGCCATTTCTGTTTCCCTCCAAACGTGACTGCATAATTCTTACTGTTATAATTCTTAATTAAATCGTAACTTAAATTTTCCATACCTCCAGTTTGAGGAGGATATTTCCTTGTTACGAAAAGTGTTGTGAAATTGTTTATAATATTGCCCATTTGACGTAGACTAAGTATAATATGATCAAAAGATTATATATCATCTCAACAAAAAAAGAAGCTTCCTTTTTAATATAATCAAAGGGTCCTAATATACTTTATAGTTTATAGGTATGGAAATCAATATGAAACGATTTAGAATAGGCCTTATATTAGGATTTCTTATACTTATTCCACTGAGTCTTAGCGCATATAATCATTTCTTCGTAAGTGATAAAGCAATTTATCCAAACATTATAATAATCATAGCAGATGACTTATCGCCCAATATGATAAGCATTAATGGAATCCCCGATAATCCCTGGATCGAAAATAGCATTGAATTAAAGAAGTATTCTGTCCCAATAGAGACTCCAAACCTGGAAAAGATTGCAAACGAAGGAATATATTTCAACAAAACTTACCTTCCTCTCCCCTCATGCGTGCCCTCCAGAGCCTCGTTATTAACAGGAAAGATGCCTACTGCCACAGGAATCGAAGACAATAATGGAAAGTTTGATGTTACAAGAAATCAAAACTCCATATCTTCGATACTGAAATCTCTTGGCTATAGTACTCACTTCATAGGAAAGTGCAATCTGGGTGGAAGAGACTATTATGAGGGTGCAAGTTCCGAGGGAAAAGATATGCCTGCAAAGAAAGACTTGCGGGAAGCTCAGGCATTATACCATTTTCTTAGTGATCAAAAGTTTGATGATGTATTACTTTTAAACCCTGATGCCGGATGGATTCCAGACTGGTACAATTACACGATTGCAAGAAATGGAAATCCCGAAGAAATAAACATTGACAAATTTCCAAGTCTAGATATCAATGAACAGAGACAGAAAACATATGTCACAAATTTTTTCACAAATGAAGCTTTGGATATTATACAAAACACACCAGAAAAAGAACCTTTCTTCATTTGGCTGGCCCATGTTACTCCCCATGCTCCACACTATGGATACGAAGATGAAAAAAAGGGGTTACCAAATAACTTGCCTCCCGAAACCAGAGAAGCTGTTGATGAAATTGGAGAGAAGGGCTACAAGTATTCCATAAATGAAATTCCTGACCTCCCAAATGTGTACGATGATCTGAGTACAAAGCCAATCCAACAACTGAACACCTACCCTTACAAGATACATCAAGCAAATAAAACCGATACTAGTAGACGTAAAAGAGTTGCTTATGAAATGGTTGATAACCTCGACTCACAAGTTGGGAGAATCATGAACAAACTTGAAGAAACAGGTAAGCTAGACAATACTATAATCATATTCTTAAGTGACAATGGTCTTATGTTTGGAGAACATGGTATGTATCTTAAAGGCCCAATGATGTATGACGAGCTTACGAGAAGCCCTCTCCTAATCAAATACCCTGCCTCAATCGATGACCATAACACAACCGATTGGGTAAAGGGAACAAACAGTTCTCTAATATCAAGTATAGACATTGCCCCCACTATTTTAGATATGCTAGGTTCTGAAAAACCAGAGGAAATGCAGGGTGAAAGTTTTTTTGATTTGATATCTGGAAATAAAAAAAATCATAATACCTCTGTTCTAATAGAATTCGAAAATTGGTTACGAACAGAATTTCCAATTAGAGCAGTTGTTACTGATAGTGGCTATAAATTCGTACACTATTACCCTTCAGTAGTTAAAGAAAGATGTGCAAAAGCGCTCGGACTTTACAGTTACTGCCTAGAAGACGCTACAAGTGATGGATTCGATTATGAATTATACAATCTAAATAAAGATCCATTTGAGATGAATAACTCACTTGCAAGAAATAACAAAGAAAATGTAATTCGAGAATTGTTTGGCTCGTACTTAGATAACAAACAGATAATCTCAAATCAAAATAAGCTTACCAAAAAACAAAAAGAACTGATTTATATTGGGAAAGAAATGGGGAAATTACAAACTTCATACAAAGATCCGCGAGGGATTACATTTGAAAATATCTCACAGGAGGGCGATACTATACACTTCACAACAAATATGTCTTGCTTTTTTGAAGTAAATTTCAAACAGAAAGATTGCGAAGAATGCAAGTGGGAAAAAATAACTTACTTTGATTATGGCACCAACCACTCATTTGCAAACCCGATTCTTGAAAGTAGCGATTCATATAGCATTAGAATTTATGCAATTACCTTAGATATAAATGGAGGATTGTATGAGTATGAAACCTAATACATAGGGTCTTGCCCAGTTAAACTAAAAATTACGTAACAATTTTTCAATGTCGTGCATTACTGTTTTTCGATGATTGAATCTCCATTCGCTTTCTAATAAATGCCTTTGAAAGAATACTTTTCT
>Ga0180007_10002725_pt1 | contig 20560 bp, 11 predicted proteins | sample MM_PC_MetaG_FD_121122 | JGI IMG/M metagenome (GOLD analysis project Ga0180007, IMG submission 121122) | Groundwater microbial communities from the Aspo Hard Rock Laboratory (HRL) deep subsurface site, Sweden - MM_PC_MetaG | ecosystem: Environmental > Aquatic > Deep subsurface > Groundwater... | reverse complement strand
CCCCGCCGGTCCCTGTCGCCCCGCCGGTCCCTGTCGCCCCGCCGGGCCCCGTCACCCCGCCGGTCACTACCTCGGTGCCGGCCAAGCCTGTCGTGGTCGAGGCGCGACCCCACGCCGAACTGAACGACCGGCACACCCGCGCCGTGGCCGGCGGCTCCACGCTCACCCTCTCCGATGCGGTGAAGAAGGCCATGCGCAGCAATGTCGACCTGCGGATCCGCAGCCTGAGGATCGCCCAGGCCAAGCTCGACGTCCGCTCGCACCGGGCCAAACTGCTGCCCCTCCTGAAGGTCGAAAGCACCGCGCTGTTCTGGAATGACGCCCTGAACATCAAGTTCAACCTCCCCAAGGATCTGATGGACATGCTCGCGGCCATCAATCCCACCCTCAACGCGTCGATTCCCCCGATGCAGGTCCGGGACCGCCTCACCTGGCAGACCACCATCACCCTGATCCAGCCCCTGACCCCGCTGCTGACGCTGAACTCGTTGCTCGACCTCAAGAAGGCCGAGATCGAGGCCGCCCGCGTGGAGACCCGCATGGAGCAGCGAAAGATCGTCGCCGAGGTGGAGAACCTCTATCTCAACGCGCTCAAGGCCGACGCCTACCTGCAGGTCCTCGACCAGGCCGACCTGCTGCTCGAGGCCCAGCGGGAGCGTGTCCTGGCGCTGGTCGAGGCCAAGGTCGCGATCCCGGCCGAACTGTCGCGCATCGACTCGGCCCAGGCCGACCTCGACGCCCAGCGGGCCCGTGCGCTGTCGGCGATCCTGCTGTCACGCCAGGCGCTGGCGTACCTGCTCGGCGACCCCCTGGACCGCTACTACCGCCTCACCTGGCCCAGCGACGACTCCCCCTTGCCCACCACCGGGGCGTGCACCCTCAGCGCCCTGCGCGAGCGCCCTGAGTTCGAGCTGCTGCGGGCCCGCCGGCGCCAGGTGCACGAGGGCCGCCAGGCGCAGAAATACGATCTGTTCCCCCGCATCGTCGCGCTCACGCAGTACAAATATTCAGAGGGCTTCGGCGACTTCGAGCCGCGCAACCAGTGGTTCGCCGGACTGGCGTTGTCCTGGGAGTTGCAGTGGACCGAGAAGTGGCGCGAGCTCGACAAACTGGAGCTCGTCGAACGGGAGCTGGACCTGCAGACGGAGAAGGCCGAGCGTGGCATCGCGCTGGAGGTCTCCCAGAAGCAGTTGGAGCTCCAGACCGCCCGGGCCATCCTCCGCGCCCGCCGCGCCGCCGAGCGTGCCGCCCTGATCTCCCACGGCACGCAGGTAAAACTCTTCGACGAGAAGCTAACCACCAACACCGACGTGCTCACGGCCCACACCCAGTGGCTGACCGCCCGGGTGGAGCGCGAAAACGCCCAGTGGGACGAGCTCGCCGCCGTTCTGGCCTTCCGTCGCACCTGTGGCCGCTGAACAATCCGGTTCCTGACGATCTGTCACCCTGAAGAAAATCAGCTTGGCTTGGCTCCTCCGAGCCCATATACTATTGTGACTTTTCGTACGCCGAGGGTGCGCTTCCAGACCGTCCGTCACCGGAATCCATTTGCAGGAACACGGCCCTCTTTTCTGTTCGATTTTTCTTGATTTTTCATCGATTTTCACCATTCGAGGTGTCTGATGTTCCGTTACTCCCTTCTTTTTTTCACGATGACCGCGTTGGCCTTGATAACGGCGGTCCCGAAGGCCTCGGCCGAGAAACTGCACTGCCCCAACGTCACCGACAACGACGAGAAGAACACCGAGATCGCGCGGCGTTACTTCCAGATGGGCGGCATGTTCCTCGACAAGTCCGACTATGTGAAGTCCGCCGAGAGCTTCGAGTGCGTGCTCAAGTTCGTGCCGTATTCGCTCACGGCACGCTACAAGCTGGCCAGGGCGTACGACGGCATGGAGGTCTACTCCAAGGCCCGCGAACAGTACGAACTGATCCTGGTGTACGACAGCAAGGACGCGGAGAGTCTCAAGCCGGATATCCGAAAGCGGCTCGCCGAGATCAAGGACCTTAAAGACAAGGTCCAGACCACGGTAGTGGCGGTGGAGGCCCCCTCCACGGACGAGAAGACCTGTCCGTCGGTCGTGCAGAAGAGCCTGCAGGAAGTGCTGGCCAAGGCCACGCGGCTGCTCGATTCCAAGGACTGGTCCCGGGCGCGCACGCTGATCGAAGAAACGCTTGGCAAACTGTCTGGCGCCACACAGGAACAACGCACGCTCTGCTATTCGACCGACGCCGGCCTCCAACTGCTGCTGCTGCTGGGCGTCGCGAACTTCAACCTCAACAACCTCGAGGCCTCCCGCGACAACTTCTCGGTGGCGTTTCACATCAAGTCCGACGCCAACCTGCCTTCCAAGTACGCCAGCGCCAAGCTGCTGGCGTTTTATCAGGAGACGCTCAACGCCTACTTCGAGATGGTCAAGACCGAGAAGTCCCGCCTGCTTCGCATCAAGGAGCTGGAGGAAAACTACGGGGTTCCCCCCGAGCCGACCGAGAATCCCTCCACGCCCATCGAGCACACGCCGTCGACGGACGTGGCCACCGGGAAACCCATGGTGTTCGTGTGCCGCGTTCAGGACGAGCTCCTCGCGACACAGGTCAAGATCATCTACCGGATCGACGACGGCCCGGCCCAGGAGATGTCCCTGGAAAAGCTCGGCCAGCGCCGCTATGCGCTGGTGCTGCCCAAGGAGATGATCACCTTCGCCAGGTTCTCCTACCACCTGGTGGCCCTCACCGGGGAGGGGAAGGAGGCCGGCCTGTGGGGGAGCTCCGCAAAACCCCACGTGTTCTTGCTGCAGGCGGGCAAACCGATTGACACGCCCGTCGACAAGCCCATTGACAAGCCCATCGACAAGCCCATCGACAAGCCCGTCGACAAACCCGTCGACAAGCCCGGGACAAGGCCGTGGACCCCGCGCTTCTTCGTGACCGTCGGCTTCGGCAGCGAGATCGGCTTTATCTCCGCCGACAAGGAGACCGAGGCCGGCGCCATCACCGACAACAGCAGCTTCGGCACTGGCAGCGCGGTCTTCTCCGCCGAGCTCGGCTACTACCTCGCGCCGAAGCACCGCGTCAGTGTGCTGGTGGGGATCGGCGATGTCGAGGTCGAAGGCTACGAGGATGGTTCCACCTCCACACGCTACAAGGAGCCTGTGGGCACTCTGCGGTTGTTCGCACGCTATGCCTTCCTCTTCGGCTCGGGCCGGGTGCGCCCCTACGCCGGCGGCGGCCTCGGCTGGGCCAACCTGGTGCACACCGTCCGCACCGATACCATCGAAGAGTACGGCAACGAGCTCATGGACGCGCACATCATGACCGGCGTGTTTGTCAACGTCGTCGTTGGAGCGCAAGTCTGCCTGACCTCCTCCTGCCGCTTCACCGCGCACCTGGAAGTCAATGAGTATTGGAACGCCTGGAACGCGGACAACGAGGGTGAAAGCTCCTCCAATGTGGCGCTGCACTTTCTGGCCGGGATCGGCTATCACTTCTAAATCCGACCAAAGAATTATCTGGAAAAATGGGAAGTTCCCCTTACAATGGTCGGGTCCCATTCCCGATCCGAAGAGGTGCCGGCCATGCTGCGTTTCCAAAAATCATTTCTTGCCGCCTGCTGTGTGCTGGTCCTGTCGGCGGGCTGCCAGTCCAGGGCCGAATATCCCTCCAACTGCGGCGATGGCGTGCGCCAGTCCGGCGAGGCCTGCGACGGGGACGAACTCGATCCCGCCCGGGACACCTGTGCCAAGAACAGCATGGGCGACGGCACCGTCTCGTGCAACGACGACTGCACCCTGGATCTGTCGATGTGCACCGGCGAGTATGACTGCGATCCGCTGAACAACGACCGCTGCGACAACGGCAAGTTCTGCTACTATGAACCCGGCAGCAACGTCGCGGCATGCGAAAGCGAGGGCAATCTCCTCGTGGGGGCCACCTGCGATCGGTCCAGGGACTGTCGGGCGCAGCATGTCTGCGTCAACGAGGTCTGCGTGGAGATGTGTGGCCGCCCCTCCGAGTGCGACAACGGAAACGCCTGTTTCGATGCCGGCTGGCCCATGGAATGGGGCTACTGCCCGGCGGTGGTGATCCCCTGTGATCCGGTCGCCCAAACCGGCTGCACCGCATTTGCCTGTTATTTGAACAGCACTGCTACGGATTTGACCTGTCTGCCCGCAAGCACAGGTGTCGTCGGAGACGACTGCGACATGAGCGCCTATTGCGAGCCCGGCCTGGCCTGCGGATATGGATATACCAACATATGTCATCAACTCTGCTGGAGCTCCGATGACTGCGACCAGGGTTCCTGCAACACTACCATGATCACACTGCCCTATGGGCTGGGTGTCTGCTTCTAGGCCCGTTTTTTCCCATCGAGGCGATCACCATGCACCTATCCCGATTCATTCTGACCTGCATGATCCTGTCCGTTGCTTTCTCCGCTCCGGCCCGCGCCGAGAAGATGCACTGCCCCAACGTCACCGACAACGACGAGAAGAACACCGAGATCGCGCGCAAGTACTTCCAGATGGGCGGCATGTACCACGACAAGCAGGACTTCACCAAGGCCGCCGAGAGCTTCGAGTGCGTGCTCAAGTTCATCCCCTACAGCCTGACGGCACGCTACAAGCTCGCCCGGGCCTATGACGCCCAGGGCGTCTTTTCCCTGGCCCGCGAGAACTACGAGATGATCCTGCTGCTCGACTCCGCCGAGGCCGGGACCCTCAAGCCCGAGATCCGGAAGCGGCTCGTCGAGATCAAGGATCTGAAGGACCGCGTTCCGGTCACCGCGCCCGTCGTGGAGCCGGTGCCGGCCGACGAGAAGACCTGTCCTCCGGTCGTCCAGAAGGGCCAGCAGGACGCGGTCGTGAAGATCGCGAAGATCATCGAGGTCAAGGACTGGGCCAGGGCCCGGACCCTCCTCGACGAGACCCTGAAGAAGCTCGACGGCGCCACCCCCGAGCAACGCAGGCTGTGCCTGTCCACGGACGCCGGTGTCCAGCTTCTGCTGCTGGCCGGCGTGGCCCACTTCTCCATGGGCAACGTCCACGACGCCCGCGAGGCGTTTCTGGCCGTGTTCCGCGTCCGGCCCGACGCCAACCTGCCGGTGAAGAACCCGGACACGAAGCTGCTTTCCTTCTACCAGGAGACGCTCAACGCGTACTTCGCCACCATCGCCCGGGAAAAGGAACGGCAGCTGCGCATCCGCGAGCTCGAGGAGAAGGGGCTGATCGCCATCGAGGCCGAGGGCGATCCCGCGGTGCCCGTGGAGCACGCGCCGCCGGCGAACATCGCCCGCGAAAAGCCCATGGTGTTCGTGTGCCGCGTGCAGGATCGCCTCGGCGCGGCGAAGGTGTCGCTGGTGGTGCGCGTCGACAATGGGCCGGCGCAGGAAATGCCCATGGAGAAGCTCGGGAAGCGCCGCTGGGTGACCGTGGTCCCGGGCACGGCCGTCACGTTCGCGAAGTACGCTTATTACCTGGTCGCGACCGACGCAGCCGGCAGCGAGGTCGCCCTGTGGAAGAGCGCCCAGACCCCGCAGGAACTGACGCTGGCGCCGGTGGTCAAGACCGTGTACAAACCCGTGGCGCCGCCGGTGGCGCCGCCCGTGATCCCGCCAGGATCGAAGCTGCCCGCCAAGGTCAAGGCCGGTCCGCGGTTCTTCTTCCAGGTGGCGTTCAACTACGAGACCGGCTTCATCTCCCAGGGCATGGAGACCGAACTGGGCGCGATCACTACCAACGCAGCCTGGGGCGACGGCCCGGCCTTTCCCTCCGTGGAGCTGGGCATCTTCCTGTACGAAAACCACCGGATCTCGGCCGGCGCGCGTCTGATGATCGCCAATTACCTGGTAAATGACGGAACTGGGTACAAGGTCGAGGACGGCGACGAATTCAACGCATTTGTCCGGTGGACGCGCTTTTTCCGCATGGATGGATTTGTCCGCCCCTACGCCGGTGCCGGCTTGCTCGGCGGCCCCCTGCGCCATGACGTGAAGACCGGCGGCCTCTCCGGGGTCGGTTATGCGGATGCGGAGATGCTCGACAGCCATCAGGTCAAGGGGCTTCACCTCAACGCCATCGGCGGCGCCCAGATCTGCCTGCACACCGGCTGCAACGTGGCGGTTCAACTCGAAGCCAACTGGCTGTGGAACGTGTACAACGGCGACCGCTTCACGCAGTTGGATTCCAATGAATTCTTCGCCTTCTGGTTCTCCCTGGGCGTCGCAGTGATGTTCTAGTATTTTCTTGACTAAAACTTGAACTCGAGCCCGAGCCCGATCTGGTGGGTGACCTTGCGGTACTCCCCCGCGGCCGTGGGCAACGCACGACCTCCGTAGGTGGCGCGGCAGGCCTCGGACCACACCACGTCGATGTGGCTGTCGAGGCAGGCCTGGGCCGCGGACGGGTCGTAGCCCGACTCGTTGACGTTCAGCGGAATCATGTATTCCAGCGCATAGCCCAGCCGGGCCGTGAGGAAATCGGTGATCTGGTAGGACACGCTGAACAGGGCCTCGATGGCGTGGTTGTCCACGGCCGATGCGTTGACCCACTTCTCCGGCACCGCCGGTGGGCCGTAGCGCAGGGAGATGATGGCCTCGAAGCCCGTCGTGGGCCGGTAAAACGCCGTCATCTGGGGCGAGAAGGTGTCCTGGAAGCCCCGGTATTCGGTGATGTTCAGATCCCAGTTGGTCAGGTTGGAGTTGGCCAACTCGCGGCCGGACAGGTAGTATTTCCAGTTCTTGTGCGCCCCCCAGCGCGTCCAGGTGATCGTGGCGTCGAACCACCAGTCGCGGGAGAAGCGTCGGACGATGCCCAGGTTGGCCGTGTCCGGGAACGTCGTCACGAGCTTGGCGTTTCCGGAGAGCGTGATCGGGCCGTCCTCGGTGGTGACCCGCGAGATCGAACCGCTCCCGTCGGCCTTGATCTGGGTGTAGTCCAGCGCGCGGATCTTGCTGCGGTAGGAGCCCGCCAGGAAGATGAACTTATCGAGCTGCCACAGGAAGCCGAAGTGGAAGCCGAAGTTGTTGTCGGTGCCCGCGGCGTGGACCTTCTCGTCGTTGTCCCCGCCGGCCTCGTAATGCTGGGGGGCCGTGTCGGGCAGGTCGCCACGCAGGTAGCGGTCGCGTGTCATCGTGATGTCGAACGTGGAGAACGCATAACTGAGGCCGAAGCCCGCGTGGAACTTCCGGTGAAGCTTCACCGAGAGCGCCGGCGTGAGAAAGTAGTTGGCGATGGACCGGTCGACCAGGTGGTAGCGCAGCGCCGGATGCTTGGTGTGCAGCTCCTGTCGCTGGGGTGCGAAGAAGGCGAGCCCGAGGGTGATCCGGTCCATGCCGAAGTTGGTCGTGAAGCCGACGTAGAAGTCGAGCAGGTTGTGCGTGATGTTCACGTTGGGGAAGGCCATGTCCCCGGCGGGATCGGGCAGCCCGGTGGACGAGTCGATGGTGGCGCGATCAATGTCGAGGGTCTGGAACATCGGGGAGAAGTGGAACACCGCCGTGTTGGTCTTGAGCCGGCCGATGACCGCCGGGTTGGTGTAGATGCCGGTGTTGGCCACGTGGGTGGGAATCCCCGGGTCGAGGCCGCCGACGAACCTCGGTCCGAAGGGATCGGCCGCGGCCGGGGAGGCGAACAGCAGCGCGAACAGGAGCAGAAACGCCTGCAGCAGGGGGATTTTCCGGCGCCCTTTTGCGGGCACCTCCGGTGGCCGGCAGGATGCCGGTGACTGCCTGACGGCAGGCTGGATTCGCGTCATATCGCCGGTTTTCCGGCGCCCTTTTGCGGGCACCTCCGGTGGCCGGCAGGATGCCGGTGACTGCCTGGCGGCAGGTTGGATTCGCGTCATATCGCCACATCCTCTTCCAGGGGAAACCATCCGGTGATGGAGGTGCCCTCGTCGGGCGCGCTCGAGATCCTGCAGAAACCGCCCATCTCGGCGGCCCGCTCCTGCAGGTGCACGAGCCCGTAGTGACCCTGCTTCTGCTGCTCCACAGGGAAGCCGCGTCCGTCGTCGGTGATCTCCAGGCGAAGGCCCGCGCCGGTGAACCCTTCCGTGGCCCACTCCGGCGGCGTCTCATCGAACATGACGAGCACCCGGACCGTCTGCGCCCGGGCGTGCTTGCCGGCGTTGGTCAGGGTTTTTTGCACGATGCGGTACAGGTGCAACTGGCGGTTCACCGGCAGCGTGCGCGTCTCGAGGTTGGTCGTCAGTTTCGCCTCGAACTTCCAGATCGAGGAGAGGTTGAGGATCAACTCCTCGAGGGAGTTGGTCAGGTCGAAGTCGTCCCGCAGGATGCGGACCGCGCGCCGCAGCTCCGCGAGCGCCAGGTTCGTGCGCTGCTGGAGCTCCTCGGCCTCGGTCTTGAGCTCGCTGTCGGTCTGCGCCAGCTCGCACACGAACTCGCTCTGGATCTTGATCGTGGACAGGATCGCACCCAGGCCGTCATGCATCTCGCGGGCCATGCGCTGGCGCTCGGCCACGCGTCCGAGCCGCTGCTTTTCCTGGGTGAACTCGAGGATGTTACGGAACTGGAGGTTCTCCTGCAGATCAAAGTAAACAACGACATAGACGATGATCAGGTCCAGGCCCGAGTACCACAGCAGCAGGGCCAGATCACGTCCGGGCACCTCGGTCCCCGTCAACTGGGAGATCTTAGCGATCACCGGCAACAGCAGCAGCGGCGGCAGGATCGCCAGCGGATGCGGATAAAGGATCGCAAAGAACACCGCGTAGAGGATGTGCCCGGACATCAGGGGACTGGCCAGCCCGCCGGTGAGCACGATGACCGAGCCCAGCGCCAGCGTGTCCAGGCACAGCGACAGGAAGAACACCACGCGGTCTCCCTTGTGATCGATCCAGAGGTACGACGTCACGTGCCCGGCCAGCAGGATAAAATATATAAACAGCGCCCACGAAAGAAAGGGCGTGCTCGCCGAGGCCCAGGACGGCACCAGCAGAAACAGCACGCCGAACGCGTCCAGCGCGAGTCTGGCATAGAAGACTGCTTTGGCCCGATGTGAAAACTGGTCCCGGCGGGTCGTTTCCATGTCGGCGAGCATACACGCGAAACCGTCCGCGGTCCATGATCGTGTGTCGGATGCCGAAGGTGCGTTTGACAGGATGGCTGCACATTGCTATGCTCGCGGCCGCCGTACAGGATTCTGTTGATGGTCCGGCACCCGGAGGCGCCCATGGAAAATCCGAAAATCGCTCAGGTCAACAACTTCATCCGCCAGTTCTCGGAGCAACTCGGCATTCCCCTGCGTCCTGTGGACGAATCGGGCTTCACTTACATCGCGCGCGGCTCGGCCACCCTGGGCATCAACGTCTTCCCCGAGCAGAACGTGCTGATCTTCCTGGCGTTCATCATGGACCTGCCCGAGAAGAAGCAGCTGCCCCTGTTCTCAAAGCTGCTGGAGTTGAACCTGCTCAAGACCAAGGACGGGGCCTTCGCCGTGGACTTCACGGAGAAGAAAATCTACCTGCGGGCCCTGCGCGGCCTCGAGGGTCTGGACTATCCGGAGTTCGTCGACCTCGTGCGGACGCTCTCCGAGGTGGCCGACGAGTGGGACGACAAGCTCAAGGCCGAGTTTCCCTCCTGACCCCGCCATGAAGAACTGGATGTGAAGGAATGAAGATCTGCGTTCTTGGTGGATTCGGCGTGATCGGTCGCGCCATCGTCGAGCAACTGCTCACCCAGACCGACGTCGCGGTCGTGGCCGCCGACCGGCATATTCAGCCCGTGGCCGACGTGTTCGGCGATCACGCCTCCCGGGTGCAGGCCCTGGAGGTGGACGTGGACCGGCCGGCCTCGCTGGCTACGGCGCTGGCAGACTGCCGCCTGGCCGTCTCCTGCATCGGACCGTTCTACCGGCACGGCGTCGCGGTGGCCCGCGCGATCCTGGAGAACGGATGCCACGGCGTGGACCTGTGCAACGACGCGGTGGCCTCCTCGGGCATCCTCGCCCTCGACGCCGTGGCCCGCGCCCGTGGCCTCTCCTACATCACCGGCATGGGCTGCTCCCCGGGCCTGTCGAACCTGTTCGCCCTGCGGGCGGCCGCCGGCATGGATCGCCGCACCAGCGTCCACATCTATATGGTGGCCCTCCTCGACGGCCAGTCTGGCCGCGCGCAGATGGATCACCTGATGAGCCTCGCCAACGAGGACGTCCCGTTGTTCCGCAACAGGATGCTCACCCGCGTCAAGCCATTCTCCGAGCCTGAATACGAGAATTTTCCGCACCCGATCGGGCGCCAGCGTGTATCCCAGACCGGCCATCCGGAGGTGTTCACCCTGCCGGACTACCTCGACGTGGAGGAGGTCTGGGTCAAGGGCGCGCTGCTGCCGGCCTGGGTCGAGCGGATCCTGTGGATGACCTCCACCACCGGCGTTTCCCGCGACGAGGTGCCGCGGATGAAGATCGCCAACGGCCTTCATAAACTGTACCACCTCGGCTTCGCCACCCGGCACCGCAAGAACATGGCCCTGCGCGTGAAGGTCACCGGCTGGAAAAAGGGAACACCCCTGTCGGTGTCGATCTCCACGGTGGACTCCCTGGCCCGGTTGACGGCCCTTCCGGTCACGGTGGCGGCCGTCGCGCTGATGGACGGCGAGATCCAGACGCCGGGCGTTTTCCCGCCCGAGGGCTGCATCCGTGAGGACCACGCCCTGCTGCACCTGGCCCGGCTCGGTCTGGTGTTCCATCAGGAAGAGCGTTATCTTCTTTGACAAAAAAATCAATCGTTGAGAATTTGCGCAATCGTGTTATATTATTTTGTGCTATTGCACATGGAGGTGCACGATGAGACTTTTTCATGTCATGCTGATTCTGTTGGCGTTCCTGGTCTACGGATGCAAGGACGAAAACAACAACATCAATAATATTAATAATATTAATAATGATGGCGGCACCGATGACCTCGACGACATCGACAACACTGACGCCGACGCCGACGGCGGCATCGACGCCGACGCCGACGCCGACGTCGAGCCCCCCGAGTGCGTGCCCGGCCTCACCGAGTGTTCGGACTGCGTCGACAACGACGGTAACGGCCTCATCGACGGCTTCGACCCCACCTGTGTGTCTCCCGATGATCGCTCCGAGGGCGACTTCACCACCGAGATCCCCGGCGACGGCACCAACACCGACTGGCTCGACTGCTGGTTCGACGGCAACTCCGGCGGCGGTGACGACGGCTGCCGGGTCCATATCTGCTGCATGCTCACGGACTGCCCGGTCGAACTTCAGGCGCACTATGTTCCCGAGGAGTGCGCCACCGACCTGACCACGGACTGCGTCGACAACTGCCTCGAGTACGTCGTGCCCGGCTGCGACTGCTTCGGTTGCTGCTCGATCTGCGTCGGCAGCGAGTGCCATGACATCTTCATCGGGACACCGGTGAACTTCCCCGACTGCACGCTGGAGCGCTTCGATGATCCGCAGTACTGCGCCCCATGCACGCTCAACGAGAACTGTGCGAACCCCTGCGATCCACAAAATTGTGAACTATGCCCTGGAATGACCGTGGACGACCTGCCGCCGGAGTGCAACCAGACCTCGACCTGCGGCGAAGGCATACAGGAGTGCAATCTCTCCACGGAGTGCCCCGCCATGTATTATTGCGCGGTCGGCTGCTGCCTCGCTTACGTTCAATAAATTATTTATAATAAATAATTAATCAATCAGGGATCACAGGCATGTCCGGTGCGGTCATCTCGGGCTCGATCGCCTCGGTCCCGCCGGCGCCGGGCTGCCGGGCGGGCGTGGCCTCACGGAAGACCACCGCTTTTTTCATGCAGCGGTGAAACTCGGTGCAGTCGCTGGTCTTGAGGCACTCCTTGACCTGGTCCTCGTGGGGCCGGCAGACCTTGATCGCCAGCGCCTGTTCATCCCGCAGCGAGGACTTCAGGCCTTCGCCCTGGGCACAGGCGATGGTCTTCTTCACGGCCTCCTCGCAGGGCTTCCTGCAGGAGACCACGGTCGTGGCCAGCCCAGTCATCACAAGCACGAAAAAAATCCGGGAACGCGTCATGCAACCTCTCCGAAAAAGGCACTTTTTCACAGAATTCACCGCGAGGCAACGGGAATCTTTGCCGGCTTCGAGCGTCAGATCACAACTGGGGGCCCGAAATCGCATGTTATACACTTTTCGTTGTACCTCGGAGGGCATTTCGGGTTAAATGTTTTGATTGTTGCAGTCATGAACCGGCAGACCCGGTTCGGCCCGGGAGCGTGCCTTGGAAGCAGTACAAAAAATCGGGAAGTTTTCTCTGCTGGACAAAATCGGCCAGGGCGGCATGGCCGACGTGTACCTGGCCGAGGCCAACTACAACGGTCTGCGCAAGACCGTCGCCCTGAAGCGGATCCTCCAGGCGCTCTCCGCCAACGCCCACTTCCGCGACACGTTCCGCTACGAAGCCGAACTGTCCATGGAACTGAACCATCCCAACGTGGTGCAGGTGTTCGAGTACGGCCAGGCCAGTCCCCAGGAGAGCGACGTCAATGGCTGTTTATACATGGTCATGGAGTTCGTCGACGGCGTCGACCTGATGAAACTGATCCGCAAGAACACGGAGCTCCAGAAGCCCCTTCCCCTGGGCCTGGCGGCCTACATCATCTCCGAGGTCCTGCGCGGACTGGACTACGCCCATCGGCTGACCGGCCCCGACGGGAAACCCCTGGAGCTGGTGCACCGCGACATGAGCCCGCAGAACATCCTGCTCTCCCGCGAGGGCGCCGTGAAGGTCACCGACTTCGGCATCGCCAAGGCGCTGGGCCGCTACGAGGAGGAGGGGATCCTGCGCGGGAAGCTGCATTACATGTCCCCCGAGCAGGCCCGCACCGAGGCCGTGGACTGCCGCTCCGACATCTTCGCCGTGGGGCTGATCCTGTACGAGATGGTCTCCGGAACCCACCCGTACGCCGCCTTCAAGGGCCACAAGGCCCTGGAAGCCGCACGCCGGGCCGAGATCACCCCGCCTTCGCTGATCAACGCCCGGATCCCGGTGGAGCTCGAGCAGATCCTGCGCCGGGCGCTGGCGCCCCGCAAGGAGGACCGCTACCAGCGTGGCAAGGACATGCAGGCGGACCTGTCCCGCTTCCTGCACAGCCTGCCTGACCTCGTCGATGCGACGTCCCTGGTGGAGTCGATCCTGGAGGTTTTCCCCGAGTCCACGTCGCTGCGCAACATCGCACGTGCCGGGTCCGGCACCTTGGGCGCCGCAGCCCGTGAGGGGAAACTGACCGGTACGATGGAGACCGACACGGGCCGGATCGGCCAGGAAGGACACCTGACCCTCGACACCCACACGCTGGTCGTGAAGTTCAAGGAGAGCAAGAGTCTGGTGAGCATGGTCATCCGCGTGCTCAACGTCGACGCGGCAGCCGAAAAACTGGGGGCCGAACGCGTCAACCACCTGCTGGACCAGTTCGGCGCGATGATCCAGAACATCCTGCTCAAGGACAAGCAGAACCGCTACCGCAACCGCCGCGAGGACCAGAACACCTTCCTGGTGGTGCGCGGCATCCCCTACACCGGGGAGTACGACGAGAGCGAACTGTTACGCGACGCCCACAAGATCCGGCGCGACTTCGCGGTCTACCGGGAGGTGGCTCCCGAACTCGAACTGAGCATCTGCGTGTACCGGCTCGCCGTCGAGCTCGAGCATGATCACAACGTGATTCACTGGACCGTGAACCCCGTCGAACTTCAGGAGGCCCTGAAGTGGGCCCTGACGATCCCGGGAGAGATCATCGTCTCGCCGTTCATCTATGCGGCGGCCAAGTACAACTGGGAGATGGAGCCCGCCGGCAGCGACCCTGAAAATCCCGTGCACCGGCTCCTGCGGCAGAAGGACCGCGACGAGCGCCTGCAGTCCCGCGTCGGCACAGCGCTGATCGGGCGCGGCTTCGAACTGGATCGGCTGCGCGACCTGTTCCACCACGTCCGCGAGAGCACCCGCCCGGAACACCTGGTGGTGCTCGGTGAGATGGGCGTGGGCAAAAGCGCGCTGCTGCAGGAGTTCATCCGCACCTCAAAGGTGAAGCTCGAGATCATCCGCGCCGAGAGCCGCCCCTACCTCCAGTATGCGCCGTTCGCGTTCATCATGGATTTTGTCCGCGACTTCGCCAAACTCAACGTCGAAGCCAAGGGCGAGGACAGCCTGCTGCGGCTCTACACCGCGCTCACAAACGTGGTACCCGACGAGGAAAACCGCGAGGCCATCCTCAAGGCCTTCCGTCCCATCCTCGACTCCCGCCCGGACGAAAACGTCGCCCACCCGAACCTGGGGATCCTGGTCACCCGCGCCCTGGAGATCCTGATCGCCTCGGTTTCCATGAAGCGGCCGGTGCTGGCCGTCTTCGAGGACATGCAGTGGGCCGATGAGCAGAGCAAGCGCATCCTGCAGGAGCTGCGCGAGCGCAACCGCATCCGCGGACCGGTGCTGTTCCTGTTCACCGGACGCGAGCGAACCGACATCCCGGCCTATTTCCTGGCCACGCGCCCGATCGTCCTTCAGAACATGGACGAGGAGACCTCGCGCAAGTTCGTCTCCTCGCGCTTCCTGGCCCCCGACCAGGTCCGGCCCCTGGTCGAGGCGATCATCGCCAAGGGCGAAGGCAACCCCTTCTATCTCAACGAGATGATCGCCTCCCTCGTGGACACGGGCCAGTGCCGGCTGGAGGGGCCCGAGCGAAAACTCACCCTCAACCGGGCCCTGCCGTCAGAGCTCGACGTCAAACTTTTCCCGACCCTCGAGGGCATCCTCAGCGCGCGGCTTGACGCCCTGTCCCCGGATCTGCGCCGGATCCTCCGCATCGCGGCCGTGCTGGGGCGCAAGTTCAGCAAGAAGTCCCTCGACGCGGCCTGCGGCGAGGACACGGCCGAGGCCCTGGATGCGTTCGTCAAAAAGCAACTGCTGCGCCTGCCGGACACCGACGGACGCCACAGCTTCGTGCAGTCGATGATGCGTGACTACGCCTACTCCAGCCTGCCCCAGGAGGAGCGCGCCGTGGCCCACCGCATCCAGGCCGAGAGCATGATCGCCAGCGACGGCTACAAGCCGGCCATCGACGATGTCATGATCGCGCGCCACCTCGAGTTGTCCAACCAGCCGGAGAAGGCCGCCGAGTTCTACCTCGCCGCGGCCCACCACGCGCGCAAGCTGGGCACCAACTCGAACTCCGAGGCGATCCGCCACTACGAGAAGGTGCTCGAGCTGGTGCCCGAACAGAAGGACATGGTGTACCACGCGCACCGCGACCGGGAGACCATCCTGCGCAGCCAGGGCCGCCGCGAGGAGCAGGTGACCGAGATCCAGGCGATGCAGCAACTGGCCACCACCGAGAAGAACGCCGAGTGGCTCGCCGAGGCGCTGTGCCGCGAGATGGCCTACCTGCAGGAGACCGGTGACAGCCACAAGGTCAACGACCTCTTCCCCCGGGCCTTCGAGGCCGCCCAGGCCGTCGACAACCCCACGTACCAGGTCGACGCCCTGCGGATTCTCGCCCGCGCCAAGGTCGAGATGGGTGAACTGGACAAGTCGCTGGAGCTGCTCCACAACGCGCTGTCCCTGCTCGACGAACACCCTCAGTTCGAGCGCATCCGCGCCGACGTGATGCACGTCATGGGCAACGCGCTGTTCTATCGCGGACGTGCCGAGGAGACCATGGGGGCCTACGAGGAGGCGCTGCAACTGTACCGCAAATACCAGCGGCACACGCAGGAGAGCACCATCCTGATGAACCTGGGGTTCATCTCGGCCATGAGGGGCTACTACGAAAAGGCGCTCGAGTATTACCGGGCGTCCTACGACATCGACCGCGAGAAGGGCGACCGCCTCTACACCGGAATGAAGCTGGCCAACCTGGCTCAGGCGCACATTGATCTTGGCAACTACGAGCAGGCCCGCCAGCTCGTCAAGCAGGCCCGCAAACTGTGCGAGCAGACCCGGGACAAGAGCGCCCTGGCCGACGCCTACTTCACCAGCGCGCTGCTTCGGCTCCGGCTCGAGCGGCACGACGACAGCCTGCGCTACATCGATGAAGGCCTGCGGTTGGCCCGCGAAGCGGACAGCCGCCTTGACGAGATCCGCGGCCTGTTGTTATGGGCTGAGTGCCAGCTTGAAAACCCCAACGGCAGCGCGCACGAAGCCGCCCAGAAGGCCATGGAGGCCGCCCGGCTCGCCCAGGAAGCCGAGACGCCCGCTGAAATGGTGCACGCCTTCTCCCTGCAGGCCCGCGCGCTGCTCAAGCTCGGCAACCCCGAGGAAGCCATCCAGCGGTCCGCCCACGCGGTGGCCTTCACGGTGGTACAGCCCGTGCCCGGCGTCGAGGTTGTTTACTACGTGCATGGCAAGATCATGCAGACCCTGGGTCGCACCGGCTGGGCCCGGATGTTCCTCTCCAAGGCCCGCGACGAGATCATGCGCAAGGCCAACCTGCTCAGCCAGGACAAAGTTCGTGAAATCTATCTTTCCGTCTACCCGGCCCGTGACATCCTTCGGGATTATTTGCGTTTCATCCAGAACTAATCAGCGTTGCCGAACTTTTGAACCTGCCGGACTCGTACGATTTGCCTGAAATAGTTCTTTTTCTGTTCTCCGGTCTGGATTTTTTTTACTTTCATGGTATGCATTTGCGGCCTAATAAGGTATAGTTCCCCGCCGCCGAACCGGCTTGTATGGTCACTGGCGGAGCAGTCCAAGGAGTGAGACTCATGCATTCAATTCGTTCCCTTTTCGTCATTTCCTGTGTACTCGTCCTCGCGTCCTGCGTCACCCCCAAAAAGGCGCCCACGAACAACACGAACAACAACAACGGGTTGTGCGGCAACAACGTCGTGGATCCTGGCGAGCAGTGTGACGACGGCAACACCTCCGAGCACGACGGCTGCACCTCGGTGTGCATGATCGAGTCGTACTGCGGCAACGGCACCGTCGAGCCCGGCGAGGAATGCGACGACAGCAACTTCACGGACGGCGACGGCTGCGCCTATGACTGCAGCCTCGAGATCGGCTGCGGCAACGGCCTGCTGGAAGTCGGCGAGCAGTGCGATGACGACAACCTGGTCTCCGGCGACGGCTGCACCGGCGACTGCCGCATCGAGGCCGCCGCGCCCGTCTGCGGCAACGGCATCTTCGAATACACCGAAGGCTGCGACGACGGCAACACCACCGACGGCGACGGCTGCTCGGCCGGCTGCGAGCGCGAGGACGGCTGCGGAGACGGCGATCTGACGGCCTTCGAGCAGTGCGACGACGGGAACAACATCTCCGGCGACGGCTGCGCCTACGACTGCATCGTGGAATTCATCTGCGGCAACAACGAATGTGACATCCTGATGGGAGAGACCTGCACCTTCTGCCCCCAGGACTGCTGCCCCCTGTGCGGCAACGGCCGCCTCGACGAGGGCGAGCAGTGCGACGACGACAACAACGTCAGCGGAGACGGCTGCTCCCGCGGCTGCCTCGACGAGGACGCCACACCCGAGTGCGGCAACGGGATCTGGGAGCTCGGCGAGGAGTGCGACGATGGCAACCTCACGATCCACGACGGGTGCTCCGACGTCTGCGAAAAGGAGTTCACCTGCGGCGACGGCGAGTGCACCTCCGACATGGGCGAGACCTGCGGAGGTTGCCCGTTCGACTGCTGCCCCTCCTGCGGCAACGGCGTCCTGCAGTCCGGTGAGCAGTGCGACACGACCGACCTCAACGAACGCACCTGCGAGTTCTTCGGCTTCACCGGCGGCACCCTTGGATGCACCAACTCGTGCGACTTCGACTTCTCCGAGTGCACAGGCACCGGACCGGTCTGCGGCAACGGCGAGATCGAATACGGCGAGACCTGCGACGGCGCCAATCTCGACAATCAGGACTGCGCCACGCGGGGCTACCTGTCCGGAACCCTCTTCTGCTCCGGATGCCAGTTCAACACCACCGGCTGCTCCGGCCGCTGGATGTATCTCATGGAGGACTTCGAGGACGACAACTCCGCATGGACCATTGGCGGGTCGGTGTGGGCCATCGGACAACTGGGCACGGGAGGTCCTGCCACACTGCCCTCCGGCTCCAACTGCGCGGCCACCAACCTCAACGGCCCCTACACTGCCAGCATGTCCTGGACCGGGGACTGCATCACCACCGGGGACATCGACATGACCGATGCGGTGAGCCCGGTGCTCATGTTCAAGAGCTGGTGGTATACCGAGACCGGGTACGACGGCGGCCACGTGGAGGTGTTCTCCAACGGCGCTTGGGAGTTCCCGGCGACGGTCATCCCCGCCTTCAACGCGAACCTCGGCAGCCAGACCTGCTGGGCCTACAACGACCAGGTCTGGAAGAACCATGAAGTCGACATGAACCCCTATGTCGACCAGACCATCCAATTGCGCTTCTGTTTCCGTTCCGACTCCATCACCCAGTACGCGGGCTGGTACATCGACGACATCATGCTCGTCGAGCGCTCTTACATCCCGCTGATCATCAACAACTCCACCACCCTGCCCAACGGCAACGTGGGCTATCCGTGGTCGGTCCAGCTCTCCATCTCCAACGGCTCCGGCAATTTCACCTTCAGTTGGCTCGGGCAGCATCCTTCGTGGATCACCCTCAACCCGACCACGGGCCAGCTCTCGGGCAATCCCACCGCAGGCGACATCGGCCCCAGCTCCTTTGGCATCCGCGTGGTCGACAACAGCAACCCCGCCAACACCGCCCAGAAGACCTTCAACCTCACCGTCGTGCAACTGGTGCCCGGTCTCACCGAGGACTTCACCGGCGGCCTGCCCGCGGGCTGGTCCATCACCGGCACGGTGTGGCAGGTCGGCCCCCTTGGCGCCGGTGGCCCCGCCTCCTGCCCCAGTGGCCCCAACTGCGCAGGCACCAACCTCAGCGGCACCTACCCCATCAACATGGCATGGGATGCCCACTGTCTGGCCACCAGCGATATCTCCCTGGCCGGCCTGGTGAGCCCGGTGCTCTTCTTCGACAGTTGGTGGTATACCGAGGTCAGTTTCGATTGCGGCCGCGTCCAGGTGTTCTCCAACGGCACGTGGAACGACCACACCGCCGTGACACCGGCCTACAACAAGACGATCTCCTCCGAGGAATGCTGGGGTCTGAACAACCAGGCCTGGCAGGAACATCAGGTCAACCTGGCCGCCTACGCCGGTCAAACCGTCCAGGTCCGCTTCTGTTTCCGTTCCGACGGCAGCACCAACTACGCTGGCTGGTACCTCGATGATCTCGAGATCATCGACGGACCGAGCATCCCGATCCAGATCACCAATGCGACAAACCTGGGCACCGTCGTGACCGGCCAACCCTTCTCGACGCAGTTGACCGTGTCCGCGGGCTCCGGTTCCTCCACGTTTTCTTTCGTGGGCAACGCTCCCGCCTGGCTCTCGCTGAACACCGCATCGGGCCTTCTCTCGGGGACTCCCGGCGCGGGCGATGTGGGCCCGGCCACGTTCACCGTGCTGGCCACCGACAACGTGAACAGCTCCAACACCGCGCAGAAGACCTTCACCTTGCAGGTCGTCAGCGGTGTCTGGGCGGAGGACTTCTCCGGCGGCCTGCCTGCGGGCTGGTCCGTCTCCGGCAGCGTCTGGGCAGCCGGCGCGCTGGGCAGCGGCGGCCCTGCCGCCTGCACCAGCGGCACCAACTGCGCGGGCACCAACCTCAGCGGCGACTACGAATCCGATATGGCCTGGGACGCCCATTGCCTCACCACCGGGGACATCTCCCTGGCGGGACTGAGCACGGCCGCGTTGTCCTTCCAAAGCTGGTGGGAAACAGAAATCAGTTACGACGGCGGCCGTGTCCAGGTGTATTCCAACAGCGCCTGGGTCAATCCGGCGACGGTCACGCCCGCCTACAACGCAACCCTGAGTTTACAGTCCTGCTGGAATTTCTCCTCCATGACCTGGGGTGAACACACCGTGAATCTGACGCCCTACGTGGGCCAGACCATCCAGCTTCGCTTCTGTTTCCGTTCTGACATATCCGGTGAATATGCCGGCTGGTACATCGACGACTTGATGATCACGGGCAACTGATCGGTGCCCTTCTCCCTTCCCTTCCCAGACCCCGTCCCCAGGAAAAACGCGTCATGAAAGTGAATCCGTTGGCCGACATTCAAGTCTTTTCACTGCCCCACCACGGACGTCTGGTGTGCCAGGTCAACTCCGCGCTCCCTGTGGCCGCCGTGTACGCCTGGGTTCACGCCGGATCCTGCCACGAGCAGCCGCCCCGCGAGCTGGGCATCGCCCACATGGTGGAGCACATGCTGTTCAAGGGCACCTCGAGTCAGGGGGTCGGTGACCTGGCCCTGGCGGTGGAGGGTGCCGGCGGCAGCCTCAACGCCTGGACCGCCCATGACGAGACGGTGCTGCACGCGGCAGGCCCCTCCTGCGCCTGGAAGACCTTCTTGCTGGCGATCACCGAGGCCCTGTTCCACCCCGCCTTCGACGCCGACGAGCTCGAGCGGGAGAAGGAGGTGGTGCTCGAGGAGCTCCGGCACGGGGAGAACAGCCCCATCCACCGCGTCTCCGACCGCATCTT
>Ga0180007_10002724_pt1 | contig 20567 bp, 27 predicted proteins | sample MM_PC_MetaG_FD_121122 | JGI IMG/M metagenome (GOLD analysis project Ga0180007, IMG submission 121122) | Groundwater microbial communities from the Aspo Hard Rock Laboratory (HRL) deep subsurface site, Sweden - MM_PC_MetaG | ecosystem: Environmental > Aquatic > Deep subsurface > Groundwater... | reverse complement strand
TTCTAAGCCATCGGAGTCTGAAAACCCTAAATGACTTTGTGGCGTTTCGACTAAACGCCCGGAAAACATTTTTACTGGGTCAGATTCAAGAGTCTCTTTTCTATATACTATTATCTCTTGACCAGGAGTTATAGTAAGTGATCTATCGTAATTGTTTATTATTAGTGTCGCGGTATTGTATTCGCCGCTATCATAGCTTTCACTTATTTCAAACGAGCCTTTCTCTATATAATCAGTAATGTCAACCCCATTCAGTATGTATATAACTCTACGATTGCTAAAGTATTCTAGTGGTTTAACACCTGCAAACGGAATCCATTCATCATTAATATACCAAAATGACTGGCCAGTACTTAACTTGTCCCATATCTGCCCTTCAATACTTAGTATTGCCGCGGGCATAACTTCGGATATAATCCCTTGCTGTGCCATTACACCCTACCTCCAGCAATAATTATCCAATAGCCAAGAAACATGTATACTTGCCCTGTACTTGGCTTTTGCCAAATATTGAAATATTCTTCCGCTGGGGGCGTTTCAGAGACTGTCACAGTTCTTGAATATACGCCAGTAGCAAGAGCGTAAGGTATTCCCCAACCCAAAGACGCTTTTTTATTGACTCCATAACATCTAAATAATGACCCATTATTAGGATTAAAATAATACCAGCCAATAGCTAAGTCTGTGGGAATTGTAGTGTCAACTAGCACATTGAAATATATAGTATCCGACATATTCCACCTCAACCATTTCTAAGCGTTTTATTGTTATTTTTCACTTGATTCATTACAACTTTTCCAATCTTAGCGGCAAGTGTATTAATATGCTTACGATTTGCAATATAACTATCATTGATTGTTATGTTTACGCTTGGCATTCCAGCGCCAGCAAATCCAACTTCTTTAAATATATTTCCGAATAATTGTTTAGTTCTGTTAGACTCTAAAGGCACGATTGCCTCATCTTCTCCGGCTTCGCCTATCATTCCCATGACTGGAGCAGTAACAAGCCCGCCCTTGGCGAAGCGTGTAGCACGTATCTTAGCAACCTGTGCATAACCTTGAGCGGAGGCTAGCGCGCCCATGATTGCGCCTAGTGGCCAACCATAATTAGCAAGCGACTTAACAACTGCTAAGGCAGTCGCCGCTATTGCATCCGCTATCATGAATGCTTTCATCTTTTCTTTTTGTTGTCGCTCTTTCTCTGTTCCCTGTTCTCTTATTCTATCTTGATTATACGCATACTCTTCATTTAATGCTTCAATTTTATTTTTGCGTTCGTCCTCATCTGCTATATTATCTTCTATCCATTGTCTTTTTTGTTCATATTCGCCCTTTGCCTTATCTAGTGCGTCTTCTGTTTCGTTCTTAATAAGCTCTAGCTTCCAGTCCGAAAATGCTTGCATAGTTCCGCGTAACTGCGAAACAAGGTTAAAAGTAGTCTGAAAAATATCTTGCATACGCTGTTTTTCTTCTTCCGCCATCTTAATCTTAGCTTCGTTTATCTGTACTTGAAGTTCAAGCCAGCGCTCAGAGTCGGCAACTTCAAGCTCTGCCTTAGCTGTTAAGAATGCAATATATTCTTCCATGGTTATCATGTTTGCGTCTCGTTTTAGCTCCATTCGCTTTTGCATTTCGTCGCTAAAATTATTAGTGACACTTTTATCGTTTGCTTTTACTTTTGCGGCTGTCCGGCTTGACTCTGTACGTGTCTTTTGATTGAATTTATCGGTTGCTGTTTCTACTTTGTCACCCATATTCTCAATAGAATCAATCACCTCTGCGTTTGACCCTTTAATTTTGTTCTTAGTCACTTCGAAAATAGTCCCATAATTAACAACATTATCTTTTAGCTTTTCCAAATATGTTTTTGCGTCTTTGAAGTCTAGCCGCATGACTGCGGTTACTGCGCTTAACCCATTCCATAACGCTTTAAATTGTTCTATCATGATTTTAACAGTAGCCACAATCGAATAAAAAACACCTCTTAATATTTCGCCAGCTATTGTATTGTCGTCCATTTTAGATTTAAGATAACCATACAAAGCAACTAATGTAGTAACACCTACGATAATTTGCCCTATTGGATTCATTAATACTAATATAGCAGTACCAAGAGCAATAACCGAAACGACGATAAGCCCAATCTCTTTAACTAATTGCTTATTCTCGCGTATCCATTCGATAACTTGCTTAGATACGCCAATCATTTTATCTATTGTTCTTGTTACGGCGGGAAGAAATTCGTTTCCAATTAGAATAATAAGAACCTTAAATGCCTCGGCTAGCTGTTTCTTTTTGACGTTTATGTTTTTTATTGCTTTGTCATACGCCTCAGTCGTCATTCCTGCACGATTAAGCATTACGTCCAAATCGTAAGTATAACCTTCTGTCTGTTGGATAATTGCCGCAAGACCTTTGAATGCGCGTTGGTTTGCGAATATAACCGCAATCTCTTCTTCTGTGGCATTTTTTAACTTAGAGAGTGCCCCAACTAATCCCTCCGAACGCAAAGTATTTGTGTTTAATTCTAACCCAAATTTATTTGCCGCTTCTTGTGCTTGATCTGTGGGCGTTGTGAACGCCTTTAAAATTGAATTGAGAGAGGTTGTCGCCATTTCGGTGTTAAGCCCTGCACGTGTCATTGTAGCAAGCGACGCTCCTAATTCTTCGAGTGATAGCCCCGCAATTGATGCGGTTGACGCTACTGTTCCAATTGAACCAGCTAGTTCTCCAAACGTAGTTTTACCACGCTTTACAATTGAAAAAAGCAAATCGGATACATCGGCGGAATCTTCCGCCTGTAACTGATAAGAATTGAGAATAGTTGTTATAGCGTCCGCGGCTATTCCTGCGTCGGTAAATCCACCAACTGCCGCACGTACTGAATCATCAAGTACCTGTAATGCGTCTTCAGCTGGAATAGAAGCAGAAAGAATATCGTATAACCCATCAGATAATGTTTTAGTGCCTTGCCCATATTTCACCGACATATCCAATAATTCATCCGAAAACTCAGGCAAAAATTTAGCGGTCGAATCGTCTAACATCGTGTTGACTTTTGACATTTCCTCTTGGAAGTCAGTAACAGTGTTAGCCATAGCAAAGATTTTATCTTTTACCATTCTCGCTGTACGCCCAACATCTGAAAGCGTAACAACAAAGCGACCCATACCTTTATTGGTAGTCTCTGCTTTTTTTGAGGTGTCGACTAGACTTGCTTGAGCGGACTTTAATCCTTTGTCGTCGAACAATACCTTAAATGTTCCGATAAATTCGCCAATAGTAGCCATAGTTTTTACTTCCTTTATCTAGACTTGCCAAACCCGAAAAGTTTTAAATTATTTATAGTAGGCTTTTTTATTTTTGCGTCATCTTTTTTAGATTTGATTTTAGAGCCTACTAAGTCCTCCGGGTAGTCTATGCTTATCTTGTCAAGCTGTTCTAGTGCATGACCATACAATAGTGCGTTCTGTTTCCACGCGTCTAGTTCTAATCTACACAATTCAATATTAGTCAATCTAATCCAAGATAAAGGCTTATTAATTATGTCTTCGATCTTGTATGACGTTGCGGCTGTGATTCTTACAATAGCAGTAACAAGGCCGCTCCCCTCATCTACTTGTTTTCTTCCTGCGTTGCCTTTAAAGGTTTCCCGCTTTTTAGAATTGTCACTGCCTTTTGAAAATTTGCGAAAATTTCTCCCATGTTGTTTTTGCTAGCCAGTAATTCAATTATCTTAGATATTATAGATATAGTAGCCAACTTTTTCAAAATTTCCTCATCTTCCTCATTTAAAACAATCCCTAAGAAATTATAAACTAATTCACTGTCTGCAAGTTCGATAAGTTTCATTAAAGACTTGACATTATTTTTTTCAGTCTCAAAACTCTTAAGCTCTGTATTTGTCATATTGCTTGTAAGCTGTAACACCCATTTTGCCATGCGAATAACTTGTTTGAGACTTAATTCCCCGATCATATATTCTTTTTCGATTTGGGGGAATCTAAGCGTTACCGGCTCATTAATGTAAATATCAATTATCTCAGCCATCTTGTTCTCCTTTTTTGTTTTATGGGAAGCGCGAGATAATGCGCGCTTCCCAATATTATAATTTTTTAAGCTGTCACTGAAAACTCTGCAACGTATGTTGTCGCTAATGCGTTGCCGGAGCTGTCTTTTAGCCCAGTTGAAGCAATTGCGACCAACGTATTACTTGCAGTCCAATTAGAGGCTGGCGTAAATGTTATAGTCTTTGCGGACGCGTCATAGACAATTGTTCCCGCAACTAACCCTTCACTACCGCCAGTAGTATTTACTATCTGTATTGTGTCTCCATAGACAATAGTATTTTCATCCATTAAGTTTGCCTCAGTAATCGTAAACACAACTGTTCCAGCTGTCTCTTTTGTCACTGTCCCGGCTTCCGCAGGTGTTGTAATTGCAATAGTTGGCGCTGTTGTGTCTGCTCCTGTCTCTGTAATTTGTCCAATCTGCTGGTTAGCGGTTTTAGTTGTGTCTTGCAATGCTTGAAATTCTATTTCATATAATGTTTGGTCATCCTTTTTATAAGTATGAGAACCCCCGGAAATTGCTCTAACCTTATACAATTCTATTTTCTGTGTTCTTCCGTCTGGGTAGGTAACATTAATGAACATAGCTTTATTTGTACTTGTGCTATCTCCCCCAAAGTCGAAGACACCCGCTACAACTGCGGTTGAAGGCATATCCATAGCAATTGCCAAATTATCAACATCAATCTCCGCTATTCTAATCTTTACCTTAATTGCTTCCGAAGTCTTTACTTTATTAAGCAACCCTAAAGCCTGATCTGCCATTAAGTCCGCGTATTCTCTCTCTACTGTTATTTCAATGCCATCTTTAGTGTACCCAACATCAACACAGTCTCCCTCTGCCGCACCATAAGCGCCTATCTTAACAGTTCCCTCGCCAAGATTGGCAATAACTAATTTTCCTGAATCCATATTCTATACCTCCTATTTTTTCCTATATTTTATATCATATATTAACACCTTGACATAGTCCCCGGTGTCAACATCTCTATAATCTCCGCCTCCGCTACTTTGTTTAACGTAATAAATGTAGTATTCATCATCACTAATATTTTGTATAGCGCTTTCTTTGTCGAGTAAATATTTTAAGCGTTCCATTATTTCAACGCTATCACTATATGAATCCGTTGTGATTCGTAAATACATTTGTGCCTCATCAATAAGTTCATCTATTCCGCCGATACTAGGGAAATTGAACACTATATGACCCTTTGAGGCGCTTTCAGGTGATTTAATTGGATATATTTTTGTGTCGCCTGAAAAATCAGCGTCACCTAATAATCCGGCTAAAGTCGAATCATCTATTAAGTATGAAATTATTGCGTCGCCAAACATTATTTTACCTTTATCTTTGCAATCTCAGCCTTTAACCAAGCTTGCATTTTTGTATTTGAATCATGCACGCCATATAATAGAAAAGGGCGTGCATGCATTAAAGACGTTCCAAACTCAACGTAAAACGCATAATCAACGCTTGTCCCTACTTGCCCTATTGCTTCGCCTAAGCGCGCCTTTGGCTGTTTAAGCGTAGTCTTCCCTGACTTGCTAGCTTCCCATCTTTTAGTTACTGTTTTCCCGCTATGACTATAATTAGACGCAATGCTGGAACGTAAACGACCAGTATCTACGGGACAATTTTGTTTTGCTACTGCTTCAGCATTGAACGCCATTTTTTCAATAGTATTATTTACGGCATTTAGTAATCCCATTTCAAATTTAGTAAATTTGAAGGTCTTAATTTCAATTCCTTTGCCGTTAAACTTCCATTGAATTAAACCCATAACTTATTCCTCGTTTAACCATTTTTTATAGTCTTCAAGGTCTTTGTTTACTTTAGCTTGCTTGAGTCCAAACCATTCTAAAACAATCTCAGCTATAACAAATAAAAACACTGTAATCACATATAACATGAAAGTTAAACATAAAATTGATACTAAGCTCATTATTGATTCGAGATTAAAAAGCATTAAAATACCCTCTTGACCATAACTTGATTATATAGCCCTGCTCCGCCAGCGTCTATAATTATCAAAATTTGATAGTTATTATCATCAATTATTATTCTATCTTTCTCAGTAAAGCTTAAATACGAGCTTTTCTCCATAAATACAACGTGCGTCGCTTTTGTATACTGCGCGGTTTCTTTAGTTATCTCTCCGCTATTGCTACGCGCCTCATCTAATCTACATTTAACGCTTGGATAAATCGTGTTCCATGTATTAGTTATCTCTCCGCTTGTCGCAGATTGCGACTTAGTATTCCGCTGTATTTTGCATGTAGCATTTAACAATGATTTAAAACTCATTTGCAATGTATCCTTCTAAAATATTATTTACTTGTACTGGCGTTGCTTCATTAAGCGTATATGAATATTGCCCTATCTTTTCAGTCTTAAACAATTCTTTACCTGCTTTATTATATGCTATTGAACATAATATTTTACAAGCTAGCTTTAAGTCTTCGGGTACTGTTGCATAACCTGCATTATAGGTGATTCTATAATTATCAACCCCTGATAACCAAGGTCCAACCGCGCTAACTAATATACCGACTGTTCCGTCTTCCTTAATGAAATAATCTGTATTTTCAGTATAAGTTTGCAATACTACGCCCCCGTTCTGATCGTAATATTCAAGTGAAGTAACGCTATTTATTGGGTAATTTGGTAAACAAATCTCGCGCCGATTGTTCCCAGAAAAAAAATAATCCTCAAAATCCTGTGCTTTTATTTTACGCCCAAGTTTATTTTCTATATCTTGAGAGACTGCATTTATCATATCGTCTAACAATAAATTATTTACGCCTTGAATTTCTATTCTGTTTGCAAACAATAAACAAGCTGTCTGAGCCTTAGCCATTAACTCAGTAGCGTTTATTGTTGTGTCATATAAAGAAGATACTACCCAGCCTTTACTTAGTGCCTGTATTGCTGTAATTAGTTCAGCAATAGTGATACTAGCCAACGCTATTGTCTCTGAGCTTGCATTCGTTCCGCCAGTAACAAACAAATAAATATTTGTGTCATCAATTTCTATTGTTGAAGCGGAAGCGTCTGACGAATTGTTATATATAGAGAAAATCGAGGTAGCAATATCATTATCGGTTATACCTAAATATCGTTTAAGCTCTAGAAGCGTAATAAGCGCGTTATCATTCAGCATTTAATCTTCTCCGTATCGGGGGCAGGTCTTAACCCCCTGCCCCACATTATAATAGATTAATCGTATAAAACAGTAGCCACAACGTCACTACCTGTGCTAGATTTTTCCAGCATTAAATCACTTGTGTTTATCTCAGTCCCACGCTCGAAAATTACTGTTTCTGTTCCAATTGACGCAGGAACAATATAATCCAATATCTTCGTTGCTGTTGTCGTTGCTGTCGCAAGCTCATAAAATGTAACCGTCTGCGCTACCGCGGAAGAGTTTGTAATGACAAAACCCTTAAGATTCAAACCATCTGCCACGTTAGGCGTAAGCGTCCCGCTTGCGCCTGTGATTGAATATGTAGACACTTCAATCCTTGTGCTGTCTTCTGCGCATGCGAATGTAATAGCTCCAAACATAAACAAAGCGCATAAACTAACTGATAAACCTAGCTTCTTTAATATTTCATTCATAATAAAACCTCCTACTAAAACTTAATTTATATTTCGCCTTTACTTGGTATCTTCTTTTTGCATTTTCTTGTCACTTCTTATGTATCCACTGTTCATATACTGACGTGCTAAATCATTGTTTACCTTTATTGCGTCGCCCTTTTTAAAGTCTTCCGCTCCTCTAGAAAAAGGCTTAATTACTGTATATTCTCTTTCTGTATTAGCTTGTTTTGTCTTTTCTTCTATTGTTTCTTTTTCCTTAGTCATAAACACGTCTCCCTTTTTATTGCCCCGTCACTAATTATGCAACGGGGCAGTTTTATAATTTTCTATTGTTTATTTAACATCTGTCAATTTCTTAAACGCGCTTGTATCAGCTATTAAAGCCGCCTTACGCTGTTTGAATCTATAAACTGTATAATCCTGCTCGAAAGCGCTCATCTCCACTGACGTATCCGTATCGGTGTTTGTTACTACCGCGTCCTTTGATACATCAATAGTAAGACCTGGCTTTTTCATGGGGTCACCAAGCAATAGATAATCGAAATCCGCTAATGCAATCGTGGTTGTGCTTGCTGTTGTTCCAAGCCCTGATACGTTGTCATCTATCTTATAAGGCATTCCGAAAATTTTACCCGGCTCGCCATCGACTGGACTTGTCCAAATAGGTCTGCGGTTGTCATCTTTCATAAGCATAACTTTAGCTAGACCCTTCTTATTCATAACCCATACAGGATTATAAATAGAAGATATATCACTCATGAGTAATACTAAATCTGTCCAATCAATAGTAGCTCCAGCAATAGTTCTTGACCCAATATTGGTATCAACAAGTATTCCGTCAAACGGATTTGTTCCATCAACACCATTTAAGATTGTGTTGTCAATCTCTTTTGCGAATACTTTGCCTAGCTTATTGATTAAGAAGGCGGTCATATCAACCTGAGTATCATCAAGCAACTCATTCGTAAATGGTACCAAGCACCCAAGTTTGCCTAGAGTCAAATCAGGACGCCCAAAAGTTATTTTTGTCGTCGCAAATCTACCCTTCTCAGCAATCCAAGACACTGATGGATTGGCTATAACTGAATTCAGATTAATTTTGTTTGTAGCCATTTTGATGGCCGGAGGACACAAGCTTGCGAGATTCGCATACTGTATCTGTAAATCTATAATCTGCTTGCTAAACTCTTCCGGTACTGTGTAACCACCCTCTGCGGCTGTTTCTGACTGCTCATAGAAAGTTTTAATATACTGCTTTAGCGCGTTTGGATTGTTAGACGCTAGATTTAAGAATTTAACAAAATTCATGTTCATAGCTGTCTTTTTTGACATTCCTAAAGACTCTAAAACCTCGTACTTCTTACGATCAATCTCTTCTGCCGCTTTTTCTGCCGCTTCTTTTTCTTTCTTTTCCTTTGTCAGCCCTTCCATCTTAGAAGTTAAGTCGGCCATATCTTCCGCAATCTTTGTCATTTGCCCTTCAAGATTTGCGTCTTTTTTACCGCCATCCTCAAACTTTTTTTGAAAAGCTCCTAAAGTGTCATTTAACTTTTTTATCTCCGCTTCTAACTCTTCTACCTTTAAACTCATAATAATTCCCTCCTTAATATTTCGTTTGTACTTTTTAACATCTCAATAGTATCGTCTATCTCTTTCAGCCCTTCTGTGCTTTTTGTTTTGTCTTCTGCGTATCCTTTTCGTATAACCGCGCTAATTATATCTTTTTCTTTTCCTATGTTCAATCCTTTTATTGTGTCAAACTCTGCCTGTGTGCAAGCAGGTATTGCAACAATTGATGTTTCGTGAATATCTGCAAGCGTCAGATGATCTGAATTATCTTTATCCTCCCAATAAAATCTACCACCAATTGAAAATGTTTTGAGATGTCCTTCTGTTATTAATTGTTTAGCGTGCTTGACAGGAGCATACTCGGAATTTGTGTATTTCCCAACGACAAATAAACCCTTGCTATCCTCTTCAATATGGACGAAACTACCAGCCATTGAAGACGTGTCATAGCTATGATTCAACATCATTACAGGATTTTTCTTAAACTCTGTTACGTTGTAAACGTAATCTCTCAGAGCGGTAAAAACTGTCGGAACATCTCCGTATCTATCTTTTACATTTTTGACGTTTGCATACCCTTCAATATATAGAAATCCGTCCTTATCGGTCGCTTTTATATCCTGCATTTCTATTAGCTTTTTGCCTTCCAAATCAATTGGCATATATTTGTCTGTTTCTAATTGCTTCAACCATTGCTTAGCGTCGCCCTCATTCCATTTGTTAATATCGAATAAATAAGAGTTTACTTTGTGGTTATCTTTCGCATTTACAATAACACTAATACCTTTAGATATTGACACTGGCAAAGTAATACAATTATCAACATCTTTTATGTTATTGTTTATGTCAAGCTTTATAAACTTTTCCATAGCTACCTCCAGCCTTTTATTGCAACTTTTATATCGATGTAAGGGTCTTCGGTAAATATGCTCATACCATGAGATCGAATATCTTCTCGCACCTCATCCGACTCGTCAGTCGCAAGTGCCTTATGATATACGCTAGCTGTCGCGGTGTATGTATCCGTATATACTATATACGCCGCGCCACTAGTTGAATTCTTTACAACGTATATTTCGCTTGAATTAACATATTCAAAAGTTATCCCTGTCGTACCCGAAGACGTAACAACCGAGGTTTCTATATAATCCCCTGACGCACAATATAATTTACCTATACCAATTAACAACATACCTAATACGATTATACTTTTTTTCACTTATCCTACCTCCTATTATTCAATAAATACTGGGATAACGGTACATCTGCAATTAACAGACTCTCCCGCTTCATTTATCTGTCCCGGCGCCGGGCCTGTCCCTGACCCAACTATAAAGTCAACATCTAATGGCAATGGATTTTGATCGTTGTATATAGCGGACGCTTGAATATGCGTATCACGTGTACGCTCATCGAAAGCCGCCAACCAGCCCTTACCCATATTAATATTGCTTTGTCTATAACTTTCAAGCGCACCCTGATTGCTAGCGCTTATTGTTTCAGTCCGTGCAATCCTTATTGTTCTATAATCTTTCATTATATTCATTGACTCAGATATACGCTCCGATAGTTGCGGTATCCCTTCACCATTACTAACTCCGGTCTGCAACTCATCTCTAAGCTTATATAATGTTGTGTTGTTAATTTGGCTAATAGTACTTCCTGATCTTTGAGTAATCCAATTATCAACCTCCGGAGTATTAATGTCAAAAGTAATTCCAAGATCGAAGTTTTCAACTTCATTCAAGGCCTGATCAAACAACGCTTCCTTATAGTATGGCTTTAATTTTTTATACCAATTGTCGACGTTCTCTTTAGAATTGAAAGCGTCTCTTAATTCTCTTGCTATTTTATTTATATCCTCGTCGGATATTGTTTTTTTCATGAATGATTTATATTTATTTATTATTTGCAATGCAATTTTAGATTGCGTATCAAAATAATATATAATAGGTTTCTTCATTTCTGTTTCAATATTAGTTGCTATCTTAATGAATTTTTCCCATTTATTCCGAGCCATATTTTCTGAAAGTGCAAATATGTTTTTTCTTTGACGTGCTAAGCTTAAATTATTTGAAGCCCCCTCTTTCTTTGCTTCAAACCCCACCTCAACTAAGTTGAAAGGCAAACGCCCTTTGTCTAATCCTAGCACGTCTTGAACGGGTAAAGCGTACTTTTTAGCGGCTAAATTATAAGGCACGCCCATAGTAACTAACCGCTCAACCATAGATATTTTATGCTCTTCGTTTTTTCTATTGATCTCTTGAAGAATAGGAATGCTGTTTATGTCAAACTTAACAAACATTCCTGAGCTATTCGTGTATTGTGGGAGCAAAAACTCATTGATAGCGCTTTCTATTTTCCTCAAATATGGTGGTATTGTATTAATCCAATACATCTCATTTTGCTCTTTTGAATTAGAATAATTTGCGTTCTCTAGTATTCCTAACATAATAGGATACATGCCAAAAGCCATAAATATATCAGAACGTGTAAGTTTAATTTGGTCTAAAAACTCCATATCTTTTGGGGACATTCCTGTACTTTTCCATTTGAGCCCATTATCAAGAACAGGAACTTTGCGCGTGTTCTCCGCTCCTAAGTATTTGTCATTAAACGATTTTTGTAATCTTTTTACTGTTGTCGAGATAAGGTTTTTATCCGTCTCTAGTACGCCATCGATTGTTCCCCCATTGATAAGAGTGTATAAATTCCATAGCTTAGCGCGCATATCTGTTTCGTATTCTTTACTAATTGAGCGTATCGGAGACATCCCAAGTAACTTGTTTAATGGATCAAAGAATTTAACATGAAACATGTTTCCGGCTTCGATTGTTACGTAATTATCAGCTTGTGAATACATTTTATATTTAATTTCATTTGTACTTTTATCTTTCTCTATTGTTACGTTCGCTGGGATGATTGGAATTATTGTTTTTGGATTCCTCCCTTGCCCGTCCAATAAATTATATGAGTTCCCAGTAATACATAAATTCGACACAATGTCTTCGATAAGATCGTAAGAACTGTATCTTGAATTCGCGTATTTCAGCATAGTAAGTAACGGGTGATCTTCAACCTCTACAACTTCTTTATTCTTATGTTTACATAATTTGATTGGCAATGAAGCCACGTCACTTGCTATACGCTTAATGCAAGCGTAGATATAGACAGTCTTTTTATATGCGTCTAAATAGTCGTAGTCTGAATTGATTAAGGAAATATTTTCCGGGTCTAACCCGTTAAGCTTAACCCATCCCTTAAATTCATTACTTGAAATTTCTTTTGATTGTTTTGATTGTTTTGTGGTTTTGCGTGGCAATATGTAAACCCCCGTTAGATCAAATACACATTTGGCTCACCATCTTCACCTTCCATTGCAATAACCGCGTAATTAAAAGCGTGTCTGTAATGATCAGCGCCAGTTTTAAGCCAAACATATCTTTTGCTTCCAGTCTTAGGGTCTTCTTCAAGCTTCTTGGCAACATTACTACATTGTTCCGCAAACTCTTCAACTGTTTCATTTTGCGGGGGCAATATTACTTGTCCTTGTGCAAGCATTGCATGAGAGCTATCAAGAGACTCCGTCCTGTTCTCGTTAACTGTGAAATCTTTTTCATTCCACTTAGGTTTACCTTTTTGCGACTCAACGTAAAAATTCAAATATACTTTGCCTTTATTTCTATCTGCTAACTCTCTCGCTTTACGTGTTTCCGGCAACGCGTCAATTACTGTCTTGCGTGATTGTGCCACCATTGTATCTAATTCTTCAAAATCTTTCAACATAAAAAATTCACAATATATTATGTCTTCTTTTTTGTGCAAAATAACAACATGCAAATCCTTGCCCTGATCTACTCCTATATAATTTTGATATTCCTCATCAAATCTATTAGGGAAATCTAAGCTACATAATTTTAAAATCTTTTCTTTCTCTAGTTTTTCTCTTGCGGATACATGAGAAAAGCCTAGCTTTAGATTGTAAAAGTTTTGTAATTTTCCAGCCTTTAGAGATTTGTAATATAGATTTAGAAACTCTGTAAGGTCTGTGTTTGGATTCATTAATTGCGAAAAGTGATAACCGCGCCAATCTGTTATATCCGGATATTTGGCGACCCATTCTCCGCTATTTCTATCAATTGGTTTCCCGCATTTCTTACAAACCAACTCAATAAGCCCAGTATTTGCGTTAGGTTTTAGATTATCCAAAAAGTCGTTTTTTAAATCTTCCATATTCCACGCGTTGCAATGCACGCATTTAATAAGCCAGTGGAGCTGGTCGCTCTGTTGGAAATACGTATCTATCCCATAATCGGGTATCGTTGGATTGGATAGATATAACTCCCACTTATGCTTACTGTCCGCCATACGCTCGCGGGCCATGTCAATTGCGTTCGGGTCTGCCTCATCTAATTCATCTACTATAATCATATCGGCAGGCACAGACTTCATTTTAATTGATGATCGCATTCCGCGAAAGTATAAAAACGCATTACTTACTTTTTTTAAATTAACATTATCAACGTCCTCAACCGCTTCATTAATAGCTTCATTGTATTTGATTATCTCTTTTACGCGTCCGTGAGAAAAATCTCGGACATCTGTGTCACTTGGAAAGAAATAAATAACTCCTTTTTCAAATAAATATTTACAGGCCCACACTGTTTTAAAAAACGCCAGTGTTGTGATTCCGATCTGCGTACATTTGCTATAACATTGTCGCGGGTGTAAGTCTTGATAAGGTTGTATAAGGTAGCGCCTATTATTGAAGCTAAATTTTTCCCCGTTCTCTAGGAATAAGTAATTCTCAGCCCAAAAACTAAGACTTCCCTTCGCTATTAGTTTTTTTTGTCTGTCCGAAAGCTCCGGAAGTAAGGGCGTCCCCAAGCTTTTTAAGGACTTCAAGCTCTTCTTTTGAGGTTTTTTCTTCATGTTTTATGTTCCCTGCCAAATCGATCTCTGTTTTAAGCGCGAACTCGCTCCGTTCTTTACGCTCAAGATATTTTAGTGCTAAATACGGGTCACCTTCTTTAATGATTTTCCCGTTTTCTCTCACAGGCTCAAACCCTTTAATTAGCGTTTGTCTTGCTATTAATACTGGTCTTCGGCGTAACGCGTTGAATCTGTCTAATAACTCTGGGTGTGCTTTTACCCAATTATAATATGTTTCACGTGAAACATTGGCGTAAAAACAGGCTTCTGATATAGAACAGTCTAAAGAAAAGGCTTCTTCTAGTTTTTTCACAAACAAATCGTCAAGTTTAGTAGGTCTGCCGCCTGCATGCTTCCCGTTTGTATTCGTCTTTTTTGTTGTTTTCTTCGCCATTGTGCCACCTCTATAAACTGGAGCGTGCAGGTCGGAATCGAACCGCCATCTATTGATTGGAGTCAATCACATTCCCATTATGCTATGCACGCCTATTTATTTTTTTACCTTTATACATTCCGATTCCCATTTCCGCTATCTTAGAAAATGGGATAATAGGAACATTTATTTTGCATGTTTTATCTATTAAATATATGTATTTAAGTTGATACCCTTTTAATGCTTCCCATTTTTCAAACTCTCTACTTATTTTTAAATGATGGGATTGTATCTTATGTATTTTTTCGCCAGTTATCGGATTTAATCTAATTGCTGTATTTTCTCTTATTTGGACTAGCTTAAACCCACTAGCCCTATAAATAGTCCCATCTCCGCATTGTGTAGCGTCTGCAAATGTTATAACCCATTTAATATGCGGGGCGTTTTTCTTTATTAGCCTTAGGCTTATTGCTAAACATCTGCTTTCTGAGTTCTTTTGGTAAATAGTCATCAAAGGCCATTCTGTTTATTTCTATAAACTCGTTCCATCTAGTATTTGCTATTAAATTCATAGTCCCCTTTTTGTTTATACTTGGCCCATAGCTTATAACACCATGTAATACGTTCGCATAAAAGCATCCAAAATGCAAGATTGAGTTATTAACCACCTTTCCGCTATAATGGTGTTTTTTTATAAAATCATTAGCGGGCTTGCTTGGTATAACTTTTATGACTATATCCTTAACATTAATCATTTATGTCCCTCAATAAACAATATAGTGCATTCCCGTTTGAATTTTCATTGCCAAAAGTCTCGCAAAATTTAAAGTTTTCCGTTTTCTTTGTATCTGATATTTTACTTTTAACTAGCGTTGCTTGTTCTTGTGATAGCGTAAAAGTTATTTGTTCTAAATTTGATTTTTCTCCGGAAGGCAATGTAAAGTTATCGCTAATGTCTTCAATATCTAAATCTATATTCATTATGGTCAACTCTTGTAATTCTAAGGGCATAGTTTTAATTTCTAGATTAAGTTTCTGCTCGTTCCATCCTGATTCATTAAGCTTATTATCAATTATCCGGTATGCGTTTATTGCCTCAGCGTTACAATCTTCCATTCTTACGCAAGGGATTTTTTCCATATTTAAGTTTTTAGCACAATCATAACGGCAATGACCAACAACAATATTATTGCTTTTATCTATGACTATAAATTGCATAAATCCAAATAGTTCCATAGATTTAGATACTTTTCTCACTTGTTCTTGCGTATGTTTTTTAGCGTTATTTGGGTAAGGTTTTATTTTATTTAAGCTAACCATTTCAACCTTTGGTATATATATCCTTTTCATTTTATACCTCTTTTAATTTTGCTTGGGCCAGGCCGCACCTTGTTGGCCGCGCTAAGGAAAGGCTGTTCTTAGCGCCCTCTTTCAGCCCAAGCATTTTTTATTTTTATTTCTATAAAATCTTGTTTTGATTTTATTTTTTCTGCAGTGAAGGATATTATTTTTCTATCATCTTCAATAATGCCGTTTTTTACAAGGATGTCCTGTAAAGGTTTGATCATATTATCAACATCTCGGCGACCCCAAGTAATTAGATAGAACTTATAATGTATATTTATAAAACCTTTATATTTTTTCTTCTGAGGCATAATATAAGACAATATCTCTTCATATTGCTTATACTCTTTAGTCTTAAAGCGCCTTCCTTGCCAGCACGCATTTACTGATAATGGTTTTATATTAAGCCTTATCATTCTTTATCTCCAACGGACAGTCATCATGTTTAAACGTATTGGTATCTTTATTAATTTTTGGCTTTGTTCCCCCAAATTTTGGCTTCTCTAAGCATTCAACTAGCTCATACGCTAGTGAAGTCATCCCTATATTAACGTCTTTGTTCCCGAGTAACTTATTGATTATACAAATATGTTTACCATATCTATATATTCTATTTTCACAATCTGCTTTGCAAGTCTCTTTCATTGCGTAACTCCAAATTTATAACCTATGAGTATCTTTGCTTGAAAATACTCGTTTTTTTCTGTGCCTTCTTTTTCTAGATTGTAAACTAGAAGCGGTTTAATGTAGATATTTTTATTTTTGTATAAGGAAATTGTAGCATATAATTCTAAGTCTGTAGAAATCCGGTAAGCGTTAAATCTCATATTCCATTCAATATTATTTGTTTTCAGCTGTATAAACCACATAAGATCGGTATTAGCAAAGTTTTGGAAATATAAAGAGTACCCTATTTCTATTTTACGCATTAGAATATAAGATGTATCTATTGTTTGTATGTTTATGTCTGCGGCTTCGCGTAAGAATGACCTATATTTTCGATGATATACAAGCGCTTTGCTTAATATTGCGCTTAACAACCGATCTTCCTTTTGGCTGTCAAATATTACTTCATGCCCTTTGTAGTATCCTCCATTTTCGCGCTCGTATAATACCTCGATTAAGGCATTTTGCTCTTGAGAAAAATCAAACTCTATGCCTAAAAGTATTTCATAGTCTGTTTGATTGGGCTCTATGTTTGGAGTTCTAAATGAAAGGCTTGTATATGAATTAGTAATGTATGGGAATTTGTAAGGTTTTCTTACATTCTCTACTGCCCAGCAATTACTTAGCATTAAAAGAAGGCACAATATAATAATACTTTTATGCGTTATCTTCATGCCCCGAGTATATCAAAAATACACATTGCTTTCAATTATATTTTTTTGGCGGCGCCCCAGGCGTTGGCTTGCAAGGCCTAGGCGTTTTTGGCTTTTCGTTTTTTATTACACTCCCTTTGTCACATATAAGCAGTGTTATTATTATAATAATGCCCCCAATCTCTAGCATAATTACTAAAAGTTGCCAAATAATATACAACATATCCCCCCCTTGAATTAAACTCTGCTATTCCGGGGGAAGGACTCGAACCTTCACTACCTAGCCCCAAAAACTAGTGTCTTACCATTAGACTACCCCGGATCTTATGTGACAAGTAAACCTCAAAAATTGTCATTTCAAGAATTCACCCTTTATTATCAATGCTTTCTTATTTGACAACATAGTTGCCAGCAGGGCATATTCTAATCTTCAAATATATCTTTTATACCTGATTTTAGCCCTTTTGCTGTACCTTTAATTATAGATGATAAGCCACAACTGAGGATTGAGATTCCTTGCTCTTCCTCAGAATTTTTGCCGCCCATATCATCAATTATTTCTTTTGTTCCTAATAAAGGGCTAAGCCCTATTTTTATTATACCTTTAAATAATTTCATTTTGCCTCCTTAAAAAACTCGGCTAATTTATCGTTCCCGTATTGTCCTTTAGTCGTTTCGATAATTTCTTTAATAGTTCGATCTTTTTTATCGACGTTGTTCTCGTCGACAAAATGTCTGACGCCAAACTCGCACGCACCTGTGATCGTACGATACATCTTGACTGCGTCTGCGAACGAGAGCGTAGTCTCTAGCGTCATATCATCGTATGCTGACGTATCTCGATCTGAGAGCTTATACACAAAGCTCTCTCGTGCTTCCTCAATCGTTTTGCCATGAGCGTAAACGCCATTGTCCTCGATTATATATATCTTTTCACCGATCGTCATATCTTGCTTGAGGACGTTACCAATTATTACATTACCTTTTCGCTTTTTGAATATCATCGGAATATTATCTATCATTTTCGCTTGATAGGATTTCCCGTCGATCTTGATTATACCTTCTTGGACATGGATTCTCTTTTTTTGCGTTGAAAACAAAGAATCGTATATTGCTTGTACTTCTGCATTTTGGAATGTTCTAAGATATACTTCGCTCTCGTTCTCAAACGTCGTGCCTGCTGACAGACTCGTCAGCGAGGGAAGACCAACGTGCCCCTCATTCTTGAACTTCGTGCCTTCGGGCAGGCTCGTCAGCGAGCTAAGATAAACTTTTCCCTTGTTCTTGAACTTCGTGCCTTCGGAAAGACTCGTCAGCGAGGGAAGATAAACTCCCCCCTCGTTCTCAAACGTCGTGCCTTCGGGCAAGCTCGTCAGCGAGGGAAGACCAACGTATCCCTTGTTCTTGAACGTCGTGCCTACTGGCAGGCTCGTCAGAGAGCTAAGACCAACGTATCCCTCATTCTCGAACTTCGTGCCTTCGGGCAGGCTCGTCAGCGAGCTAAGATAAACTTTTCCCTTGTTCTTGAACTTCGTGCCTTCGGAAAGACTCGTCAGCGAGGGAAGACCAACGTGCCCCTTGTTCTCGAACGTCGTGCCTTCGGGCAAGCTCGTCAGCGAGGGAAGATAAACACTTCCTTTGTATGTAACAACAATTCTCTTCCCCTTGACTTTATAATTAATTTGTTTCTCTTCTAATATCGTTTTCAATTCTTCTTGTGTCATTTGCCCTCCTATTTTGCTTGTTGAATTTTTCGTATAATACTTTCAATAACATTTACAGTTACAGCATTCCCCAAACATTTATATCGTTGGCTATCTGATATTAATTTATTATCATTCCCATATTTTGTCCAGTTATCAGGGAACGCCTGCAAACGCTCGCATTCTACAGGAGTTAAACGCCGTATTCTATGTTTTAAATTTAAGTTTTCGCTTATAATATAATTATCTTTTTGTACGCTAGTTAAGGTATTTGTATTTTCATCTTTTCTTTTTTCTAGTTGTTGTTCCCCTTTTCTTCCTCTCATTGCATATAAACCAGTTTTTGCTCCTAATCCGCCTGTTTGACTTGCTATTGTTGTCGCTAATCCTTCGCTGTCATATACCCTCATTCCTTGCGATCCGCCTTGTGGCGAGATTTGACGCAAATAAGCTCCGTTGGATGCGTTCGCATAACGTGCTGTGAGTGTTGGTACGACATAATCCGTTTTACTACTTGTTCCGATAGGAAATATTTTTGGTCTACTTCTTTCTCTAGTACCGAAGATAAAGATACGTTCTCTATTTTGTGGGACTCCAAAATCTTTGCTGTTAAGTACCTGCCATTCAATGTTATACCCCAAGTCGGAGAGAACCCTAAGTATTGTATGATAAGTTTTTCCATTGTTGTGAGATAATAAACCTTTAACATTTTCGAGTAAAAAATATCTGGGTCGCTTGTCTCTGAGAATCCTTGCGACTTCAAAAAAGAGAGTTCCGCGAGTGTCATCGAATCCTTTTCTTTGCCCTGCAATTGAGAATGCTTGACAAGGAAAGCCCCCAACCAAGATGTCAAAGTCGGGCAAGGTACTTGTATTAATTCTTGTTGTATCTCCATAATTTTTATGTCCTTTAAAATGTTTCTGATAAATACTTATTGCATATTTATCGATTTCACTATATCCTACGCATTCCCAAGTATTATTGGTCGCCTGCTCAATACCTTTTTCAAATCCGCCTATTCCTGCAAACATACTAAAATATTTCATGCTTCCTACTTCGACTCTTGGATTTTCGCTTGCTCTGTGATATGCAAATAATCGAGCATAGCTTCTGATTTCTTCCGTCCCCACAAGAACAGTTTAAGGCTTGTGTGTCCGTCGCCGTACTTGATGTATTCTACTCCATTCAATAGTAGCTTGCAAGTTACGCCTGTTATTCTATTGACTGTAATAAGCGTTCCAGTATACTGTTCGAAGAGATCAACATTGCTTAATACGCCAGCCTCGAGAGCAAACCCCATTTTCTTTTGCGGCTTAAATATAAATTCCTCGGGGAGATGTAATTCTAATCTATCCACTTCCCCCTTTTGCTTCGCCATAAGAAATCTCATAATAAGCGATCGAAACTCGCAGTAATGGCATTGATCATAATACATTCCAGTTATAATATAGCGAGTAGTACCTTTGCTATATTTTGTTTGGTAGTTATATGACAACGCGTCAAAAACATCTAGCAAATATATAATCCCATAAGGATATGTAAAGTAATTATAGTCTTCCCCGTCGATCTTCTGATATACATAATCCCAAATAGAAACATCAATGAGCTTCTGTATAATACCTGATATTCCACGCATATCATAATAGCGTTGTGC
>Ga0180007_10002723_pt1 | contig 20568 bp, 10 predicted proteins | sample MM_PC_MetaG_FD_121122 | JGI IMG/M metagenome (GOLD analysis project Ga0180007, IMG submission 121122) | Groundwater microbial communities from the Aspo Hard Rock Laboratory (HRL) deep subsurface site, Sweden - MM_PC_MetaG | ecosystem: Environmental > Aquatic > Deep subsurface > Groundwater... | reverse complement strand
TTAAGCCCGGCCGTGGACAGCGCTTTGATCATTACCAATATATCACATGAGTATAACGGATACGGGCCGGACATGGGGTGGAAGGAGTCCATTTTCAGCAATGCGCCGCCTGACTGGGTGCACATCCTGCCCCCGATGGATGAGTGGAAAAGGACGATCTCAGCAGCGCTGGGGATAGCGACCAATAACTGTATCCTGGAGTGTTACGGCAGACCGGGAGGATTCAGGGAGGAAGTGCGTGTTTCAGGATTCACAAACCTGATCATCCGCAGTGCCGGATGGGTGACCAACAGCGACAATACTAATACTGTTATTAACGGGACCAGTTATAACCGGTCGATTATCATCACCAATTCCAGGAGTATCACGGTCCAGGGATTCACCATCACCAATGCACAGCAGGATGGAGTATATATTATTAATGCAGTATCCAACAGGATCGTGAATAATCGGATCGTTAATCATGCTACCAGCGGTACCTACAGTGGTATCAGAATAAGAGGTGACTTTTCAGATTATAATACTGTCACTTCCAATGAAATATACAATGATGGCGGTGTTTTACTGGATTACGGGATCTGGATCAGTGATGCAGATCACAACACGATCAGCTCCAATAAGATACATAATCTTGAGGATTACGGGATCTATTTTCAAGGCAGTGCTCAGAGTAATAGAATAATTCAGAATGAAATATTTTCCAATGCTTCCAGGGGGATTACCGTTGATTCAGAAACAGCGGATTATAATATTATCAGCAGCAATATATTCTATGATAATCTCAGCATAGGTATCTATATTAATTTTGCGGATTATTTTACTATTGATTATAATAATATTTTTGACCTTCGGAACCAGAATTACGGGCTCTATATTACGGATGGAGATCATCATGTTATTTATTCAAACCGTATCCATACTCATAATTATGACGGGATATACATGAACGGGGCTTCTGCAGACAATTATATCAGTCAGAATATGATCTACTCCAACGGCCTGCCCAACAACCGGTACGGGATCTGGCTTGATTCCAATACAGCAGACAATAATATGATTTATACAAATCAGTTCTTTAATAATTACCGTGGGATATACCTTGACCAGCCGGATTATATTAAGATAAGCAGAAATCTTTTTCATAATAATTTGGATATCGGAGTGTATGTTTATGATAATGCAAATTACTGTGATTTTATTAATAATACTTTCTATAATAACAGCCGTGGAATATATATTAATACATCTACTGTGCGAATAACAAATAATATATTTCTTTCACATGTAAATCATGGCATCATTGCAGTTTCAGGATCCAGTTTCTATGATTATAATGTGTTCTGGGATAATGGTACTGATGTAGGTAATCCGGGTAACTTTACAGCCGGTGCATCCAACCGTTATGCATCCCCTCTGATCAATACATCTTCTACATTTGAGATCATCTCCTCTTTCAGTATCTGTGTGGACAAAGCCAAGATCGTTCAGGGACTATCGGATATCTATAATGAGACCGGCCCTGATATCGGGTGGAAAGAATCCCTTTTTAATCCTACAAACCGCCCTTTTACCGTACATATTTTACCGCCTATGGATATATGGACCAATGCCATTACCAATGCTCTTTCTGTTGCCACGAACAACTGTATCATTGAGTGCCATCCGGAATCAGGGGCTTTTTTTGAAACAGTTAGGATATCCGGATTCACCAACCTGACATTACGGTCCTTTGAGTGGACGAACGCACAGGATAATACCACCACGGTGATTGACGGTATCTCCTATAACCGGGCTGTTACTATCACCAACTCAAAGAATATCATGATACTGGGCTTTTCTATTGTTAATGCTACTAATGGGATCTATATCGATGATGCTGTCTCAAACAGGATCTTTCATAACAGGATCCGAGATAATGAGGATGTGGGAGTCTATATCTATTCTCCGGATGCAAATTATAATGTTATAGCAACAAATGAGATATTCAACAGCACAGTGAATGTCCAGGATTATGGTATACGGATTACGGACGGGGATTATAATCTGATCATGTCAAACAGAATCTATAATCATGATGATTACGGGATCTACATCTACAGTGCAGCGGCTTATGGCCCTGATCACAATGTTGTCATGGATAATAAAATATATAACTATCTTGTTTCATACCAGGATTATGGATGCAGAATTCATAACGGATTTCGGAATACAGTATTCTCAAATTTTATTTATAATAATCAATTATATGGCATTTATGTTACGGGGACTTCCCGGACCAATGATATTATTAATAATAATTCCTTCTCAAATAGTATCGGGATATATTTTATTGATGATCCGGTAAGATATAATAATATTTTGACCAATAGAATATTTGGAAACAGTTCTTATGGGGTTTTAATTGACAACGGGGAATATAACAGGATAGAAAGAAATGTTATATATCAAAACGGCAGTTATGGGATCTACAATTATAATGGTGCTCATTACAACCACATCATTAATAACACTCTCTATAAAAATACAACTTATGGTATACGGGGTTATACCTCTACTTTTTCTATATATAACAATGTAATATTATCTAATGACAGTTATGGAATTGTCTGGTCCACTTCAGGAACAGTTACAGCAGGTTACAACTGTATTTATGGGCATTCGACAGCTCCCTGGAATCCGGGTGTCACTCTTACTGACGGGAATATTTTACTGTTAAACCCCCGGATCGATACAGTGAGCTCATTTACGATCATTTCACCGTCAAGCCCTGCTGTTGACAGTGGTACCAATTATTACAGCGAATTATTTAACGGGAATGAAATTGATATGGGATGGAAAGAATCTTCTTTTACAGCGGTCATTACCAATTATGTTCATATTCTTTCGCCCATGGATCGATGGACCAATACGATCAATAATGCTCTTTCCATTGCAACGAATAACTGCATTATTGAATGTCATCCCAATCCTCTTGGTTTTGCAGAATCAGTTTTAATATCCGGTATGACAAATATTATTTTGCGTGCTTATGACTGGGTAAACGGCAATGATAATACTACAACCGCAATAAACGGCGGTGGAGCTACAAGTGTTTTAATTATAACCAATTCAAAGAATATCACTGTACAGGGTTTTAGTATCGGGTATGCTAATTTTTTTGGTGCATATATAACTGATGCTGTCTCAAACAGGATCATTAATAACAGGATCATGAACAATGGTCTTTCAGGGGATGGAAGCGGTATAAGGATCGTATCGGATACAGGGAATGCTAATGTTATCGCATCAAATGAAATATTTAATCTTATGGGAGCTGTTCAGGATTTCGGGATCTGGGTGACAGATGCGGATAATAATTCTTTTATTTCCAATCAGATCCATCATCATGAAGATTACGGGGTCTATTTTACAGGAAGCGCAAGCAGTAATGAAGTGATAAATAACCTGATCACTTCCAATGTTTCATACGGGATCTGGATCTATTCTGATACAGCGGATCATAATCTGATCAGGAATAATGAAATTTACGGACCGGGCCAGAATTACGGGATCTATATCAGGGATGGAGATCATAATATAGCTTATTCCAATATGATCCTTGATCATAATTACAGCGGTATCTATTTTTACGGCACAGCACAGAGTAATGTTATTGCTAACAATGAGATAATATCAAACGGGTGGCCTAATACCAGGCACGGGATCTGGTTCGATTCCGCAACGGCCCATTATAACAGTATTACAAATAACAGGATCTTCGGGAATGCCAGCATCGGGATCTATATTGATGAACCGCAGTATAATCTTATTGCAAACAATGATGTGGGAGGAGGAGGACAGGATTACGGGATCTATATCCCTTATGGTGATTATAATGTGATCCGTTCTAACAGAATCCATCATGTGGATTGGGATGGTATTCAGCTGGCATATACAGCGATCAGTAATGTAATGATAAAGAATGTGATCTGCTCTAATGGATTTCCCAATAACAGGCATGGGATCTATTTATATGATAACGGGCCGAATTATAATTCCATGATCTCTAACCGGATCTACGCAAATCAGGGATATGGTATTGCTGTTTATAGAGGGGATAATAACAGAATAATTCGAAATCTGATCATAAAGAATAATTACGGGATCGTGATCTGGGATAATGCTAACAGTACAGAAGTCGTGAATAACAGCATGGGACTCAATAATACAGACGGTCTCTATGGGAATGCTTCCAGTATTAATATTTATAATAATGTTTTTCTTTCCAATGGCCGGAACGGGATCTATCGGGATACGGGTGGCGGTACGATCATTGCGGATTATAATGGATTTTTTGGGAATAGTACGGCCCCGTGGACCATCGGTATCACTGCTTTAGCGAATAATATTACCGGAACGAACCTGCTTATTGATACGGTTAATGAATTTATTATTTCTTCATCCAACAGCCCCTGTATTGATACAGCGCTTATCATCACTAATATATCCGATTCCTTTTATGGTTCAGGGCCGGATATCGGCTGGAGGGAATCACATTACAGCAATTCGTCCGCTTACTGGGTCCATATTATTCTCATGGATATCTGGACGCGGACCATTGATATTGCCCTCTCCATTGCCACGAACAATTGTATCATAGAGTGTCATGTAAAACCTCTGGATTATGCCGAATCGGTGATTATCACAGGTTTTACCAATCTTATTTTACGCTCCTTTGACTGGACCAATACACAGGATAATACAACAACTATTCTCAGGGGAGATTTTTTTAACAGGTCTCTGGTTATAACAAATTCAAAAAATGTTACAGTTGAGGGATTTACGATCACCAACGCTCTTCAATACGGCATCTATATCAATGATGCAGTATCCAACAGAATTAAAAACTGCCGGATCATAGATAACGGTGAGACAGGGATCAGGATCGCAAGCGATACAGCAGATCATAACAGTATTATTTCCAATCATATCTTTAATCAGGGAGGCTTAGCCCAGAATTACGGGATCTATATTACTGATGGAGATCATAATCTGATCTTTACAAATAAGATCTATAACAATAATGATTACGGGATCTATTTTACAGGGAGTGTACAGAGCAACGAGATCATATCATGTGATATCTATAATACAAATGCAGCACCGCAGGATTACGGTATATATATAACTCCGACTGTGATGGATTATACACGAATTATTAAGAATAGTCTGCTCAATAATGCCGACAGGGGTATTCATGTTACTTCAGGATATTACACATATATTTTTAAGAATGATATAAGGAATGTCAATACTACTTGGCAGGATTACGGTATGGTCATCTCCGGGTGCCGCAGGAGTACGATTCTGTCTAACAGGACCTATAATCATTTCTATGAAGGGATCCATTTGAACGGCGGGTCCAGTACAAATTATATTATTAAGAATCAGATCTATTCGAACAGCAGGTACGGGATCTATTTTACGGATACGGGAGTGGACAGTAATCTGGTTGGTACGAATGATATCTATGAGAATACCAGTACAGCTATTTATGTGGTAAATGCCGACCACAATATCTATGAAAATAACAGGATATATAATATCGATCCAAGCTGGAGACAGGTATATGGGATCTATCTAGCGGGAGGTTCTTATAATACCCTGTTCTCAAATGAGCTTCACCGTATTCAGGACTATGGTATTTATCTGATCAATACGGCGATCAGCAATAATATTATTAAAAATCTTGTCTGCTCCAATAGAGACAGTGTGGGAATATACTTGAATTCAGAAAATGCTGATTATAATACTATTATCAGCAATGTGACCTTTGAAAATGTCAACAGTGGCGGGATCTATGTAAGTCTGGGAGATTATAACAATATTATAAGAAACCTCTCCTACAGAAACAATCACGGGATCGTCGTTTATAACGGGGCTAATAATACAAAAGTTATCAACAATACCATCTTCAAGAATAGTGCAGAGGGTGTATACGGATATATTTCGAATTTTGATGTTTATAATAATATTATTCTTTCCAATGGTAATAGAGGAATATATTTAAATACAGGTGGAAATATTGTTGCCGGTTATAACTGTGTTTACGGCAACGGGATCGAGCCTTGGTCAGCCGGTGTGATCACGGTCGGAAATAATACGATCGATGCGGATCCTATGATCGAGATTGTGAGTAACTTTACGATTGCGGCCGCCAACAGTCCCTGTGTGGACACGGCACTGATCATTACTAATATTTCAGATGTATATGACGGTGGCGGGCCCGACCGCGGGTGGAAAGAATCATCCTTCAGCAATTCTTCTGCCTACTGGGTCCATGTTATTCCTATGGATATCTGGACGCGTACTATTGATCTGGCTTTATCTGCGGCTACCAATAACTGTATTATCGAATGTTATCCCAAACCGCAAGGGTTCGGAGAATCTGTGCTTATCTCCGGATTTACAAATCTGGTCCTTCGATCATTTGACTGGACCAACATACATAATAATTATTCCACCATGCTCGTTGGAGAGAGTTATAACCGTGCTGTTGTAATAACCAACTCTGAAAGGATCACGATCCAGGGATTTACCATTACCAATGCGGATAATTACGGGATCTATATCAATAATTCAGTCTCTAACAGGATAGTGAATAACCGTGTGGTCAATAACGGCAATACCGGCATCTGGATCGACTCTGATACGGCCGACTATAACACGATCACTTCCAATAATATCTTTGATTCCACCAGGACCCTGCAGGATTACGGGATATGGATCACGGATGGCGACCTGAATACTATTTATTCTAATAATATCAGTTTTAATCAGGATCATGGTATTGCCTATTCCGGCAGTGCCATGAGTAATCGTATCATTCATAACATTATTACATCCAATGTATTGTACGGAGTGTATATCAATTCAGAGACAGCTGATTATAATCTGATCAGCTCCAATATCATATTTAACAACGGATCAAGAGGGATCTATACTATTAATGCTGATTATTGCACCATTACCTTTAATAACCTTTATGATACCCTGAACACATGGCAGGACTGGGGCATCTATAATACATCAGGGGATTATTTTCTCATCAGCTCCAACAGGATCCATAACCATACTACTGATGGTATTTATATGGACGGTACTTCCATGAGCAATTATATCGTCAATAATGATATCTATTCCAATTCCAGAGACGGGATATATGTCAATTCCGGCTCAGCAGATTTTGTTTTCATATCGACCAACAGGTTCTTTGATAACGGCTCGGTCGGGATCCAGGTCAATGGAGGGGATTATTTTGAGATCATTAACAATGATATTTATGATACAACCCGGACAAGGCAGGATTATGGGATCTATATCACCTCAGGAGACGGTTATTATATCTATACCAATATGATCTATATGCATACAACCGAAGGTATTCATATGGATGGTGTATCCAGGAGTAATTTTATTATCAGGAACACGATCTATTCTAATGTTAATCATGGCATTTATCTCTATTCCAATGATGCGGATTATAACAGTATTCTGACCAATACAGTCTTTAACCATACTTCTGTAGGGATCTATGTCAGAGAAGGGGATTATAACCGTGTCAACCGAAATCTTTCTTATGATAACAGGTACGGATTATATAACTATAATGCGGCTCAATTTACAGAACTGTACAATAATACGGTCTTCGGGAATTCAGATTTTGGTATCTACAGCTATAATTCGACTGTTTATATCTACAATAATATTATCGTATCCAATGGCCAGTATGGTATTTACTGGGCTACCCCGGGAAATATGTATGTCGGATATAATAATCTGTACGGGAATCTCACGGCTCCATGGACATCAGGTATTATTAAAACCATGGGTAATTTCACGAATAAAGATCCTCTTATTCGATCAGAGTATCCGTTTGAAATACTTTCTCCCTCCAGCCTGGCGGTGGACCTGGCTTCCAATATACCGGGAGTGAGCGATCAGTATAACGGAGCAGGGCCGGATATGGGCTACCTGGAGTCCTTTTTTACCAATGTGATATTCTATGAAGGGCCGTATTATGTAGATGATGATACGGGAGATGATCTTAATCCGGGTACTTTTATTAGACCCTTTAGGACCATACAGAAAGCTGTGGACAGGGTCTCTTCAGGTATTGTGGTCAGCTTTGCCACGACCTATATTTATCCGGGGAATTATTCTGAAGAAGTTACAATTGTCTCTAACTATAATACCGGTTTTATGGTCTTTACCAGGTTATCCAATGTTTTACCTTTAATGGATGGCGGTTTTTCTAATAACCGGGCTATTCTGATCAATGATACGGGTAATATCATATTGAACGGCCTGGCTGTATGCTATTATACCAATGGGATCACAATTGAAGGGACCTCAACCGATATATTTATAACCAGGAACAATATCTATTCCAACAGACTTTATGGTATTTATATTAATTCTGATAATGCAGACAACAATACAATTAACAGTAATCAGATCTGGGGGGGATTACAGGATTATGGGATATATATGATCTATTCAGATAGCAATACCATTAGTTCCAACCTGATCTATGGTAATGAGAAATCCGGTATTGTGTTAGATAATAGTGCTACCTTTAATTACATGATCAGGAACCGGATATATTTCAACGGATCATCCGGTATATCTATTATTCATCCTTATGCTGATAATAATTTTATCGGAACGAACCGGATCTACGGGCCGAACCAGATCAACGGCATTAAGATCGGATCCGGTGACAATAACATGATCTTTTCCAATCACATTTGTTATAACAGCAGTAACGGGATCTATAGTTTTGATGATGCGAACAACAATTCAGTTATAAAAAATTCCATCTTTTCCAATGATCACAACGGAATACTGATGGGATCTGATCTGGGGGATGCAAATTATATTTTAACCAATAAGATCTGGGGTAAAAATCAGGACAACGGGATCAATCTTCAGGACAGCGACAGCCAGATCATAAAATATAATCTGCTCTATAACAATGAGATCTCCGGGATCTATATTAACGGAAACGCTTCTGATCATATTATAGCGCATAATTCCATCTATTCGAACAGTACTAACGGGCTTTTTGTAGATTCAGATACGGCAGATAATAGTGCGATCGTTTCAAATCAGATAACAGGATGGGGCCAGAATTACGGGATACAGGTCCAGATGGGAGATAACAGTAAGATAGCCGGAAATATAATTTCCAGGAATCTTGTTTGCGGAATTTATATCAATGATTCCTCAGATACGGTATTGAGCAATAATAAGATCTTTTACAACCGGGAAGGGATAAACCAGATCAATTCTTCATTATCTGTCTTTCTAAATTCCATTACTAATAACACCAACGGAGTACGTTTTATATCAGGGACAATGCAGCAGTTCAGCAGGAATAACGTCTTTAACAATTCCGGATATAATTTTATCACTTTACAGCCATACAATATTATTACCAATAACTGGTGGGGAACCACTGTAGCTTCTACTATTTATAGTACAATCAGTAATAATGGCGGTTACTCTAATTTTACTCCGTACCGGCTGTTCGGGCTCTTTGATATTGATCCCGGTTCGGATACCGTTCCTCCGCTAAATAGTACCGGAATAATATTTTCCGTTGTCGGGACTAATGTAGACCTGCGTTGGAACAGGTCTACTGCTCCTGATTTTTCCAGATACAGTTTATACAGAAGCCCGATCCCCGGAACGACCAATTTAAGCAGAGCAAATGTTTTTATCAATATTTTCAATGTTAATAATACTAATATAATAGATACACCCGGTCCCGGAACATGGTATTATACTTTAACGGCTCTGGATAATTATCCTGTATGGACAAATGAATGCTGGTATGCCCCTGTGATCACTGTTCCTGTTGGAAGCGGAAATACGATTATAGCTCTTGTAAAATCCATTTCCAATGTTTTCTTAGGAGGGACATATACTCCGGCTATTCCCGGATCAAGCGTGCTGTATAAAGTGGTCTATTACAATAATGGCAGTGCTGACGGTAATAACATTATTATATATGACAGGATATCGCCATATGTTATTTATGATACGAATGAGATGGGAACAGCCACCGGCTGGACACTGGAGTATTCTACCAATAGTGTTCCGGATCAGAGCTATAGTTCCACTGCTTATTCAAATGGGTATACTACCAAGAATGATATTAAATGGATACGATGGAAGAAGAGTGGTGTTGGGACCGGTGAAGACGGCTTATCCTTATTATATAAAGTTATAATTAAATAATTTTCAGTTCCAACGTATTGTATTAAAATTTTAGAGTAAAAAGATGTTTTATAATTTAATTTTTAAAATACCACAGAGACACAGAGTTAAATAATTAAATTTTAATTATAAAAGCTTCTAGTTTGATTTACATTAATAATTATTATTCATAATAACAATATAGTATTAAATATATTAATCAGTCTATTAAACTTTTTAGATTTAATTATAAATATGTATTATCTTTAATCGTTATTTTCCTCTGTGCCTCTGTGGTATTCTATTAATTATGTTAGAGGTAATAATTTTTTTGTATATTTTTTCTATTTACTTTTTTCTTGAAAGTACAATATCAGATATTATACTTCATATTATGAAAGGTGATTTTAACGAACTGGCGGACCTTGTTGAGAAGCTTCGTGGTAAAGACGGATGCCCATGGGACAGGGAACAGACATTAAAAAGTATTCGTCATAATATTATTGAAGAAGCCTATGAGACCGTTGAAGCGATCAATTCGGATAATTATGATCTTTTACGGGAGGAAGCCGGTGACCTGCTCCTTCAATCCGTCTTTATTTCTCAATTAACGAAAGAGAAGAACAAATTCGATATTAACGATGTTATCAAAGTAGTTATTGATAAACTCGTCAGGCGCCATCCTCATGTCTTTAATAATGTTCAGGCTGATGATACTAAGGAAGTCCTCAGCAATTGGGAACATATTAAGAAAGAGGAAAAGAACTTGGAAGGGTATGCTTCCATTCTTGATGATATCCCTCCCATACTGCCGGCTTTATTAAAAGCAAACAAGGTCCAGAGTAAAGTGGAGCGATTCGGATTCAGATGGGATTCTATTATATATCCTGTTAAAAAGCTGAAAGAAGAGGTTAATGAATTCATTGTCGAGGTGGAGAATGAACAGGTTTCTCCCAATAGAATCGAGGAAGAATTCGGGGATATTTTATTTACACTTGTTAATATCGGGCGTTTTTTTAAGATCAATCCTGAAGAAGCATTGAACAAGACCATCAGGAAATTCATAACACGGTTTCAACGGATCGAAGAGAAGCTAAAGGGAGAAGAAAGAAATATTTCCGATTTGGATATAGACACACTTGAAAAATTATGGATAGAAGCAAAGTTATGACCGGTCCTAGGGAGGTTTTGTAATGTCCGTTTATATAAGAGAACCTGTGGTGCAGGGGATGTTCTATCCTGCTAAAAGGGATAGTTTAACTAAGATGGTCTCGACATTTCTGCTGAACGCGAAACCGAAAGTACAGAAGGAGAAAGAATTGTTAGGGCTTATTGTTCCGCATGCAGGATATGTCTATTCAGGAGGATGTGCTGCCCATGCGTACAAACTTATTAAAGGCCAACGGTTTGACACGGTTATCGTGATCGGGCCATCTCATTATACCATGCTGGACGGTTCCTCTGTCTGGGCAAAAGGAGAATATGTAACCTCGCTGGGGAGTGTGAATATCGATGAAGAAGCTGCTTCGTATTTATTGGATAAGGGGCCGGATATTGAGTTCTATCAGGTAGCTCACATGCAGGAGCATTCCGTTGAGGTTCAGATCCCTTTTCTCCAGTATGTATTAAAGAGTAAATTTGAACTTGTTCCGATCATTATTGGTAATCCTTCTTATGATTATACATCAAGGTTAGCCGATACGATCTATTCTCTGATAAAGGGAAATCATAAAAAATATCTGATCGTTGCCAGTACGGACCTCTCTCATTATCATAATGATCAAGTGGCAAAAAGAATGGATAGATCGGTTATTGAACTGGTCAAGACCATGAACAAGGAGGAACTTGACCGGTCGATCAAAACAGGAACAGGAGAAGCCTGTGGTATGGGAAGTATTCTGACACTGCTGTTCTTAGCTGAGAAGTTCGGGACAAGATCCATTGATATATTGAATATTACAAACTCCGGAGAAGTATCAGGCGATAAGGAAAGGGTTGTGGGGTACATGTCGGCGGCCGTGTATAGATCATGATCAGTGTTTTATTTAACATTATTATAAGGAGAGACAACTATGGAATTAAATGCAGTAGATAAGCAATTCCTTTTAAAAGTGGCACGTGATACTCTGTTCGCACAATTAACTGATAATGAGACTCCGGTCTATTATAAATTAAAAAAGTTCTATGAGCAGAAAAGGGGAGTCTTCATTAAGATAATGTATAAAGATAGCATACGAGCTTATGGCGGGGTCCTGGAGCCGTCAGTAAGCCTGATACAGACCGTACAGCAGGTAATATACCGGGCCTGTTTTAATGACGGTCGATTTCTTCCCATTTCAAATGAAGAGTTCGAAGAGATAGATATACATCTGGCTGTGGTTGATTCAATAGAAGCGATACAGGACCATAAACTGATCAAACCGCAGATCCACGGATTATTGATCGAATTCAAAGGAAAAAGCGGTGTTATCCTTCCATGGGATCTGGAAGAATTTTCATTAGAACCGGAAGATTATATCACGGAAGCAGCTCTTAAGGCCGGGATCAAAAACGCAAATAATGCACATATTAAAACAATAAAGGTTGTTACATTTGGTGAAAAAGATTTCTCTCCCAGAACATAATTCCATACGGTCGTGGATCCTGTTCGCTTTGATCTTTTCTTCGTTTCTTTTTTATGCTTACCGGAACCATATTGAGCTGAAGAGCAGAAATGCCTCTTTCATTCTGGAGTACAACGCTCTGCTTCATTATTATAATGATAGCGATGATACGCAGGCAGAGTTTCTGGATGAATTATTACGAAATAAGATCTTAAACGTTTTTATAAATCCATCCGTGATTTCAGACCTTACAGGTGAATATAATGATATTATGCTTTTATCAGGCAGAAAATTAAGGTATATTTTTTCTGTTTCCAGCGGGAGTTTCAGGGATGAATATACATATCTTATTATTCCATTAAAATATAAGGACATCATTATAAATATACCTCTGGAATATCAAAAAAGCCGCTTTAAAGATAATATGGTTTATGAATTTAAGGCTGCATCAGGTTTTATTCAGAATGTGCCGGTCGTGTATCGCCATATTTTTGAAGAAATATTGATCAAAAAGGGATTCAACCTTATAAATCTTCATGATAAAATCCAGTTAACAGGGATCGATAATTATCTGATAAAGGAGGATGATAAGTATTTTCTGCGGGATAAACCTGAAGAAGGCGAATTGATCCTTAAGTCACATAAATTCAATAAAATGATCCATGAAAAAAGAGAGATCAGGCTTTTTATTGATGAAAATCACAGGGCAGTCATGGAAAGAAATGTAAAAGGGATCATTATTCCTGTACTTTCCCTGCACAGGAAGACGATTCCTTTACATCTGCTAATAAAACAATTAAGAGAGAAACTCGAGAAAAAGAATTACAGACTTACAAGGAGTGATAGAACAGGAATAGATGTAAACAGGAATATCATTTTCGCATATCGTATCCTTATATTGCTGTTGTCAGGAGCTTTGATCTTCTTTATGTTTCCAGGATATAAATATTATTTTCTGATACTTTTACTTCTAACGGTTATGGTAAATAGTCTGTTTGCCTCTGTTCCCATGGTCTTTCTTTTGTGTTATTTGCTGAACGAATATATCCTAAAAAAAAGTCACTATTCTTTATTCAATGTAAAAAATCTTGTTTTTTTTATTGGAGCGGTCTTTTCCGGATGTATCATTATATCCAATTATATCTGGGACCCGGTCACTTTTTTTGATCCTCATAAAGTGCCTGCTGTAAAATTTATGTTCCTTCTGCCATTGATCCTCTGGCCGGTCCATTATTTTTTATATTTGAAACATGATCTGAAGGCTTTTTTGAAAACAAATATCAACGTGATGATGTATTCTCTGCTTACTTTATTATTTATACTGATATCATTTATTTTATTAAGGACAGGAAATTATTATCTTTCGGTCTCTTCTGTTGAATTGGATCTAAGGCAATATCTGGAATCCTTTTTTTATATCCGGCCCCGGTTTAAAGAAATTATTTTTTACCCCTTCCTTTTAATTCTTTTTACAGGATATGGATTAAAGATCGTAAAGAAGAATTTTTTTCTTATCTATCTGTTTTCTTTGATCGCCGTTTCTACTACTATAAATTCTTTTTTACATGTTCATACCTTGAGTTATTACAGCTTTATTCGTTCCCTGACAGGGATAGGGATAGGATTTTTCTCTGGGATCATTATTCTCTTATTATTAAGATCATTCGAGGGAAAATCCATTACTGGTTTGCCACCGAAGGTGCGTAAGTGACAGCTTCACCTTTTAGTTTTTATATACTAAACAAAAATAAAGATGAAAAGAAAATTATTTATATTAGGTTATTTTGGTTATTATAATCTTGGTGATGATATGATGCTGGAGCTGATCGATAAAAAGCAATTCGGTCAGTTTGAAATCTTTTTATTAAGCAGAAGAGATTATTATAAGAACAGGTTTACGATCATTAACAGATATAATTTTATGAAGTATATAATAGCGATTAAAAAAAATGATGTCCTGTTGAATTTAGGGGGTGTCTTTCAGGATAAAACCGGGATCATGAGTTTTATCTATTATTTTATAATGAATGGCCTCTTTCTGTTAAAAAAGGGAAAGATCGCTTTTTTAAATACGGATTTTTCAGATGTTAAACGGTGTAAATTCCTGTTGGGTTTTTTATTAAGAAAGAGCCGCCTGATCGGATTACGAAGCAGAAATGAATATCAGAGGCTGCAGAAGATCTATCCCGGAGTTCGTTATATTCCGGATATAGTATTTCTGTATGGATTTAAAAAATTAAAGAAGGATCCATCACGATACATACTGGCTTCACTGCGTTATGAAAGCGGGATCGATACGATCATAAAACAGTTAAAAAAGGAGCCTGGTCCGATAAAGTTTTTATTAATGAAAAATGAGGATCACTTAAAAGAAGTACTTATTGAACATGGTTTTAAGAACAGAATTTACAAATATAATTACATGAATTCCGGAAGCATCTTAGACTTAATATATAATGCCGATAGAATTGTTACTATGAGATACCATATTGGTATTCTGGGTCTGTTATGGAAAAAAGAAGTGAGGTTGATCGAGTCCAATAATAAGATAAAGATGCTGAATCATGATTTCAATGTGTCGTTTTATACAGATAAAAAAAAGATTGATAAATTGAAAAAAAGGAAGTATATTAATGTTCTAAAGATCAGGAAAGAGTGGGACAGGTGTTTTATGAGACTGAATATGATATTAAAAGAAGGGTGAGTTAAAATAATGGAATGGATACCAATTTTTTTAGGAGTATTATTTGCACTGGCTTTTTATCTTCATTTTATCAGTAAAATGAATGACAGGGAAGAAAAGTTAAAAAAAGCTGAGTATAAACTTGAAGCGGAAAAACAGGAGATCCCTTCCAGGAGTGAAGTAGACGAGAAGAGTTTTAAACCCCGTAATTGTCCTTTGTGCGGGTCCCCTCTCAAGAAGCATGAGAGCCTGTATGCTGAAATGTATGAGGGAGAAAATCGGCCAAAAGTTATTATTCACGGATGCCGATATTGTTATATGCCCAGCAGCAAGAAGACAGATTTTAAAGCAGACGAGTCGGATTCTCTGATGGGCAGCTGATCTGTTTTTAAGAAGCTGTGGGATTTTAGAAATTTTTATTTTTTTTTAAGGAGTTTAATATATGAAAATCATCAATAAACGTGAGCGAACGATCTGGATCATAGCTTTATCTGTGATCATTATTATGTGGGTTCTGACTGAGACGAATTTATTAAAGTTCAGCAGTGCGAATAACAAACTATATAAAAACCTGAGGATCTTTAATGAAGTTTTAAGTTTACTGGAAGTCAGTTATGTTGATCCACCGGATCTTGAAAAGCTGATCTACGGTGCTGTTGACGGGATGATGGGTTCGCTGGATGACCCGTATACACGGTTTATGCGGAAAGAAGGATATAAGGATCTGAAAGTTGAAACAGAAGGGAAATTCGGAGGAGTCGGATTTGTTATTACCAAGAGAGAAGGCTGGCTTACAGTTGTAGCACCGATCGATGATACTCCCGCAAGCAGAGTTGGGCTTAAACCGAACGATAAGATCATTAAGATCAATGAAGAGTCTACTAAAGAGATGGACCTGAATATGGCTGTTTCAAAATTAAGGGGAAAACCGGGGACATATGTAACCATCTGGATACAGCGTGATGATGATACTAAGCTAAAGGAATATAAGATCAAGCGGGAAATAATTAAGATCGAGAGTGTTCTTTCTAAACAGTTTAAATACAAAGAAAAAGAATTCGGATATATCAAGATTAAGACTTTTGGGGAAGATACATATGATCATCTTCAGAATGCGGTCAAGAAATTTGATAAGGTTAAACTGGATGGAGTTATTCTTGATCTCAGGAATAATCCCGGAGGGCTTCTTTATTCGGCATATAAAGTAGCAGACCTGTTCCTTGATAAAGGCATGGTGGTCTATACCAAAGGCAGGCTGGAAGATCAGAATAAGGAATATTACGCTTCTTCTCTGGATTATTGTCATAATCTTCCCATGTGTATTCTGGTTAATGGAGGATCTGCATCCGGTTCCGAGATCGTAGTAGGTGCTTTAAAGGACAATAAAAGAGCCATTATTGTAGGTACGAAGACTTTCGGAAAGGGTGTAGTTCAGACAGTTAGGGAATTGGGTGATGGCCTTGCTGTGGCCATTACCACAGCCAGATACTATACTCCCTCGGGGATCAGTATTCATAAAAAAGGCATTAAACCGAATATAGAAGTTGATTTTCCCAAGACATCTTCTTCAGAGATCGAGGAAGCAGAGAAGATAATTAATGGAAAATATATTGACGAATTCGTAAATACCAACAAAAATTTTTTAAAGGCAGAAAAAGCAAAGCAGGAGGATGAGCTTAAAAAACTGGTTAAAAAGTTAAATTCTAAAGGTATAAATGCCGATTATAAACTTATAAGGAGATTAGTTAAGGCTAAATTCTATGAGATCAAAGGGATGAATGAGGCTATCCTTGATCTGGAAGATGATGTCCAGATGAAGAAAGCAGCAGAGATCTTAAGCGTAACTGATCGAATGTAAATATTTTAACCTTTTTCATTTTTTTGGTTTTGGTTATGGTGGAAAAAATGTGACTTTTAAAAGAAGAAGAAAGCGAGCAGGTAAAGATGGATTTAAACTGTTTTTGTTTTTTGGGTTAGTAATAGTATTTATTTTGTTTGCTCTTTTTTTAAGATTGATCCATGACCTCGATCATGATCATAAAAGTGATAGTTTTATTAATAATGTTCTTTTACATTTAGATAATAAGTATCATACTCGGCGCATGGGCAGTGTTATCTACGTATCAGTAGATAGATCAAAACGGTTACAGGATATTTTATCTGAAGTGGAACAGGTCATTTCAGGTGAGAATGGCTCTCTGTCGGGATATCAGATAAAAAAGAACGGATCTGATATTTCTTTACAGCTTACGATCCATTCCCGCGGAGCTGAAGAACAAACCTATCAGATGATCATATCAAAGAATGATCCTGAAAAGGATGATCAACTGTTCATGGAGGGTGGAGTTCATCAGGGACCAATTATATGCATTATTATCGATGATGCAGGGTATAACAGTCCTTTGACTTCGAAATTCATCAAATTACCTGTAAAATTGGGTATCGCTGTTCTTCCCTTTTTGAAGAACTCTGCAAAAATTGCCGGTATGATCAAAGAGGCTGATAAAGAAGTTCTACTGCATATGCCAATGGAACCGGAAAACTATAGAGAACGCCGTATTAAACTCTTTGAATCTGAAATACTTACCGGCATGACCGTAAAACAGATACATGAAACAATGGAGCGCATGCTTACGAGTATTCCTCATGTAACGGGAGTAAATAATCATCAGGGCAGCCGGGTAACCGCAGACAAAAGAGTAATGAAGGCTGTTCTTGATAAGATAAAGAAGAAGAAGCTCTATTTTATTGACAGCCTGACAAGTAAAAAAAGTGTTACCAGAAGCATTACGGGTCAATTACAAGTGAATTATGGTATTCGGGATGTATTTTTAGATAACAGGAATGAGTATTCGTATATTGCCGGTCAGATGGAGAAATTGATCAATATCGCTTTAAAAAAGGGAAAGGCGATCGGGATCGGGCATATCGGCAATGAGAACACTTATAAAGTAGTGAAGGATTATATTTCGATCATTCGTTCAAAAGGAATTAAGATGGTCAATCCATCTGAGATTATAAATAAATTTACCAACAAGGAGGTAACAGATAATGTTAAGGAGAACATTTTTAGTTTTAATTAGCTTGTTACTGATCGTTTCTGTTGTGGGAGCACAAACAGAACAGCCCGTTAAAAGTTCTGATGAAGCCAATGGGGATAATATTGGAAAACCAGAAGAAAAAATGCTTATTGATTTTGAAAATCTGCCGCAGGATCTGTCCATTGAAAAATGGAGAATTAAATTATCAGGATATTCCGATAATGCATTCAGCCGTCAGGCGTCCATATTAAAGATCGTGGATGTGGATTCCGGCAAACTCAGTACTGACCTGAAATTCAGTAAATGTCTTGGAATCCGGGTCTATTTTGAGTATTCCCATGGTAATGACTGGGCACAGATCAAACCTGTTATTCCGATCAACACCTTTTATGCAAAGGAGGGAGGCGGGATATTAAGGAATGTCGGCCCGATCAGATCAATTTCACTCTGGGTCTCCGGCCGGAATTACAAAAATTCCATCGAAGTCCGCATGGTGGACCCGAGTGGGAATTTTAAGAGTGTAAACTTCGGTTCGTTATTCTTCAGAGGCTGGAGAAAATTGACATGGGTGAATCCGGATTACATCAAGAATGTTAAGAAGAGGGATATCATCAAGACCCATCTGTATCCACGCTACTCACCTTTCCTGAAATTCGACAGTATTGTAGTTTATAAGTCTCATCAGGAATCAGGCGGTGATTTCGTTACCTATATCAAAGATGTCAGGATCGAATACGAACCGGCTCTTAAAGCAATTGATGAAGCCGTTGATGATGAGGGAATATGGCGTATTCAGGAAACTAAAGCCATTGAAACAAAAGAGAAAGAAGATAAGTTTTATGACCTCTATTTTTCCGGTTCATCATATGAAGAACAGTATTTAAAGGACAAAGCAAAGGATAAAGCTGTTATAAAGGAAAGGTCAGGTCCTGCAACAGAATAATGTATGATCGTTCTGGGAGTAGAGACATCCTGCGATGAAACGGCCATAGGGATCGTTAGCGCAGGTAAAGATAAGAGGGATGTATTAGCCAATATTATTTCGACTCAAATAGAAGAACATAAAAAGTATGCAGGCGTGGTGCCGGAGATCGCATCACGCCTGCATCTTCAAAAGATCAATACAGTATTTGATAAAGCGTTAGAAGTATCGGGCCTGTCACCTGAAACTATCGATCTGATAGGGGTGGTCAACCAGCCCGGTTTGGTAGGGTCCCTCATGATAGGTGCCAGCTTTGCAAAGACGCTTACCCTTAAATTAAAAAAACCGATCATTACGGTTAATCATTTAATAGCCCACCTCTATTCCAATTTTTTAAAAAATGAGACCCCCTCGTTTCCCTATATCGGGCTTTTAATATCCGGAGGCCATACTTTATTGATGATCGTTTCATCCCATCAGGAATATAAGATCATCGGGACTACTCTGGATGATGCTGTAGGAGAAGCATACGATAAGATCGCAAAATTTTTAAATTTAGGATATCCGGGTGGCCCTATTATTGACAAGATTTCAGGATCATATAAAGGCGAATGTGTGAAATTTACACCTGGACTCAGTAATAGTAAAAAGAATAAATATAATTTCAGTTACAGTGGACTGAAGACAGCAGTTTTATATCATACCAGGGAAAATCCTGATTACAAGCGTGAATCCGTAATTAAGGGGTTCCAGGTTGCTGCCATAAAAGTGTTATATGAAAAAACCATGAATCTTTCCAAAGAGACAGGGATAAAAAATATTGTTATTGCCGGAGGCGTAGCCTCCAATTCATACCTCAGGGAACTTTTTTTAAATACAAAAGGAGTTAATATACACCTTCCTGATCCTGTTTTCTGTACGGATAACGGGGCCATGGTTGCCTGTTGCGCCTACTATAAGAGTAAATTGAAGAAGGTTGATGGACTCGATTTTGAAGTCTATTCCAAGCCTAAAGGCGGCCCGCTTGCCTATTTAAAGAAAGATCTAAGATAGGATAATTTAAAGGGCAAAACAGAC